>OLNU01002272.1_pt1 | contig 12206 bp, 9 predicted proteins | sample 1672241 | NCBI WGS metagenome assembly OLNU01 (sample SAMEA3136663, study PRJEB25190) | human gut metagenome | biome: human gut; feature: human-associated habitat; material: faeces | place: Austria | collected 2013 | reverse complement strand
GGATGATGTGGTAATAAGTATCTTTGTAAACGGACCCCGTCTGTCTACCCTGCCCATCAAGGTGTACACACAGCTGAAAACAGGGGTGACGCCGGAAATCAATGCGTTGTGTACCATTCTGCTGGCAGCTACACTGATTATTTTTATTGTTTATTCACTGATAACAAAGAAGAAAAAATAAATGATATAGCTTTTAGGAACATTCTGAACAGCCGGTCAATGCTTTTGGAACAGCCGGATTATAAAAAACAGAGAAAAATACATTCAGAGGAAGGAAAAGATGATGAACAAACTGATTGAGTTAAAAAATCTGACCAAGAATTTTGATGATCAGCAGGTTTTGCGTGGCATCAATCTGGATATTTACGAAAAGGAATTCCTGACGCTTTTGGGACCCAGCGGATGTGGAAAGACAACCACCCTTCGAATCATTGCAGGCTTTGAAGAACCAAGTGACGGAGAAGTACTGTTTAACGGGATTGAGATTTCCAAGCTTCCCCCGTACAAGAGAGAGGTTAATACTGTGTTTCAGAAGTATGCTCTTTTTCCTCATTTAAATGTGGCGGAGAACATCGGTTTCGGGCTGAATCTGAAGAAGGTCGATAAAACTGTCATCGCCCAGAAAGTGGAGCGTATGCTGAAGATGGTTGGTCTGGAAGGCTTTGGGAAAAGAGATGTAACTCTGCTCTCCGGTGGACAGCAGCAGCGAGTGGCCATTGCCAGAGCTCTGGTAAATGAGCCGAAGGTTCTGCTTTTAGATGAGCCCCTGGGTGCACTGGATGCAAAGATCCGTAAACAGATGCAGGTAGAATTAAAGAAAATCCAGCAGGAAGTCGGCATCACTTTCATCTATGTTACCCATGACCAGGAAGAAGCCCTGTCCATGTCAGATACGGTTGTTGTTATGAATAACGGTGAGATTCAGCAGATCGGTTCTCCTACAGATATCTACAATGAGCCGGAAAATCGTTTTGTTGCAGGCTTTATCGGTGAATCTAATATTATCGAGGGAACCATGATCCGTGATTATCTGGTTGCTTTTGACGGATTTGAGTTTGAATGTGTGGATAAGGGATTTGAAGATAATGAAGAGATTGAAGTTGTATTAAGACCTGAGGATCTGGATATCGTAGATCCCGGTCAGGCAAAGATCAGGGGAATCGTGCGCAATATTACCTTCAAGGGTGTGCATTATGAAATCCTGATCGAGACAGAACTTCGTACTTATATGGTTCATACCACAGATTATGCGGAAGTCGGAAGGGAAGTGGGACTGAAATTCGGGCCTGAAGACATCCATGTTATGTGTAAGATGGGAAGCTACTGATGAAACAGTACAGAAATCTTATCAAACCATATCTTGTGTGGGCATTTGTGGTCATTGTCATCCCGCTGATACTGATCGCATTATATGCATTTACAGAAGATGGAAACGAGGTGCTGACGTTCTCCTTTACCCTGGAGAATTTCCGCAAATTCCTGGAAGCTACGTATATGAGCGTTATTTTCAAGTCCTTTAAGCTTGGAATCTTGACGACGGTCATCTGTCTGGGACTTGGCTATCCGCTGGCATATATTATTTCCAAATGTCCGGAGAAATCCCAGAGTCTTCTGATCCTGCTGGTAACTATTCCAGAATGGATCAATATGCTTCTGCGTACTTATGCATGGATGAACCTGCTGTCGGACAATGGTATCATCAACCATTTGCTTGGATTACTGGGGATTTCCCCGGTGACAATGATGTATACGGATTTTTCCGTAGTGGTTGGTCTGGTCTGTAACTTTATGCCATTTATGATCATCCCGATCCACACATCCCTGAGCAAGATGGATAAATCCTTTATCGAGGCTGCCTATGACCTGGGGGCAAATAAATTTCAGACCTTTACAAAGGTTATCTGGAAATTGTCCATCCCCGGTGTGCTCAATGGAATCATGATGGTATTCCTGCTGTCTATTTCCACATTCGTTATTCCGAAACTTCTCGGAGGCGGACAGTACATGCTGATCGGTAACCTGATCGAATCTCAGTTTATCTCTGTTGGTGACTGGAACTTCGGAAGTGCGATTTCTCTGATTCTGGCTGTGCTCATTCTGATCTTTATGAGCCTAATGAAGAAGATGGATAAAGATGAATAAGGGAGGACGGCATGAAACGTAATAATAAATTTTTCTCAATGTTATATGTAGTACTCTGCCTTGCTTTCTTTTATCTGCCGATCCTGGTGACGATGATCTTTTCCTTTAACTCATCCAAGTCACTGACCAGATTTACAGGCTTTTCCCTGCGCTGGTATCAGGAACTTCTCGGTAACGGGGAAGTAATTAAGGCGGTTTATGTATCTGTTACCATTGCGATCATTGCAACCATTGTTTCTACAATACTTGGAACCATTACAGCGATCGGCTTATCCAAATCAAAGAAGGTAATCAAAGAGCTGCTTTTGAATATTAATAATATTCCGATCCTGAATCCTGAGATCGTAACAGCCATCAGCCTGATGCTGTTGTTCTCTTCTCTGGGATTTCGAAAAGGGTATCTGACTATGCTGCTGGCACATATTGCATTCTGTACCCCGTATGTAATTACCAGCGTTTATCCGAAGGTAAGGGCTCTGGATCCGAATATGGCAAATGCTGCCATGGACCTTGGGGCAACACCTTTTCAGGCTCTGACAAAGGTTATCGTGCCGATGATCAAAGAGGGTATTTTCGCAGGCGCGCTGCTTGCATTTACCATGTCATTTGATGATTTCGTTATTTCCTATTTCGTATCAGGAAATGGTGTAAAGAATATCTCTATTGTTGTATATAATATGACAAAGCGTATCAATCCGACGATCAATGCTTTGTCAACCATCGTGATCGTAGTCATCATCGTGGTACTGCTTTTGTCCAATCTGCTTCCGAAGTTTAAGAATAAAGCCAGAAAGCTGAACAGGAAAGCAGTAAAAATTGTCTCTGCAGTTCTGGTTGTTGCTGTTACGGCAGGGCTGATCAAATGGGGATTCGTGGCACAGTCCACTCATGTGCTGAAAGTTTACAATGCAGGAGAGTACATGGATCTTTCCCTGCTGGAGGATTTCGAAAAAGAATATGATTGTACCATCGTATACGAGACTTTTGAGTCAAATGAGATGATGTACACCAAGCTTTCAAGCGGTGAGACTTATGATGTGCTGATCCCGTCTGATTACATGATTGAGAGACTGATCAAAGAAGAATATCTGCAGGCACTTGACTGGAAAGAAATTCCGAATAAGAAAAATCTGCTGAATGATGTCATGAACCAGAGCTATGATCCGGGCAACCGTTATTCCTGTCCGTATTTCTGGGGAACAGTAGGAATCCTTTATGATAAGACAGTAGTAGATGAGGCTGATCTGAAAGATGGCTGGAATCTTCTGTGTAATCCGAAATATAAAGGAAATATTTACATGTATGATTCTGAGAGAGATTCCTTTATGATAGCATTAAAAGCACTTGGGTATTCCATGAATACTACAAATGAGTCTGAGATCGAGGAGGCTTATCAGTGGCTGATCGATCAGCGTGACACTATGGATCCGATTTATGCAGGCGATGATGTGATCGACAACATGATTTCAGGAAACAAAGCGCTGGCAGTTGTGTACTCCGGAGATGCATCTTACATTATCAGTGAAAACCCGAATCTGGACTACTTCACACCGGAACAGGGAACCAACAGATGGTATGATGCAATGGTTATCACAAAGGACTGCAGCGAAGTACAGCTTGCCCATGAATTTATTGATTTTATGATCAGTGATAAATCTGCTCTTTCCAATACGGAAGAAGTAGGGTATACTTCTACAGTGAAGAGTGCTTTTGAAACCATGAAGGAGGGGGACTATGCCGGAATCAGTTCTTATATTCCGGATACAACCAACCCGAATAACGAAATCTTTGCTTATCAGCAGCCAAAGATCAAGCAGAAATTTGCGGAACTCTGGACAAAAGTAAAAGCAAAGTAAAAAAGGATGGCCGCTGTCTGCCGATACGGTGGAAGGCGGATAGTGGCTGAGATAGACAACAATGCAGAGCATAAGAAGGGAGATCATTTATGAAAAAAAGAGTACTTGCAGTAGTGATGTGTGCATTAATGGCAGGAACAGCATTCACCGGATTCAAGGATGCAGGAGATGATAAAGAACTTGTTCTCTTTACCTGGGAGGGAATGTTCCCGCAGGAAGTTCTGGATGATTTTGAAAAAGAGACAGGAGTTAAGGTTGTTTATTCAAACTTCGATACAGATGAAACCATGCTTGAGAAGCTTTCCATGGCAAAGGGCGGCGACTATGATATTGTAATCGCAGATGATTATATTCTGGAAACTGCGATCCAGGAAGGACTTGCAGAGAAGCTTGACAAGGATTCTCTGGAGAATATCGGAAATATCAACCCATTATATCAGGGACAGTTCTATGATCCGGATGACGAATATACAGTTCCTTACGGAGCAGGCATCCCGCTGATCGTTTATGATCCGGAACAGGTGGATATTGATATCAAAGGATATAAAGATCTCTGGGATCCGTCTCTTGAGGACAGCATTGCACTGACTGCAAACTATCGTGTGATCAATGGTATCACCCAGCTTTCCATGGGCGAGAGCATGAATGAAGAGGACGTTGACGTGATCAAGAAGACAGGAGAGAAGCTTCTGGAACTTGCTCCGAATGTACGTCTGATCCAGGATGACAATACACAGAATGCACTTCTCAACGGAGAAGCAAGTGTTGCATTTCTTTATACCTCTCAGGTAACAGCTGCTCTGGCTGAGAATCCTGATCTGAAGGTGGTATATCCGGAAGAAGGACTTGGATTTGGTATTATGGGTATGTTTATTCCAAGTGAAGCGCCGGATAAAGATGCGGCATATTCTTTCATGGATTACATCATGCAGCCGGAGGTTGCAGCGAAATGCACAGACTATATCGGCTATTACAGCACAAATAAAGCAGCAGATGAGCTGGTAAATCCGGATCTGGTAGTTCCGGATGATGTTACAAAGGGCGAGATCGTCCAGAATGTAAGCCAGGACGCAGACGCACAGTATCAGAAGAACTGGACTGAATTTAAGGCTGCCTGCGACTAAGGGGTTAATCAACTAAGGAGTTAATATGGATGTTTACAAGGGAACCGGTGCCTTTTCCGGAATTGCCATCGGTAAGATACTGTATTATCATAAAAGCGAATATCAGATGCGCCAGTACGAAATCACAGATGTGAAAACAGAGCTGAATATTTTCCGGCAGGCGCGCACCAGAGTCATGGAACAGCTGGATGATTTATATGAAAAAAACTGCATAATTCAGGGAACCCAGGCAGAGATTTTTCTCAGACAGAAGAATCTGCTGGAGGGAAAAAGCTTTCAACGTGCCATTGAGAGTGTCATACAGAGTGAAAAAGTAAATTCTGCCTATGCGGTAATGACTACAAGGGATGAGATGCTTAAGACTTTCAGAACTCTGGAAGAGCCTGCGATTAAAGAACGGCTGGATAATATGCGGGAGATTTCCGACCGCCTGATCGGTGAACTGGGAGGTATCTCTCCCAGGATAGATCTTGGGGATGAGCCTGTGATCGTTGTGACGGAGAGTATCACGCCAACAGAACTGATGGAGATGGATAAGGATAAACTGATGGCTATTGTTACCCATCATGGTTCCGACATGTCTCATGCTGCCATTATGGCAAAAACAATGAATATACCGGCTCTGCTGGAAATTGACACAGATTCGGAGTGGGACGGACGGCAGGCTATTGTGGACGGATATACCGGAACTTTGTATATTGATCCGGATGAAGAGGTAAAAAAAGAATATGAGATCCGCAGGCAGGCTGATAAAGAAGAAAGGGAAGAACTTCTGAAATTAAGGAAAGAACCGGATATCACAAAAGATGGCAGAAAAATTGAAATCTATGCCAATATCGGAAATATGGATGACCTGAACAGTGTGCTGTATTACGGAGCTGCCGGGATTGGTCTTCTGCGCAGTGAATTCCAGTATCTTGGAAGAGAAAATTATCCTCGTGAAAATGAGCTGTTTCTTGCATACAAAAAGATTGCGGAGACCATGGGAGAAAAGCTCACTGTGATCCGTACGGCAGATCTCGGAGCAGACAAGCAGGCAGAATATCTGAATATCCCGGACGAGACAAATCCGATCATGGGGAACAGAGGAATCCGTCTCTGCCTTGACAGAAAAAGAATGTTCAAGGCACAGCTTCGGGCAATTTTCAGGGCGAGTGCATATGGAAACCTGGCGCTGATGTATCCGATGATCAGCTCAGAAGAGGAAATGGATGAGATCGAAGAAATTATCCGGGAAGTAAAGAGCGGGCTGGATGAAAAAGGAATTCCGTATAAACATATTAAGACAGGAATCATGATCGAGACTCCGGCAGCAGTCATGATCAGCCGGGAGCTTGCCAGAAGAGTGGATTTCCTGAGTCTTGGAACCAATGACCTGAGTCAGTATACACTGGCGATGGACAGACAGAATCCGCTTCTGCGTAAGAAATATAATGACCATCACCCGGCAGTGCTGCGTATGATTCAAATGGTGATCGAAGCGGGACATGCAGAAAACAGACGTGTCTGTATCTGCGGGGAACTTGCTGCAGATACTGCCCTGACAGAAGAATTTCTGAGGATGGGTGTGGACTGTCTCTCTGTAGTGCCGGCATGTATTTTGCCGGTAAGAAAAGCACTGAGACAGGTGGATCTGTCCGGAGATGATAAAGGTGCGTGAATTTGGTGAAAAGTAAAGTGGTATTACTTCCCTGCCGGGAATATGATGAAGAAAAAATCTATATGCTGCTGAAACAGGGGCTGGATTTTCTGGGTGGAGTGGAGACTCTGATTCCAAAGGATGCGAAGATCCTGCTGAAGCCGAATCTGCTGAAAAAAGCAGAGGTAGAGAAAGCAGTGATCACACATCCGGTTGTAGTAGGAGCCTTTGCGGGAATCCTGCGTGAAAGTGGGTATGAGAATATTGTGCTTGCAGATTCCTGCGGTCATGGAACTACTCAGGCAGTGATCCGCGGAACAGGAATGGATACTTATCTGGAGAAATATCATATTCCGGCTGTTGATTATTCTGAGGGCGTGAAAACTGCTTATCCGCAGGGAGTCCAGGCAAAGGAATTTATCCTGCCAAAAGAACTATTGGAGCAGGACTGTGTGATTTCCCTGAGCAAGATGAAAACACATGCATTAGAACGTATCACCGGTGCGGTTAAGAACAGCTATGGGTTTATATATGGATTCCATAAAGCGAAGGGGCACACGCAGTACCCGAGTGCAGACAGCTTTGCCAGAATGCTTATTGATCTGAATAAATGTGTGGCACCGAAGCTGTATGTGATGGATGGGATCGTGGCCATGGAGGGCAACGGACCGGGTTCGGGAGATCCGGTTCCTATGAATGTACTACTGATGTCCACCGATCCGGTTGCACTGGACAGTGTATTCAGCCGTCTGGTTTATCTGAAACCGGAGATGGTTCCGACGAACTATCATGGCGAGAAAATGGGACTTGGTACATGGAAAGAAGAGGAGATTACCCTTCTGACACCAGACGGGGAGATTTCCATGGCAGAGGCAGTGAAAAAATACGGAAATCCGGCTTTTAATGTAGACCGCACAGAAGTGCGAAAGAATATCTGGACAAGAATGGCGGGAGCGTTAAACATTTTTCAGAAAAAACCATATATAGAAGCTGATAAATGTGTCCGCTGCGGGATCTGTGTGCAGAGCTGTCCGGTTCCGGGGAAAGCTGTGGATTTCAGAAAAGGCAAAGGAAAGCCGCCGGTATATGATTACAGAAAGTGTATCCGCTGTTTCTGCTGCCAGGAGATGTGCCCGAAAAAAGCAATCAAAGTGAAGTAGATGAAAAGCAGATAATAAAAAGCGCAACTGTTTATAGAATTGCCATGGTATTTTCGCAGGATCTGGACAGAGGAAAGCCGGACAATTACCAAAAAGCACATAACAGAGGATGAGAATATCTCGGATTGAGACAGATTCTATCCTAAGTTATGTGCTTTTTTGAGTCATATCCCTCTTTAACCGAATCAGGAAAGTTCCCTGCTTTGGCTGCGAATATTCGTTATTCGTCTGACTATGGCTGTCGAAGATACAAAATCTATCTTCCGAGGCTTCTGCTTATCTCGCGGATGAATTCCGGAGTAGTACCACAGCATCCTCCGACAACAGACGCACCATTTTCGATCAGAACCTTCATATGTTCTGCAAAGCTTTTGGCGTCCATACTGTAAATGGCATTTCCCTGATCATCAATCGTCGGCATACCGGCATTAGGTTTGGCGATGACAGGAATGGATACGTTCTCTTTGATATTGCGGACAACGGATACCAGCTGGTCAGGTCCTACAGAACAGTTGATCCCAACTGCCACAGCACCTGCACCCTCAAGGGCGATCGCAGCCTCCACAGCATTTCCTCCGCTGAAAATGCTTCCGTCAGCTTCTACGGTCATTGTACACATTACAGGAAGAGAACTTACGGATGCAGCAGCATCCAGTGCAGCAAGTGTTTCCTCGATATTGATCATGGTTTCCGCAGCGATCAGATCAACACCTGCATCCTCAAGAACCTTAATCTGTTCACAGTATGTTTCATATGCCATCTCATAGGTGAGATCACCGGCAGGCTCCATCATCTTGCCTGTTGTGGTAATATCACCGGCAACATAGACCTTATGTCCTACTGCCTCTCTGGAAATATTTACAAGTGCATGGTTCATTTCCGCAAGCTTATCCTGCAGTCCGTGAAGTCCGAGACTGTAACGGTTTCCGCCGAAAGTAGGTGCGTATACGATCTGGCTTCCTGCTTCAACATAAGCCTTCTGCAGCTTCTGCAGAACTTCTTTGTGCTCCATGATCCATGCTTCTGTACAGATTCCTCTTGGCATTCCGGCGGCCATAAGATTGGAACCGGTAGCACCGTCGAGCAGTACAACATCCTGTGTCAGCTTCTGAAATTCTTCTCTAGTCATGGAAATTTCCTCCTGTGTTTTTCTATGAAAGTCCTGAGTGGCTGCCATGAATCAGTCATGTCTGCATGGGTAAATTCGTGGATACCGGACAGGATGACTTTCATATACTGTGACATTATAGCACAGCTTTCAGGATAAATGGAGAAAATTAATAAATTTTTATTTCATATGATGCAGTAAAAATTTCATCCTTGTCCAGAGTGTTGATATATTTCTTTTCCGGAAGCTCGCCCTTAAATCCAAAATCATCACAGCGTCCCATCCATGGTTCAAGACATACAAAAGGAGAACCCGGGACGGACCAGATGCCAAAGCTTGGAAATCCATGACAGATCAGTTCCACATAAGGAGTTCCGTCAGGGAAAGCGATGCCGGCCTTTTCAATCTGGTCATCAAAAATAAGGGCATCTTTGTCAAACATGTGAGCATCAATAAGGCAGGAACCATTTTCAAGCTCCAGTGTATAAGCTTTATCTGCGACCGCGGTGCCTGATGACATGTCGATCAGCAGATAGGAGAGGGAATCCCGGCCGTCGAAAGTAAGATGATATTGCTCCTGGGAGCCAATTCCTCCGGCAGGTACATTGAATGCAGGATGGCCGCCAATTGTAAAATACATGGTTTCATCATTAAGGCTGATCACTTCCCAGCATACACTGACCTGGTTCTTTTCCAGAACATGCTTGATCTTCAGCTCAAAATCATATGGATAATTTTCTCTTGTGGCATCAGAAGATTTCAGCCTATGGGTGATGGAATCAGCAGTCATATCCACGCAGGTAAATTCGCTGTCCCTGGCAAATCCATGCTGATTGGAGGGATATTCGACTCCATTAATACGATAGTGATCCTCAAAATGACGTCCCACATTAGGGAAAAGAACCGGTGCGTGGCGTTTCCAGTAAGCCGGATCTGCCTGCCAGATCACTTCTCTGTTATGTACTTTATCAAAAATGCTGCAAAGCTCAGCACCATGATCGTCTACAGATACTCTCAGATAGTCGTTTTCAATTGTATGGATCATAAATGAATCCTCCTTGATCGATAAATATTGTGTAACTGTTCAGCTGGCAGTATTCTGCAAATCACCGAAGGTGATTTGAAATGCATTTTGGTTCGTAACTGCGAAGGTACCGAATAGTCACGGACATTGATGCCCGGCAATTTTTAAAAAGGTTTTGATTGCTATAAGTTGATGCCGGAATCAATCTGTCTATAAGTATAACACATGGGCCGGATTAATTATAGTTATAAATATACAAAAATAGATCTGAAATGTCGTGGTAAATCGAAAAATACACTGATATAGTGACGAAATACAGAAATCATATGTGTAAAAACCACAATAAATGATTGACGAATAAAAAAATATTTGTTACAATTTACCTCAACGAGTCCTGCGGGACCAGAGCGTGTCTGAAAAATTGTGACACACATCTTGCGTAAAGCATTTTTCAGACACACTCTAAGACATAATGAACAAAACGTGAAAACAAGGAGGTCATTGCTATGGCGAAAAAAAGAAATATCATTGTTGGACAATCAGGAGGACCTACTGCAGTAATCAATTCCAGTCTTGCCGGAGTTTATAAGAATGCCATTGAACGAGGATTTGACAAAGTATACGGAATGCTTCACGGCATTCAGGGACTGTTGGATGAACAGTATATTGATCTGTCAACACAGATTCATTCAGAACTGGATATCGAATTACTCAAGAGAACACCATCTGCATTTTTAGGTTCCTGTCGTTACAAGCTTCCTGAGATTCACGAAGATAAAGCAATTTATGAGAAAATTTTTGAGATCTTAAATAAACTGGATATCTATGCGTTTATCTACATTGGCGGAAATGATTCCATGGATACGATCAAGAAACTGTCTGATTATGCGATTCTCACAGGACAGACTCAGAAGTTCCTTGGTGTTCCGAAAACAATCGACAATGACCTGGCGCTGACAGACCATACACCCGGATTCGGAAGTGCTGCAAAATATATCGGCGCATCCACAAAAGAAGTGATCCGCGATGCATTGGGACTTACTTATAAGAAAAATATGATTACGATCATGGAGATCATGGGACGTAATGCCGGATGGCTTACAGGTGCCACAGCACTGGCAAAATCTGAGGACTGCGACGGACCGGATTTGATCTATCTGCCGGAAGTGCCTTTTGATGTTGAGAAATTCCTTGCAAAAGTAAAAGATCTTCTGAATAAAAAAGCATCTATTGTAATCGCAGTTTCCGAGGGAATCAAGCTGGCAGACGGAAGATATGTATGTGAGCTTGGAAGCGTGGGAGACTATGTGGATGCATTTGGACACAAACAGCTTCAGGGAACAGCCACTTATCTGGCAAACTTCCTGGCAGCGGAGTGCGGATGCAAGACAAGAGCTGTTGAACTTTCCACATTACAGAGAAGTGCTTCCCACATGGCATCCAGAGTGGATATTGATGAAGCATTCATGGTAGGTGGTGCTGCAGTTAAAGCTGCAGATGAAGGTGACACAGGTAAGATGGTTGTTATCGACCGTGTTTCCGATGATCCCTACATGGCAGCTACAGGTATCTACGATGTACACAGAATCGCAAATGAGGAGAAACTTGTTCCGAGAGAATGGATGAATAAAGATGCTACAAACGTAACTAAGGATTTTGTAGACTATATTAAACCTCTGATCCAGGGAGATTATCAGCCTATTATGGTAAATGGTATGCCGAGACATCTGGTACTGAACATGAAAAAAGGCAGAAAGAAATAATTGATAAAAATTATAAACGGGCAGCCGGGCAGATCAACTTATCTGTTTTGCTTCCCGTTTTTTCCTGTTATAATGAGATGTGAGAGAAAATGTGGATAAAGACCAGAATAAAGGACTGAGAAAACCTTAACAATAATAAGAATAATAAAATAAATCACATTATGCAGAATGTATAAAAATTTTAGCTAATTTTAGCAGAATAACCTTGACGAAATGACACAAATTCTATAAAATAATTATGTGCGTATAAGAAACATATATTTACTTATGTGCGAAAGGTGTGGCTGTTCAGTTACTTCACAACAGAATGCTGAATAGTTACAAAAGAACAATAATTTAGGAGGAAAATGTAAAATGGCAAAATGGGTTTACATGTTTACAGAAGGTAAC
>OLNU01002269.1_pt1 | contig 12217 bp, 8 predicted proteins | sample 1672241 | NCBI WGS metagenome assembly OLNU01 (sample SAMEA3136663, study PRJEB25190) | human gut metagenome | biome: human gut; feature: human-associated habitat; material: faeces | place: Austria | collected 2013 | reverse complement strand
CCGCCATATTCTGCCCGGCACGATCTCGGTGATTCTGGTCTATCTCTCGATGCGTATCGGCAGCGTCAATGATCTGCTGGATGCGGTGGACATTGCTGGCGAAGGTGGTGACGATGATGCGCTGCTTGCAGCCGGTGAACTGCCGCTGGAAAGTCTTGCCCACCATCGATTCACTCATGGTGTAGCCGGGGCGCTCCACGTTGGTGGAGTCCGCCAGCAGTGCCAGCACCCCCTCCTTGCCCAGAGCGCCGAATCGGGCCAGATCGATGACCTCCCCGTCAATGGGGGTGGAGTCGATCTTGAAGTCGCCGGTGTGGACCACCACGCCCATGCGGGTGTGGATGGCGAAGGCCACGGAGTCGGCAATGGAGTGGTTCACGTGGATAAATTCTACTTGAAATTTTCCGGCCTTCACCGTCTGGCCCGCCTCCACCGTCACCAGCTTGGTGCTGTCCAGCAGCCGGTGCTCCTGCAGCTTCAGCTTGATGAGTCCGGCGGTAAAGCGGGTGCAGTAGATGGGCATATTCACCTGCTTGAGGACGTAGGGGATGGCCCCGATATGGTCCTCATGGCCATGGGTGATGAACAGGCCCCGCAGCCGGGATCTGTTCTTGATGAGATAGGTGACGTCGGGGATGACGCAGTCGATGCCGTACATATCATCGCCGGGGAATGCCATGCCGCAGTCCACCACAATGATCTCCCCGCCGTACTCATAGGCGGTCATGTTCTTGCCGATCTCGTTGAGACCGCCCAGAGGAATGATCTTCAATTTTTCTGCCATATGTGTTGTATATTCTCCTTTACAAGATAAGTAGCGCACAGACAGACTGCCCGTCGGCGGACGCAGCTGCTCCGCAAACGGACACGGCAAAATAGAGGCGGCTCCCGACGTTTCTCTGCGGCGCTGTATCGCCGGAGAAGTCCGGCGGCCCGCCCGACTGTCCTGTGCAAAAGTGGTGAGGGGAATCCCCTCGTTTATTTGATCACGAAGGCCCGCCGCCTCCGCAAAAAATACAAAAAAGGCCATCGCTTTTCAACGATTTACACAAAGTATATCATATTTCTCCGCATTTGTACAGCCTTTCTTTCCCCCTTTTTTCGCCGCCCCTCGCAAAACCCGCATTTCTCCGATCCCTCCGCCGAAAAAGTACCCCGGAAAAGACTTTTTCAAACCGATAAGAAAGACGTTGTAGCAGAGGAAAAACTATGCTATAATAATGTAATTCAAAATGGCGGAACAGCGCAGTCCGCCAAAACAGGGAGGGATGCGCCTTGAATAAACGGATCGCCCGACTCCTCCGGACGAATATCACGATCTTCTCGCTGTGCCTGGTGCTGTTTGCCCTGGCAGCGATCCCCTTTGACGTGCGCCTCGCCATTGGCGAGGGCGTGGCCGCCGTGGCCTTCTTCCTGCTGGGCCGCCGCCGCAGCAAGGCTACCCAGCAGAGTCTGCGCCAGTATATCCAGCGGTTTTACGGCGGCATGGACTCCGCCCGCTCCAGCAATATGCTCTTCACCCCCCTGCCCATGATGGTCTTTGATCTGGCCACGGAGGATATCCTCTGGAGCAGCGAGAGCTTCCTCCAGCTGACGGAGCAGCGGGAGGGCATCTTCGATGCCCATCTGGAGACGGTGTTCCCCAATATCTCCTTCCACTGGCTGCTGGAGGGCAAGACCGAGGCCCCGGAGACCGTGGTGTGGAACCACCGCACCTATCGAGTGTTCGGCGGCGTCAGCCACCCGGAGGGCGGCCAGAGCGCACTGGCCACCACCTACTGGATGGACGTCACCGACACCGAGGAGATGCGCCGGACGCTGGAGCTGACCCGGCCGGTGGTGGCCATCCTCATGGTGGATAACTACGAGGACCTGATGAAGGCCACCCCGGAGGGCAAGCGCTCTGCGGTGCGGGCCATGCTGGAGGAAAAGCTGAGCCAGTGGTCCGCCGGCAGCGAGGGGATGATGCTGAAATACGACCGGGATCGCTACCTCTTTGTGTTCGAGGAGAAGAGCTTCTCCGACTTTGCCGCCAAGCGCTTCGACGTGCTGGATGCCGTCCGTGAGGTGGTGGCCGGGGAGGGCGTGGCAGCCACCCTGTCCATCGGCGTGGGCCGGGATGCCGACAGCTTCGAGACCCTGTTCAAAAACGCCTCCGTGGCGCTGGAAATGGCCCTGAGCCGTGGCGGCGATCAGGCAGTGGTGAAGGACAAGCTGAATTTCGAGTTCTACGGCGGCCGCTCCAAGGCTACGGAGAAGCGCACCAAGGTGAAGTCACGGGTCATGGCCAATGCGCTGGCGGAGCTCATCGACGAGGCCAAGCAGGTCTACGTCATGGGCCACAGCTATGCGGATATGGACGCACTGGGCGCCGCCGCAGGCGTGTGCGCCATCGTCCGCAAACGTGGCAAGAAGTGCCGCATCGTCATCGATACGGAGAATAACGCCGCCCATCCGATGCTGCGCCGCCTGCAGGCCCTGCCGGAGTATCAGGGGGCCTTCCTCAGCGGCGATGATGCCTTCCTGCGGGTCCAGCCGGAGACGCTGCTGGTGGTGGTGGATACCAACCGCCCCGGCAGCGTGGAGTCCGAACCCCTGCTGGACGCCTGCAACCGGGTGGCGGTCATCGACCACCACCGCCGGGGCAGCAGCTACATCGACAAGATGGCCCTGAACTACCACGAACCCTACGCCTCCTCAGCGTCGGAGCTGGTGACGGAGCTGCTCCAGTACCTCATCGAGCCGGGCGACCTGTTGAAGGCGGAGTCCGAGGCGCTGCTGGCCGGCATCGTGCTGGACACCAAGAATTTTACCAACCGCACCGGCGGCCGCACCTTCGAGGCGGCAGCGTACCTGCGCCGGGCCGGGGCGGATACGGCGGACGTACAGCGGATGTTCCAGAGCGACCTCCAGTCCATGATCTCCCGCTACGATATCATCCGCCGGGCAGAGCTCTACCACGGCGACATCGCCATTGCGGCGCTGGATCAGGAGTGCGACCGGGTCATTGCCGCCAAGGCCGCCGACGAGATGCTGACCCTGCAGGGGGTCCGTGCATCCTTCGTGCTGTACCGTAAGGATGACGGCATTTACATCTCCGCCCGCTCTCTGGGCGAGATCAACGTGCAGGTGCTGGTAGAGACGCTGGGGGGCGGAGGCAACTCCACCACCGCCGGCGGCCAGTGCTCCGGCATGACGGTGGCGGAGGCGAAGACCACGCTGCTGCGTGCCATTGATAAGTATTTTGAAGAATAAGGAGGAATAATTCCATGAAAGTGATTTTGCAGCAGGATGTCCGGGGTAAGGGCAAGAAGGGCCAGATGATCGAGGTAGCCGAGGGCTACGCCCGCAACTTTCTGCTTCCTAAAAATCTGGCGGTGCTGGCTACCGCCGATGCCATGAACACCATGAAGCTGCAGGCCAAGGCCAAGGCCAAGGCCGATGCAGAGGCCAAGGCCGCCGCACAGGAGCTTGCCGGGAAGCTGAAGGGCTGCCAGGTGAAGATCGCCGCCAAGGGCGGCGCCGGCGGCAAGCTCTTCGGTGCCGTCACCGCCAAGGAGATCTCCGAGCAGCTGAAGGCCCAGCACGATATGGAGCTGGACAGCAAGAAGCTGGTGCTGGCGGAGCCCATCAAGACCTTCGGCAGCTTCGAGGTCAAGGCCAAGCTGGGCTTCGAGATCACCGGCACCGTCTATGTGCTGGTCTGCGAGGAGAAGTAGGGCTTCTTGGAGCCTTGCGAGTACGAAGCAGAGACTAAGACGAGTTTCCTTTTGCCCCGGCAGGTAACTTTTCCCGGCAGCAGCTCTTCCATGCCTCTGACGGCCCACTGTTCCCAGTAGTAACTCCTTTTTTATGCCTCCGGCGGGTAACTTTCTGCCAATAGCAGCAGAAAGTTACCAAAGAATGCCACTTGAAACCTAAGGTTTCAAGACTTCCTCTTTTGGCGTGCAAGAGTTGCGGCATAGACCCCGCCGAAGCAGGGAATTGACTTTCGTCTACTATCGCTGCCGCTGCATTGGACAGTTGAAGGGGATTGCTGTTCTACCGTGGAGAACGGATTGCAAGAACATTTATCAATAGTAAGACCTGTCATTCCGGAAAAACCGCCGAAGTGCCGCCGGTGGCGGATGCAGCGAGGCGGTTTCGAGGAAGTGCCCCGGTTTCCACGCCACAATGTGGCTGGAAACCGGCTGACACGACGGTGTGTGCTTTTGCCCACTTTTCCAGCTGCTGGGAAAAGTGAACCGCCGGAGGCAAAAAAAGCACACCCCACCCCCCTCAGAAAAATCCCCGAAAGGAGTTCCCCCATGGATGAATTGCTTCTGCGGCAAATGCCGCACTCCACAGAAGCGGAGCAGGCCGTGCTGGGCTCCATGCTCATTGACGCCGCCTGCGTCAAGGACGTGATGGACCAGCTTCAGCCGGACGATTTCTACCTCCGCCAGAACCGGGAAATTTTCGAGACTATCTACACCATGTTCGTTTACTCCCGCCCCATCGACGGACTTACCGTGGCCGGGGAGCTGGAGAAGGCGGGCCTTGCCAACGATGGCACACGGGCGTATCTGGCTCAGCTGATGGAGGTGACGCCCACTTCCGCCAATGTGCTGGAGTATGTGCGTCTGGTGCGTGAGAAGGCCCTGCTGCGGTCGGTGGCCACGGCGGCGGCGGAGATCACCGCCATGGTGCAGGAGGGGACCGGCGCCCCCGGCGACGTGCTGGAGGCGGCGGAGCAGAAGATCTACGCCATCCGCCGGGGCCGCAGCGCCCAGAGCATGGCCACCATCCAGGTGGTGCTGCAGGAGGTCATGGAGCATCTGGCGGAGCTCAGCGCTCAGGGGGGCAAGACCCTGCCGGGTCTGTCCACCGGCTTTTCGGCGGTGGACGGCAAGATCAACGGCCTGAACAAGTCGGATCTGCTGCTGCTGGCTGCCCGTCCCGGCATGGGCAAGACCAGTATGGCTCTGAACGTGGCCCTGAACGCCGCCAAGGAGTCCGGCCAGACGGTGGCCGTCTTCTCGCTGGAGATGTCCCGTGACCAGCTGGTGACCCGCCTGCTGGCCAGCGAGGGCCTCATCGAAAATACCCGCCTCATCAGCGGCGACCTCCGGGAGAGCGACTGGGTGAAGATCGCCGAGGGCGCCTCCTCCCTGAGCCGTCTGGATATCCGCATCGACGATAATCCCCTGCTGACGGTGGCGGACATGAACGCCAAGTGCCGCCGCATCGACAACTTGGGGCTGGTGGTCATTGACTACCTCCAGCTGATGACCTCCGCCGGCGGAAAGGGGTATAGCGGCGAGAACCGCCAACAGGCGGTGTCGGATATCAGCCGTATGCTGAAGATCATGGCCAAGGAGCTGCAGGTGCCAGTGCTGTGCCTGTCCCAGCTGTCCCGTGCCAACGAAAAGCGTGAGGACAAGCGCCCCATGCTGTCGGACCTGCGTGAGTCCGGCGCCATTGAGCAGGATGCCGATATCGTCATGTTCCTGTATCGTGACGATTACTATAAAGAGGATTCGGAAAAGCGCAACATCGCCGAGTGCATCGTGGCCAAGAACCGCCACGGCGAGACCGGCAAGGTGGAGCTGCGCTGGATGCCGGAGTATACCACCTTCGGCACCTTGGAAAACCGCTACGACGAGGAGTAACGAGTCATGGATCTGATGCCGTGGATGCAGCAGCAGGGGATGCTGCCCGCCGCCGGGGAGACGGTGCTGTGCGCCGTGTCCGGGGGCCGGGACTCCGTGTGCCTGCTGCACTATCTGGCGTCGCTGGGTCGCCGCCGGGGCTTTGCCGTGGCCGCCGCCCACTATAACCATCTGATGCGCCCCACGGCGGGCCGGGACGAGAATTTTGTGGCCGGGCTCTGCCGGGAGCTGAGCGTGCCGCTCTATGTGGAGCGGGGCGACGTCCGGGCCATCGCCCGGCAAGAGGGCTGGGGCGTGGAGGAGGCAGGCCGCCGCCTGCGCTACGACTTTCTGGAGCGCACGGCCGACGCCATCGGAGCCTCCCGCATCGCCACCGCCCACCACCTGTCGGATCAGGCGGAGACGGTGGTGCTGAACCTGCTGCGCGGCACCGGCCCGGAGGGGCTGGCGGGCATTCCCCCGGTGCGGGGACGGCTGATCCGCCCCCTGCTCCAGACCCCTCGGCAGGAGATCGAGGCCTATCTCACGGCCCACGGGCTGGGTCATGTAGAGGACGAGACTAACGACAGCATGGATTTCACCCGCAACCGCCTGCGACAGGAGGTGTGGCCCCTGCTGGCACAGCTCCACCCTGCCCCGGAGCGGAGCATCGCGCGGGCTGCCGCCATCCTGCGGCGGGAAAACGATTTCATGGATCGGCTGGCCCGCTCCTATCTGGAGACAGCCGTATCCGATTGCCCGTCAGCCGGTGAGCCCGATGCCCCGGAGATCTTTGGCCGTCGGGACCCCGCTGCACTCAGCCCTGCACCGCCTCCCGGCACGTTGCCGGAGGAGTCGTCAAAGTCGGATAAGCCCTCAGAATGTACACGTGCGGGCGATATTTCGCCTGATTTCACATCGGCACCCACCGCCGTATCGGTGTCCGAAGCTGTGCTGCGATCGGCACCGAAGGAGCTGCGGCCCCGGATGCTCCGGCTGCTGCTGGAGCGGCTCCCCGTCGGGAAGAAGGATGTATCCGCCGCCCACATAGAGGCCCTGCTGACCCTTCGGGAGGGCGGGATGCTGGATCTGCCGGAGGGTGTCACGGCATGGCGGGAGAAGGATGTGCTGCATCTGGAGATGACGCCGCCCCTGCCCCTACCCCTGACTCTGTCGGAGGGGGAGCAGGTCTGGGGAGACTATCTCGTCCGGGTGTGGAGAAGCGAAAAAAATACCCCGCCCCCTGACGGAGACGGGCTGTCCAAAACGGGTCGGTTTTCGGACCATATCCTGACGCTTTCGGACGGTGGGAAAATGTCCGAATGGACACTCCGCTGTCCGCAAAGGGGAGACGGTCTGACCCTGCCGGGGGCCAGAGGCCGCCGCAGTGTCAAACGTCTTCTGACGGAGCGGGGGATGCCGCCCCGGCGACGGCGAACCACCCCGGTGGTGTGTATAAACGGAGAACCCGCCGCCGTATACGGCGTGGGAACGGATCAGAGATTTTTGCCGGGAAAAGACGGCAGCAATATAAATATTTTAATGATCGAGAAAGATCAGGAGGAAGAAAGTAATGGCTAAGAGCAATATGGATCAGGACATCCTGAAGGTCCTGTTCAGTGAGCAGGAGATCCATGACCGCATTCAGGAGATGGGCAATCAGCTCTACGATGAGTTCCACGACAGGAATCCACTGTTTGTGGGGGTTCTGAACGGGTGCTTCCTGTTTATGGCGGATCTGGTGCGGGCCACCCAGTGCAAGAGCGAGGTGGAGTTCATCGGCCTGTCCTCCTATCAGAACGCCACCAAGTCCTCCGGCGTGGTGCAGATCACCCGTGATCTGCAGCGGGATATCTCCGGCCGGGACATCATCGTGGTGGAGGATATTCTGGACTCCGGCAATACCCTGTACTTTTTGAAGGACTATATGCTGGCCAAGGGAGCCAATAGCATCACCATCGTCACCCTGCTGGACAAGCCCTCCCGCCGGGAAAAGCCCATTTACCCCGATCTGGCGGGCTTTGAGGTGCCGGACGAGTTCGTGGTGGGCTTCGGGCTGGACTACTGCCAGCAGTATCGCAATATGCCCTACATCGGCGTGCTGAAACCGGAGGTATACAGTAAGTAAGCGGCGTATCGGGTGCCGCATCGGCGGACAGCGCCCGCCGACAGTGGGAAGGAGGAAAACCTGTGGAGGAACGTAAGCGGGGTTATCAGGGCCGGCGGCTGGCCGGTGCGACCCCCAGGCAGGAGCCGGAACGCCGGGGCAGCCGTACCCGGCAGGCGGAGAATAAGGCCCGCCGGGAGCGGGACCCGTGGGAGATGACCTCGGAGGAGACTGCTCCGATAACGCCGGTAGACGGGGAGTCCGTCTCGGCCGGCCGGAGAGCCGCTTCGGTGGCCGGAGGTAAAGCGGCACCGGCGGCGGACTTTGACAGCATGATCGGTTCTGCCGACGGGGCGAGCGCCGACCACGCAGCCGGTGCGGCAGGTTCCGATGATGCAGCCGGACCCGATGGGGGAAGCAGCTCCGGCAGGGCGGTCAAGAAGAAAAAGAGCGGCTTTGCCGCCTTTTGGGCGGATTTCGGCTATCTCATCGTCACGGCGGTGGTGGTGGTGCTGGTGTTCCGGGTACTTTTACAGCTGAGTTGGGTACCCTCCGGCTCCATGGAGACTACCATCCCCAAAAAGACGCTGCTGATCTCGTGGCAGCTGCCCTATGTGATGGGCGACCCGGTGCCGGAGCGGGGGAACATCGTCACTTTCTGGAGTGACGAGCTGGATAAGCTGCTGGTGAAGCGGGTCATCGGCCTGCCGGGAGACACGGTGTCCTTCTCCGGAGGCTATGTCTACATCAACGGCCAGCGGCTGGAGGAGGACTACCTGGACCAGCAGGGCGGTACCATCAGCCCCAACCAGACCTCCTTTACCGTGCCGGAGGGGTGCCTGTTTTTCTTAGGTGATAATCGCTCCGGCTCGAATGATGCCCGGTACTGGGAGGAGAGCTATATCCCGGTGGGCAATGTGAAGGCCCATGTGCTGCTGGCTATTTCCCTGACCGGGGGCAGCAGCTGGCAGGGCGTGCGGGCCATCGGCTGAGAGGAGGAAAGCATTTGGCAGAACGAAAAAAGATCGGTTTCGGCACCATTTTGATGGTGATTTTGGCGGTATGCGTGGTGGCCTATGTGGTGTCCACCATGCGGACCGCCGGGGACATCCCCTACTCTGAGCTGCGGCAATACTTTTTAGAGGAGAAGGTGCAGGAGTTCTCCATCAGCGACACCCGGATCACGGCCAAGCTGAAGGGGGGCAGCACCGTTACCTCCGACCTGTACGACTTCGACCTGTTCTATCAGGATCTCAACGAGCTGGTGCAGAAGCAGTATGACAGTGGTATTATCACCGCCTATAACTATCACGCAGACCACTCCACCAACTGGCTGCAGCTGCTGCTGCCGTATGTGCTGGCGTTTTTGGGCTTCATTTTGCTGATGAATCTCATGAACCGCATGGCCGGCGGAGCCGGGGCGCAGGACAAGCTGTCCCGGTTCGGAGAGGCCAAGGTCAGTACGCCGGGAGAGAAAAAGGTCACGTTTCAGGATGTGGCCGGGGCCGACGAGGAGAAGGAGGAGCTGCGGGAGATCGTGGAGTTTCTCCGGGAGCCTCAGAAGTATCTGGACCTGGGGGCGCATATCCCCAAGGGCGTGCTGCTGGTAGGCCCTCCGGGTACCGGCAAGACGCTGCTGGCCAAGGCGGTGGCCGGTGAGGCGGGGGTGCAGTTCCTGTCCATCTCCGGCTCGGACTTTGTGGAAATGTATGTAGGCGTAGGCGCCTCCCGTGTGCGGGATCTGTTCCAGCAGGCCAAAAAGAGCGCCCCGGCCATCATCTTCATCGACGAGATCGACGCCGTGGGCCGCCAGCGTGGCAGCGGCCTGGGCGGCGGACACGACGAGCGGGAGCAGACCCTGAACCAGCTGCTGGTGGAAATGGACGGCTTCGGCTCCAACGAGGGCGTGGTGGTGCTGGCCGCCACCAACCGTGTGGATATTCTGGACCCGGCGCTGCTGCGTCCGGGACGGTTCGACCGGCAGGTCTATGTGGGGCTGCCGGACATCAAGGGCCGGGAGGAGATTTTGCAGGTACACGCCAAGAACAAGCCGCTGGCGGAGGACGTGGATCTGAGACAGATCGCCCGTGGTACCGCAGGCTTTACCGGCGCCGATCTGGAGAACCTCCTCAACGAGGCGGCCCTGCTGGCGGGACGGAGCAGCGAGTCCTTCATCACCATGAAGGATCTGCAGGAGTCCATCATCAAGGTCATCGCCGGGCCGGAGAAGCACAGCCGGGTCATCCCGGAGAGGGAGCGGCGGCTGACGGCTTATCACGAGGCGGGACACGCCGTGGTGATGCACGCACTGCCCGATCTGGACCCGGTGCATCAGATCACCATCGTTCCCCGGGGCGAGGCGGGCGGCATGACCATCTATCTGCCGGACGAGGATCGGTCGTACCTCTCCCGCAGCTATATGCTGGACCGCATCGCCGGACTGCTGGGCGGCCGGGCGGCGGAGCAGCTGGTGCTGGGGGATATCTCCACCGGGGCCTCCAACGACATCAGCCGTGCCACGCAGCTGGCCCGGAAGATGGTGGGCACCTACGGAATGTCGGAGCAGCTGGGCAACGTGGCCTTCGACGCCGGACACGACGAGGTGTTCATCGGCAAGTCCATGGCACAGACCCGGCCCTACTCCGAGAAAACGGCGGCGGAGATGGACGGCGAGATCCGCCGCATCATGGACGACGCCTACGCCCGCTGCACCGCCATTCTGGAGCAGTACCGGCCCCAGCTGGTGGAGGTGGCGGAGTATCTGCTGGCCAACGAGACCATGACGGCAGAGGAGTTCGAGAAGGTATTCCGGACGGAGTGAGGCATTGACAGCGCCTTGCTTATGGGGTAAAATAACGGGGTATCCGCCTCCGTAGCTCAGCTGTATAGAGCGACCGCCTCCTAAGGTCACGACAAATCGCCCACCTTTGAGCCAAAGGCGATAGGTCCACAGTTCAATTTCATATACGCCCCAATAGCTCAGCCGGATAGAGCGTCCGCCTCCTAAGCGGAAGGTCAGAGGTTCGAATCCTCCTTGGGGTGCCAAAATCAATGCCGAAAACCCCTTGATTTTACAGGGTTTTCGGCTTTTCTTATTCTTGACCTATCGCCTTTTGATTAGCAGAAAATTAGCAGGAAGGCGTTTCTGCTAATCGCTTTTTAATGCTCCTTCCTGCGTTTTCGGGACAGCAGTTTGAGGTTTTTCTGCTAATCAAATTAGCAAGGTTTTTTGAATTCTGCTAATCAAAACGCCCCTCATGCTAATTTGTCAAAAAAACGCCGCTGAAATCCTGCTAATCGAGCAGGTGGGTGCTTTGAGTCAAATTTCATTCCGGCAAGGAAAGAGACTTCGCATATTTGAGATTTCATCGAGCATAATGTAGTCTTTACGCAGGAGGGGATCTTGATGAAATCCGAAAAATACCACCTGTACCTCACAGCTTCTGAACTCTCCTTACTGGTAAGAAGCTTGGTTGACTTGAAAAATGCTCTGCTCCTGCAAGGCAGATATACCGATGCTGTTGATGACCTCTTATACAAGACAGGAAACGCCAAGCTGAAGAAACTCAAAATTAAATATGTTTAAGACTTATACTCACAGTAGTCGGCTATCTTCAACCTTTCGGAAGATAGTCGGCTTTTTCTTTTATATACCCGGCAAATAAAAAAAGAAAAATTTTTTCAAGTTTGAGGGTCACCAAACCCCCACCCTTTTTAGTAACAAGTGAAGGGGTTCTTCTCCGAAGAAGAAAGCGCCTTCGTTGTTTCTTGAAAATCAAATATCAGGCATTAAGGACATTCCTTCCTGAAGATAGCCCAAGGGTTGGGTACGCCATGATCTTTTCTTAGTGAGCGAGAAACCTCCGACCCAAAACACGGATTGTAACCGTGGCGGCGATGACATTCAGGATCATAATGATACTTCTCTACGGAGCTGGCGGAGAACCCGGCAGAGGTGAGACTCCTATGCTGCTGTGAAACACACGGCAACCTTAATGCTTCCCACAGGCTACCGAGCCAAGCAAGGGCGTCGAGGACAAATATTGCTTTTTAAGCCAACCGCAATCGGTATGCGAAAGCATTTGCAGTTGGAGTACATAGTCGATATTCGGCTATGAATCTTTGAAGGGAGACAAAACACAAATGCCAAACTGCAAAACGATTGCAATCTGCAATCAGAAGGGCGGTACAGGCAAAACGACCACAACGGTCAACTTGGGTGTTGGACTTGCACGGCTTGGCAAGAAGGTACTCCTTGTAGATGCTGACCCGCAGGGCGATCTCACGACTTGCCTTGGATGGCGAGATAATGACAGTCTTACGACGACCATTACCGATAAGCTATCCGGGGTTATCCGTGACGATCTTACAGACCCGCAAAGTGGTATTCTGCACCACGAGGAAAATGTCGATCTGCTTCCCGCTAACATCGAGCTGTCCGCTATGGAAATGATGCTTGTCACCGCAATGAGCCGTGAAA
>OLNU01002258.1_pt1 | contig 12267 bp, 7 predicted proteins | sample 1672241 | NCBI WGS metagenome assembly OLNU01 (sample SAMEA3136663, study PRJEB25190) | human gut metagenome | biome: human gut; feature: human-associated habitat; material: faeces | place: Austria | collected 2013 | reverse complement strand
CGCCATGGCGCGCGGCGCCGCCAGCGCCAGCATGCAGACCGCTATGCCCAGCGCCTTCCAAATCTTCCTGTTCATCGCTTTCTGCCTTTCCTTCGGTTCGTCGTTTTCCTATACACAGCCTATAAAATGGATACAGACATCATAGCATATCGACATTCTTTTTTCAATCTGTTTTATTCGGTTCTTCACGAATCCGGAATTCGAAATTTTGCAAAAATTCCGATAACGGGCGCAATGATCGTCATGCAAAAAAAGCGCCCTCCCGTTTTTCGGGAAAGCGCCGTGTATTCGCTTTTACAGCATACTCGCCAGAAACGCCTTGAGCCTTTCGGTCTTCGGCGCGCCGAGCACGTCCTTGGGGTCGCCGTGCTCGCAGATCACGCCCTGATCCATGAACACGACCTCGCTGGCCACCGCGCGGGCAAAGCCCATCTCGTGGGTGACGACCAGCATCGTCAACCCCTCCTGCGCGAGCGTCTGCATGACGGAGAGCACCTCGCCGACCATCTCCGGGTCAAGCGCGCTCGTCGGCTCGTCGAAAAGGATGACCTCCGGGTCCATCGCCAGCGCGCGGGCGATGGCGACGCGCTGCTTCTGCCCGCCGGAGAGCTGGCGCGGCTTGGCGTTGATGTAGGCGGACATGCCGACCTTTTCGAGGTACTTCATCGCGTTTTCAACGCTCTCCTCGCGGGTGCGGTGCAGCACCTTCATCTGGCCGGTGACGCAGTTGTTCAGCACATCCATGTTGCCGAACAGGTTGAACTGCTGAAAGACCATGCCGACCTTGGCGTGGTAGCGCGGCATGTTGACCGCGCCGGAGAGAATATCCTCGCCGTGGTAGAGAATCTGCCCCTCGTCCGGCGTTTCGAGCAGGTTGATGCAGCGCAGCAGCGTCGATTTGCCCGAGCCGGAGGAGCCGATGATGCAGGTCACCTCGCCCTTGTTGGCGGCAAAATCCACGCCCCGCAGCACCTCGTGGTCGCCGAAGGCCTTTTTGATGCCCCTGACTTCAATCACACGTTCCATCTCTTAACGGCCTCCTTTTCGTTTTCGACGGATACCTTGATATCCGCGCGGCTGTCGCTCTGCGAGCCGTGAATGACGTAGTTATCCGGACCGTCCATCTTCTTTTCCACCGCGCGCAGGATGGCGCTGACGCTCAGCGTCAGAATGAGGTAGATCACCGCGATGATGAAATAGACCTCGAAGTAGCGGTAATACGTGCCCGCGGCGCTCTTCGCCTGAAAGAACAGCTCGGAGACGGAGATGACGTTGAGCACGCTGGAATCCTTGATGTTGACGATCAGCTCGTTGCCCACGGAGGGGAGGATGTTGCGGATGGCCTGCGGCAGAACCACCGTCGTCATGGTCTGCCAGTGGGTCATGCCGATGGCGTGCGCCGCCTCGAACTGCCCCTTATCGACGGAGACGATGCCGCCGCGGATGATTTCGGCCATATACGCGCCGGTATTGATGGAGATGATGAAGATGGCCGCGAAGGTCGTATCCATGAACACGCCCGCATACTGCGCGCCGTAGTAAATCACGACGGCCTGCACGATCATCGGCGTGCCGCGAAACACCTGAATGTAGACGTTCATCAGGAGCTGCGCCAGCCTGAGCAGCCCGCGCCGGAGGGTCACGCCGACGTTCGAGCCGGTTTTCTTCTTCTCCGGCAGGGCGATGGTGCGGATGATGGCCACCAGCAGGCCGAGCGCGAAGCCCAGCGCCGTGCCCGTCAGCGCAATCAGCAGGGTCATGCCCGTTCCGCGCAGGAACAGCATCCCGTATTTTTCCAGCAAAAAGGCCACCCAGCCAAAGAAGGATGTAGAAGCGTTCGGCATTTTGTTTTCTCCTTTGGGGTACGTCGAGGCGCCGCCCCGAACCCCGGCAGGGAACTGAGTTCCCTGCACCTTCCATTACCATCTGCTTCGCAGATGGTTTATTTAATAAGAAACTTCTTTTCCTCCGTTTATCGCGCAGCGATAAACAAAGTGGGAAATCCAAGAACCTCAGGTTCTTGGCAGGGCTTGGGGCAGCGCCCCAACGTTCTCCCCCCCATGGCGCGTAAAAAGGCTGCCGGCTGACCGACAGTCTTGTTTGGCGCTTGATTACTCGCTCAGCGGCTGATCGAGCACAACCGCGTCCATGATGGCGTTGCGCTCCTCGGCGGAAATCCCGGCGAGGATTTCGTTGATCTGCGCCTTCAGCGGGCTGCCCTGCTTCACGCCGACAGCAATCTGCGCGTCGTCCGGGGAGACGGTGAAGCCCTGCCCCTCGTCGAAGGTGATGTACGTCAGATCCGCGTTCGCGGAGGTCGCGGAGACCGCGCCGGGGCGGTCGGCCACATAGCCGTCAATCGCGCCGGAGGAAACCGCAACGATCATCGTCGGGAAGGTCTCCATCGCGGGCATCTTCACCGCGCCCTCGATCTGGTCGATCATGTCATAGTGGAACGTGCTCATCTGGCCGGTGATCTTCGCGCCCGCCAGGTCGGCCAAACTCTTCGCGCCGGCAAACGCGCTGTCCTTGCGAACCACGACGGTCAGCTCCGTGTCGTAGTAGGAATCCGTAAAGTCAATGGTCATCCGGCGCTCGGCGGTCGGGCTCATGCCCGCGATAATCACGTCGATGTTGCCGGAGAGCAGCGCCGGGGTCAGGCCGTCCCACTCGGTCTTGACGATTTCCAGCTCCATGCCGAGCTGATCGGCGATGATCTTCGCGATGCGCACATCGTAGCCGTCCGCATAGCCGCCCGCCGCAATCGCCACGGCGTTTTCGCTCGCGTCGCTCTGCGTCCAGTTATACGGCGCGTAGTTGCACTCCATGCCCACGCGCAGGGTTTCGCAAACGCCCGCCGCCGCGAGCAGAACCATCACCATCGTCATGGCCAAAATCAGCATTTTCTTCATTGTGCTGTCCTCCCGACCCCATCGGGTCTATCCACAGGTTGTTCGTTGGAATGAGGATATCTTACACCTGACCCGCCGGAGAGTCAACGAAATTACAATAATTCCGCGTCATCTTTGTATTTTTTACAAAACAAATGCGCAGCAAAGCGTTTTTCATCGTCCAAAAACCGATAACGCACCCGTTTTCATGCCTTTTTATTCATCCTTGACGCGCACGTTTTCCCGTCCGAACATATCGAATACCTTGTTCAGGCTGTTTTCCGCCTGCTTTCTGGCTTCCTCCTGCGCGCTGAGGATCGCCTTGTCCGATTCCTGCACCGTGCCCTCGATCGCCGCGCGGAATGTGCACGGGTAGCCCGCCGCCTGCGTCAGATAGCCCGCCACCTCCTCGTTCTTCTCCGGGATGCTCAGCATCTTCACATAGGCCGCGCCCATCGCCTTGGGATAAACCACAGTGAACAGCCCGTTCTCGCCGGAGACGAGCCGCCCGAATTTGAGCATGCCGAAGAGCTGCGGCTTCTGCTTGGCCTGCCGCATGGCCTCCTGCCAGATGCGTTCCGCGTCCGGCGCGGGGCCTTTCGGCGCTTCCTTCGCGGGGGGCGGCGCGGCTTCTCCCTGCGCGGCCTCCGGCGCGTCGGCCGTCGGTGCGGCGGCTTCCTGCTTCCGGGCGGGCGCGGCCACCGCCACGCCCTCGCGCAGCTTGCGCTCCAGCTCGTCCACCCGGGCGACGAGCGCCTCCACCTGCATGCTCTCCTCCGGCGCGCAGGCGCGAAGCGCGGCCGTTTCCAGCGCAAAGCGCGGCTGTGCCGCCCACTTCATATCCGTTTCGCTCGCCAGAAAGAGATCGAGCATCCGCATCAGCCGCGTGTGCGACGTGCGCTTGGCCTGCGCGACGTATTCCGCCGCGTCCTCCCGCGTGACCTCCAAAAGGCCGCTGAGCTGTTCCTCGCCGCAGATATCCGCCAGCATCAGCGCGCGCAGATGGGCGCTCACATCGCGCACAAACACCTGCACCTCGCGCCCCTTGCGCATCATCTCGTCAATCAGCGCCAGCGCGCCCGCCGCGTCCGAATCAATCAGCCGATCCGCGAACGCGAACAGGAAGCTCTTATCCGCCGCGCCGAGCACCCGAAGCACAAGCGCCTCCGTCAGCCCGCCGTCCTCCTCCTGCGCGTAGGAAAGGCACATGTCCATGATCGACCATGCGTCGCGCATGCCGCCCTCCGCCGCGCGGGCGATGCGGGAAAGCGCCGCGTCCTCGGCCTGAATATGGCCTTCCTCCAGCGCGACGCGCAGCCGCCCGATGATCTGATGCGCGGGAATCCGCCCGAAATCGAACCGCTGACAGCGGGAAAGGATCGTCGCCGGGAGCTTCTGCGGCTCCGTCGTCGCCAAAATGAACACGACGTAGGCGGGCGGTTCTTCCAGAGTCTTGAGCAGCGCGTTGAACGCGCCCTGCGAGAGCATATGCACCTCGTCGATGATATACACGCGATAGCGCCCCGTCTGCGGCGGGTATTTCACCTTTTCGCGCAAATCGCGGATCTCGTCCACGCCGTTGTTGCTGGCCGCGTCGATTTCCAGAATATCGAGGCTGTTTTCCTCCGCCAGCGCCCGGCAGGTGTCGCACGTGCCGCAGGGATCGCCGTTCTCCGGGTGTTCGCAGTTGACCGCGCGCGCGAACACCTTCGCCGTTGAGGTTTTGCCCGTGCCGCGCGTGCCGCAGAACAGATACGCATGCGCGATGCGCCCGCTCGTGATCTGGCTGCGCAGCGTTTTGATCACCGCCTCCTGCCCCACAAAATCCTCGAACCGCGCCGGACGATAGCGGCGATACAGCGCCTGATAGCCCATTTTGTTGCCTCCACAATCCAATCAAGAATATAAAATAGAATATCACAAAAAGAAAAACTTTACAACCGTTCCGGACGGGTGTACAATAAGCGGCGCTTCATCCTCCTTCAGTCTCGCTTTGCTCGACAGCTCCCTCAAAGAGGGAGCCATTATGTCGGTCCGAACCATCAAACGCGCTTATTTCCTCTTTTCTCTATGAAATGAGCAGCTTATTCGAACATCTGTGCCTCCCTCTTCGAGGGAGGTGGCACGGCGCAGCCGTGACGGAAGGAGTTACCAACATCTACGGAGGAATATTCTATGGCTGTTTCCGGCATCATTTTTCAAATGATTACGTTGTTCATCATGATGTTTGCGGGCTATGTTTCCGCACGGGCGGGGCTGATTTCGCCGTCCTTCCGGCGCGGGCTCTCTTCGCTGGTGCTGAGCACGGCGTTCCCCTGCTGCATCGTTTCGTCGGTGCTGAAAAGCGGCGGCGCGCCCGGCAGCATGCTCGTCGCCCTCGGCGTGAGCGTCGCGTTTTTCGCGCTGATGATCGCGCTGGCGGCGGTGCTCGTGCGCATCGTGCCCACGCCGAAGGAAGAGCGCAACCTCGATCAGCTTCTGCTCGTGTTCACCAATCTGGCGTTCATGGGCATCCCGATCATTCAGGCGCTCTATGGCGTGGAGGGCGTGGCGATGCTCTCGATGTTCCTGCTGGTGTTCAACTTTCTCGTATTCACCTACGGCGTCATGCTGCTCGATGGCAGCGGCGACATCAACCTCCGGCAGTTGGTCAACCCCGGCGTGGTCTCCGCGCTGATTGCGCTGTTCTTCGGTCTGACCGGCTGGCGGCTGCCCGACCCGGTGGAAAGCGCGCTGGCCTCCATCGGCTCCATCAACACCCCGATGGCGATGATGATTATCGGCGCTTCCCTCGCGCACAGCGATATCCGCGCCGCGTTTACCAATCCGCGCCTGTACCGCGTCACCTTCCTGCGTCTAATCGTCATGCCGCTGGTGTTCATCGGTCTGGCGCTCGTCATGCCGATCAACCGGATGCTCGCGGGCTTGTGCGTCATCGTCGCCGCGATGCCGATTGCCGGAAATTGCAGCATGCTTTCCGATATCTACACGCCCGAGGACATGACCGCCTCCCACGCGACCATCGTTTCCACCCTGATCAGCGGCGTGACCCTCCCGCTGCTCGTGCTGGTGATGAGCATGGTGGGACTGGGGTAACCGCTTCCCCGCGATAAAAGCCGCCCGGTTTTTGATGGCCGGGCGGCTTTCGCTTTTCCCTAAAACCTGCTATAATACATCTATCAATCATAAAGGAGAGCGATTTTCATGCGCGCTTACGAACGTCTGCTCAAATATGTTTCGGTCTACACCACCTCCGACCCGGACAGCGCCACCGTCCCCAGCTCCATGCGCCAGTACGATTTGGCGAACATCCTCGTCGATGAGCTGAAAGCCCTCGGCCTTGAAAACGTCCACGTTGACGAAAACGGCGTCGTCTACGGCTGGCTGTCCGCGACGGCGGGCTGCGAGCAGAAGCCCGCGCTCGGCTTCATCGCCCATCTCGACACCGCGCCGGATTGCTCCGGCGAAAACGTGAAGCCGCAGATCATCGAGCATTATGACGGCGGCGACGTGCTTCTGGCCGGAAGCGGCGAAACGCTCAGCCCCGCGGCGTTTCCCGGCCTGAAAAAGCTGGTCGGCATGACGCTCATCACCACGGACGGCACCACCCTGCTCGGCGCGGACGACAAGGCCGGCATCGCGGAAATTATGACCGCGCTGGAAAACATCCTCGCCGCCAACGCCCCGCACGGCAAACTCTGCATCGCCTTCACCCCGGATGAGGAAATCGGCGCGGGCGTTGACCACTTCGACGTGGCCAAGTTCGGCGCAGACTGCGCCTACACGCTGGATGGCGGCGAAGAGGGCGAAATCGCTTACGAGACGTTCAACGCCTGTTCGGCGGAGCTGCATTTCGACGGCCTGAGCGTACACCCCGGTTCTTCCAAGGATACGATGATTAACGCGGCGCTGGTCGCCATGGAATACAACGCGCTGCTCCCCGCCGGGGATATTCCCCGCCTGACGGAAGGCTACGAAGGCTTCTTCCACCTGTGCGATATGAAGGGCGACGTGGAGCACGCCGAGCTGCACTACATCGTCCGCGACCACGACCGCGCGACGTTCGAGGCGCGCAAGAAGCTGATGGAGCACGCCGTAAAGGTCATCAACGAAAAATACGGCCGCAGCGTCGTCACCCTCCGGCTCAAGGACAGCTATTATAACATGGCTGAAAAGCTGACCGACCACATGGAGCTGATTGAAAACGCCAAGCGCGCCTGCGAGGCGGCGGGCATGAAGCCGTTTATCGAGGCGGTGCGCGGCGGCACGGACGGCTGCCGCCTGTCCTACATGGGTCTGCCTACGCCGAACCTCTGCACCGGCGGCTTTGCTTTCCACGGGCCGTATGAGCATATCGCGGCAGAGAGCATGGATCGCTGCACGAAGATGGTCGAGCTGCTGATGATCGGGGAATGAAAAAACGCCGGGGCTTTGCCCCAATCCCCACCCGAAACCCGGGGTTTCCGAACTTCCCGCCTTTCATTTTCAAAAATTTCATAAAATTTTGAAATTTTCCTCTCTGTATATCGTCTTATAAGTATAGACAACATGCAGGGAGGTTTTTTCATGTTGACAAAACGGCGTTTTTTCGCCTCCGCGCTGCTCGCCCTGGTGCTTCTTTCCGCTGCGGCCTGCGCGCAGATCGACCTCGCGCCCTACGAAATTCCGGATTCCGCCATGGCGCGGATCACGCTCATTCAACCCGGTTTGTTTCTCATTCACCACGACAGCACAATGAACGACGGAACCGTTCCAACCTCCGTCATTCTGTATCAAAACGGCCAGCCCATATTCAGCCGACAGTTTGACAACGACGGCGACTGGCGGTTGTTCTCGACATTCCTGATGAACGAAGCCTGTTACGGCTATGTGCTGGCCGATCATGGCGACCCGACGCTCGGCCGCCTGTTCGTCCGTCTGACCGGCAGCGGGCCGTCTCCGCTGCTCCAACTGATGGATCATCGTCATTCCGTCCGGCTTATGAATTTCGGAATCGCCTTTCTCTATGAAACGGATGCGGCCTGCGCCCTCCAGCTTTTGGATTGGCAGGGACGTTTGAAGGTGGATTACGCGCTCGATCCCGCTCTGCGCTATTCGATGCTTGGCAGCACCCTTTTGGCGGACGGCACATTGCGCGCCCTCACGATTGACCGGCCTCGCGCGGATAGCGGCGAAAGCGCACGCATGCTTCTGCGCACCTTTTCAAACACGGGCGCGCTGCGCTCCGAACAGGCCGTTCAATCGCCCTATATCGGCGGGTCTAGCGATACCGTCGCGTTTGATTCGGACGGCGGCCTCGTCGTCTGCACCCCGCCGCTTGTGGATTACAAAATTGAGCAGATCATCCGTATAGACGCGCAGAACAACGTGCTCTATCAGAAGACGCTCAGCGCACCCAAAACCGTCGTAACCATTTCGGGCGCTCAGTCTTCTCCGGATGGTTCGGTCACGCTGTACGGCTCGGCGATGGCCAACTCCCGCGGATTGTTCACCGTCTTTCGGCTGAATCTCGACGCGCAGGGCAACGTCGCCGCGCTGGATGTCCGCGATTTCACCACCCGCGCCACATACCTGTACGCCGTCCGGCTGGATGCGCTCGGCAACGCATACGCGGTCGCTCAAGATTACAAGCACCCCATCGCCGTCGTCCCCTTTGATGCTCTGCCCGTCTGCGACAATCCGGGGCTGACGCTGACCAACGGCGGGATATAGCTTTTCCCCCACCATCAAAACAGGGCGTTCCGATTGCTCGGAACGCCCTGCCTTTTTTATGCAATTTCGGCGCTTATACTAATTCGCAGTTAAAATGCTTAACAGAGCGCATCAGATTTTTTGTTCTGACGAAGCCAAGTGAAGTGAGGCGTACTGGAGGTACGTTGAACGGAACGAGGCAAAGTCAGAGCGAAAAAGATGGTGCGCGGATTAAGCCATTTTAACAAGAATTAGTATTAGTACATTTCCTTGACTTCGACATCCTTGTAGCGCGGCATACCCGTGCCGGCCGGGATGAGCTTGCCGAGGATTACGTTTTCCTTGAGGCCGACGAGCGGATCTTCCTTGCCCTTGATCGCGGCTTCGGTGAGCACGCGGGTCGTCTCCTGGAAGGAGGCGGCGGAGAGGAAGGACTCGGTGGCCAGCGCGGCCTTGGTGATGCCCAGCAGGATGCGCTTGGCAACCGCCGGACGGCCGCCGTTCATAATGGTCTTCTCGTTCTCCTTCTCGAAGTGGAAGATATCCACCATCGAGCCGGGCAGCATGCTGGTGTCGCCCGCGTCCTCGACGCGAACCTTGCGCAGCATCTGGTGAACGATGACCTCGATGTGCTTGTCGCCGATGCCAACGCCCTGGAGGCGGTAAACCATCAGAACCTCCTTGAGCAGGTGCTCCTGAACGGCCTTCACGCCGAGGATGCGCAGCAGATCGTGCGGGTTGATCTGGCCTTCGGTCAGCTCGTCGCCCGCCACAACGCGGTCGCCCTCTTTCACCTTGAGGCGGCTGCCGTAGGCAATCGGATATGCCTTCATGCTGCCGTCATCGCTGGTGATAATCATTTCGCGCTTCTTCTTGTTTTCGCCCAGCGAGATCGTGCCGGAGATTTCCGCCAGCATGGCCTCGCGCTTCGGCTTGCGCGCCTCGAACAGCTCTTCAACGCGCGGAAGACCCTGCGTGATATCCTTTTCGGAAGCAACGCCGCCGGTGTGGAAGGTACGCATCGTCAACTGGGTGCCCGGCTCGCCGATGGCCTGCGCGGCAACAATGCCGACGGCCTCGCCGATGTTGACATAGCCGCCGTGCGCCAGATCCTGACCGTAGCACTTCACGCAGATGCCGGTTTCGTTGCGGCAGGTCAGCACAGAACGAATCTGCACGGCCTTGATGCCGCAGTTGACGATCTCGTTGCCCTTCTCGAAGGAAATCATCTCGTTGCACGGCACGATGACCTCGCCCGTCAGCGGGTTGATGACGTCTTCGGCCGCCACACGGCCGACGATGCGGTCGATCAGCTTCTCGATCGGGTCGCGCTCGGAGCCGATCGCGGTCACGGTGATGCCGCGGATCTTCTCGTGGCGGCTGGCGAAGCAGTCCTGCTCGCGAATGATGACTTCCTGAGAGACGTCCACCAGACGGCGGGTCAGGTAGCCGGAGTCCGCCGTGCGCAGCGCGGTATCGGACAGCGCCTTACGGCTGCCGTGAGAGCTCTGGAAGAATTCAAGAACGGTCAGGCCTTCGCGGAAATTCGCCTTAACGGGCATTTCCAGCGGTCGGCCGGTCGGGGACGCCATCATGCCGCGCATGCCGGCGAGCTGGGAGACCTGGGAAATGGAACCGCGCGCGCCGGAATCCGTCATCATGCGGATCGGGTTGAACTCGTCCATGTAATCCATGATCTTGCTCTTGACGTCGTCCGTCGTCTTGCTCCAAACCTCGACGACGCGCTCGTAGCGCTCCTCGTCGGTGAGCAGGCCGCGCTTGAACTGCTTTTCAATCGCGCGAACCTTCTTTTCGGAGGCTTCCAGAATCGGCTTCTTCTCCGGCGGCACGATAACGTCGGCCACGGCCACGGTGACGGCGCCGATGGTGGAATACTTGTAGCCCATCGCCTTCACGTTGTCCAGCACGCGGGCGGTCTCGGACACGCCGTGCTTGCGGAAGCACATATCGACGATCTGGCCGAGCTGCTTCTTGCCAACCTTCATGTCGATTTCCAGCTCGAACATGTCGTTGAGCGTGTTGCGCGGCTTGAAGCCCATGTCCTGCGGCACGTTGCTGTTGAGAATCAGGCGGCCGAGGCAGGTCTCGATGCGCTTGTAGTAGATGTGATCGCGGTTGCCGCCGGTGATGTGGTTTTCGGCCATGTACTCCGGCGTCACCTCGCCGTCCCACTTGCGCGCGATGCGCACGGTGATGCGGCTCTGGAGGTCGATCTGCCCGCAGAGGTAGGCCATCATGGCCTCGTCCTCGTTGGCGAAGCAGCGACCCTCGCCCTTCGCGCCCGGACGGATGCAGCTCAGGTAGTAGCAGCCGATAACCATATCCTGCGACGGAGAGATAACCGGCTTGCCGTCCTGCGGCTTCAAAATATTGTTGGCGCACAGCATCAGGAAGCGGGCTTCCGCCTGCGCCTCCATGGAGAGCGGAACGTGCACGGCCATCTGGTCGCCGTCAAAGTCCGCGTTGAACGCGGTACAGGCGAGCGGATGGAGCTTCATGGCCTTGCCCTCGACGAGGATCGGCTCGAACGCCTGAATGCCCAGACGGTGCAGCGTCGGCGCGCGGTTCAGCAGAACCGGATGCTCCTTGATGACGCTCTCGAGAATATCCCACACGCGGGTTTCGCCGCGATCCACCATGCGCTTGGCGCTCTTGACGTTGTGCACAATGCCGGTGTTGACCAGCCGCTCCATGACGAACGGCTTGAACAGCTCCAGCGCCATGCCCTTGGGCAGGCCGCACTGGTGCAGCTTGAGCTCCGGGCCGACGACGATAACAGAACGGCCGGAGTAGTCCACGCGCTTGCCCAGCAGGTTCTGGCGGAAACGACCCTGCTTGCCCTTCAGCATGTCGGACAGGCTCTTGAGGGCACGGTTGTTGGGGCCGGTGACCGGGCGGCCGCGGCGGCCGTTGTCGATCAGGCTGTCCACTGCTTCCTGCAGCATACGCTTCTCGTTGCGCACGATGATGTCGGGAGCACCCAGCTCCAGCAGGCGGCGCAGACGGTTGTTGCGGTTGATGACGCGGCGGTACAGGTCATTCAGGTCGGAGGTGGCGAAGCGGCCGCCGTCCAGCTGGACCATGGGGCGCAGGTCAGGCGGCAGCACGGGCAGCACGTCCATGACCATCCACTCGGGGCGGTTGCCGGAGATGCGGAATGCCTCGACCACCTCCAGACGCTTCAGGATGCGCACGCGCTTCTGGCCGGAGGACTTCTCCACCTCGGCGGTCAGCTCAGCGCTCAGCTGATCCAGGTCGATCTCCTTCAGCAGGTCCTGGATGGCCTCGGCGCCCATGGCGGCTTCGAACTCGTCGCCGTAGTGCTCACGCATCTCGCGGTACTCGCTCTCGGTCAGCAGCTGCTTCTTTTCCAGACGGGTGCGGCCGGGATCGGTAACGATATAGCTTGCAAAGTACAGGACCTTCTCCAGCAGACGGGGGCTGATGTCCAGCATCAGGCCGATGCGGCTGGGGATGCCTTTGAAGTACCAGATGTGGCTGACGGGAGCGGCCAGCTCGATGTGGCCCATGCGCTCACGGCGGACCTTGGCCTTGGTGACCTCGACGCCGCAGCGGTCACAGATCTTGCCCTTGTAGCGGATGCGCTTGTACTTGCCGCAGTGGCACTCCCAGTCCTTGGTAGGTCCAAAAATGCGCTCGCAGT
>OLNU01002249.1_pt1 | contig 12315 bp, 9 predicted proteins | sample 1672241 | NCBI WGS metagenome assembly OLNU01 (sample SAMEA3136663, study PRJEB25190) | human gut metagenome | biome: human gut; feature: human-associated habitat; material: faeces | place: Austria | collected 2013 | reverse complement strand
TCGGGGCGTAAGCCCCAGCCGGATGAAGGTGCACCATGACCCTCCTGCCCCTCCGGGTGATAACGGAAAGCAAGGAGGCGAGCGTTTCCGAGCCATTCAGAAATATCCGACAGCTACGGATACGGCCATAAAACGCAGCAGGGATAATGATACTTCTCTACGGAGCTGGCGGAGTACCCGGCAGAGATGAGATTCCCATGGACCCGAATCGCTATCGGGCGTCTGATGACTTCCTTTTCTGCATTTTGGGTTCGAGGAAAAATGAAATGCAGCGACGAAAGCCCCAAAAGGTATTTTGAGGTTTTCGTGGATCAGAAATGATTCAAATAAAGAGAAAGGAGGAAAACCCCATGGAAAACTGTAAGGTGATCGCCATCACGAATCAGAAGGGCGGCGTCGGCAAGACGACGACCACAGTCAATCTCGGCGTGGGACTTGCAAGCTCCGGCAAACGGGTCCTGCTGGTGGATGCTGATCCGCAGGGCAGCTTAACGGTGAGCCTCGGCATAAAGAACCCCGATGAGCTGGAGGTGTCGCTGTCTTCCTTTATGCAGTCGGTCATAGATGATGAGCCGCTTGCGGAGGGTGCAATTATCCGGCACCAGGAAGGTGTGGATTTGCTTCCCTCGAACATTGAGCTCTTCGGTATGAAACAGGTCTGTTCAATGTCATGAGCCGCGAGTATGTTCTGAAGAATGCCATCGACGGCATGAGAAAGAGCTACGACTACATTCTGATTGACTGTAAGGGGAGTGAAATCGGCATCTCTTTTGAAAGAAGAAACCGGTGATGGACAAGCCCAAGTATACCGCTATATTCGCCTTACCGAGTTCATTCCGGAGCTTCTGGATTTGGTTGACGAGGGGCGTATTGCGTTCAGACCGGTGGTGGAGCTTTCGTACTTGCAAAAGGAGAAACAGAGCGCCCTGCTGCAGCAAATCTCTTATGCCGATGCCACGCCGTCCCTTGTCCAGGCCATCAAGCTGAAGCGGTTCTCTCAGGACGGAAAGCTGATCAACGAGGTCATCGAGTCGATCATGAGCGAGGAAAAGCCGAACCAGAGGGAGAAAATCAACATTTGAGTCGGCATAAGCATCAACAAGTCAATACGCCGAAATGAGCATCGTGTAAACACGGTGCTTTTTTCATGCCTTGAAGGAGGACTGAACGAATGAAGAAGATTTTCAAAAGATGAATGTCGGGACTGCTTGCAGTCCTTATGGCATTCACCGTGCTTGCGGGCTTTGGCACGACCACAGCCTTCGCCGCAAGCGAAACAGCGGAGTCCTATATGATTTCCTTCCCCCGTGACGGGGACGCTGCTCAGATTTACTCCGAGGACGCATGGGGACACTCCGCCAAAAACTATATGAACGGCTGGGCAACAGGCTCCAGCAACTACACCACACTGCACTGTATGGATTCCTTTGACGGGAAGGTGTGCTACTGCATCGAGCCGTGCCTTTCCCGAAATGTCGGCGATACCTATTACGGCTTCGGTGAGGATTTCTGGGATAACTATCCCAGCCAGTACAACAACACCATCGAGCCGGATGACATTAAGCTGCTGCTGGGGCGTATCATGCAGTATGGCTATCAGGGCAACCTTTCCACCTCCTGGAGATCGCAGAACGATTCCGATGCGGATAAGCTGGCCCACGCCTTCGCTACCCAGCTGCTCGTTTGGGAAACGGTTGTGGGCGAGCGCGATGCGGACTTTGACCATGCGAGCACCGGCGGCTATGACGAGATCCTGTCGCTGGTTTCCCCCCAATCATCCGCTGTATAGCCGAATCATGGACTATTACGACAGCATCGAGTCCAGCGTGCAGAGCTACGCCGTTTGCCCGAGCTTTATGAGCAGAAGCAGCGGCAGCGCAAAGAGCATTAAGCTTGCGTGGGACGGCAGTCAGTATGTTGCCGAGCTCACGGATACCAACCGCGTGCTGTCACAGTTTACCTTCTCTGCCAGTGAGACGGGCTTTCATTTCAGCGTGTCGGGCAACACGCTCACTATCACCACCGATACGGCTCCCAGCGGCAATGTGACGATCTCCGCAACTCGAAGCGCTTCCCGCTGCGGCGTTCTTGTTTGGACGGACTATAAGTACGGTCCCAACGGCGGCGTTCAGGATACCATCACCTATACGGCCTCCATCAGCGACCCCGTAAGGGCATTTGTCAAGCTGAAGGTCAGCTATGGAGGCGCTAAAATCATCAAGACCAGCGAGGACGGCAAGGTGGACGGCATTACCTTCACCATCACCGGCGAGGGCGTCAATCAGAGCGTTACCACCGACCGAAACGGTGAAATTCACATCGACAATCTGATGCCCGGCACCTATACCGTCACCGAGCAGAGCTATGACAAGTATGTGCCCCAGGAAAGCCACCGCGTTACCGTGCTCGCCGGACAGACGGCGACGGTTTCCTTCAACAATGTGCTCCGTCGCGGCGATCTGACCGTGGCCAAGACCTCCGAGGACGGACTGAACCAGGGTGTGAAGTTCCACCTTTTTGGAACCTCTCTCAGCGGTCTGCCCGTGGATGAATTTGCTGTTACCGATGAAAACGGTGTTGCGACTTTCAAGGATGTGCTTATCGGCACCGGCTACACACTGGAGGAGATGGACACCGCCATTCGCTATGTGGTTCCCAACAGCCAGAGTGCCGCAGTGGAATGGAACAGTGTAACCAATAAGAGCGTTTCCAACATCCTCAAGAAGTTCAATGTTACCGTCACCAAGAGCGACTGCGAGACCGGAACGGCGCAGGGCGATGCCTCCCTTGCCGGTGCCGCCTACGGCATTTATAAGGGCGATCAGCTTGTGGATACCTACTACACCGACGAGAACGGCCAGTTCATCACCGGCTATTATGTCTGCGGTGACGACTGGACGATTCGTGAGATCAGTCCCTCCGAGGGCTATCTGCTGGACAGCACCGTTTATCCTGTCGGTGCAGAGGCGGCCAATTACACCGTTGAGCTGAACGCTGCACCTGCTGTGGCTGTTGCCGAGCAGGTGCAGAAGGGCAATATCGCCATCATCAAGCACTCGGATAACGGTGATACGCAGATCGAAACTCCCGAAGAGGGCGCAGTGTTCGCCGTCTATCTGAAAGCCGCAGGCAGCTATGAGGCGGCAAAGGATACGGAGCGGGACTATCTGACCTGCGATGAAAACGGCTTTGCTCAGAGCAAGGACCTGCCCTACGGCGTGTACACTGTGCATCAGGTTTCCGGCTGGGAGGGTCGTGAGCTGATGAGCGACTTTGATGTGTTCATTGCCAAGGACGGCGAGACCTACCGCTACCTTATCAACAATGCCAACTTCGAGTCCTTCATTAAGGTCATCAAGGTGGATGCGGAGACCGGCAATACCATTCCCTATGCAGGTGCGGGCTTCCAGATCTTCCGTCCGGATGGCTCCAAGGTGGAAATGACCTTTACCTATCCGGAGGTTACCACCATCGACACCTTCTACACCAACGATGCCGGCATGCTCATCACGCCGGAGAAGCTGGAGTTTGGCAAGGGCTACTCCCTCAAGGAGGTCTCCGCTCCTTACGGCTATGTGCTCAATCATGAGGCGGTTAAGTTCGATGTGACCGAAGAGAATTCCACCGAGGAAAGCGGCGTGACAATCGTTGCAGTGAAGCTTGGCAACTACGCGCAGAAGGGCATCATCAAGATTTCCAAAACCGGCGAGGTGTTTGCCACCGTCACGGCGGCGGACGGAGTCTACCAGCCGGTCTATACGGTGCAGGGTCTTGCAGGAGCAACCTATGAGATCAAGGCCGCGGCGGACATCTACACCCCGGATGGTACGCTGCGCTGTAGTGCCGGCGAGGTGGTGGATACGGTGACTACCGGCGCAGATGGCATGGCGGAAAGCAAGCCGCTGTATCTGGGAAAATACGAAATCACCGAGATGAAAGCCCCCGACGGTATGGTCGTAAACAAGGACGCCCATACCGCAGAGCTTGTCTACGCCGGCCAGGAGATCGAGATCACCGAAACCGCTGCCGGCTTCTGCAATGACCGACAGAAGGCACGGATTTCTCTTTCCAAGGTGCTGGAGCAGAATAAACCGTTCGGTATCGGCATGAATAACGAGCTTTCCGCCGTGACCTTCGGCTTCTATGCCGCCGAGGAGCTTACCGCAGCAGACGGCTCTGTCATTCCGGCAGACGGGCTGATCGAGATTCTGTCCCTTGACGAAAACGGAAAGGCAGTGCTCAAGAGCGATGTTCCTTTCGGAAGCTACTATGTCAAGGAAATCAGCACCGACAGCCACTACATTCTCTCCGAGGAGAAGTACCCTGTGACCTTCGCCTATGCCGGGCAGGAAATACCCGTTGTGGAGCTTGCCGTCAATGACGGAAAGAGCATTACCAACGAGATGATCTACGGAGAGATCCACGGCATGAAGAAGGACGAGGACGGCAAGGCGCTGGCCGGGGCTACCATCGGTCTGTTCCTTATTGACGGCACCGAGCCTATCCTGACCACTGTTTCCGAAGAGGACGGTAGCTTCTCCTTTACAGGCATTCCCTGCGGTGAATATGTGGTTCGTGAAATCGCTGCACCGGAGGGATATGTGCTGGATGAGACACCTCATGCTGTGAAGGTGGACAAGAACAGCACTGTGGTCGAGATTGAGATCACCAACAAGCTCATTCGCGGCAGCGTTCAGCTGACCAAGGTGGATAAAAGCTATCCCGATCATCACCTGAGTGGCGCAGTCTTTGAGGTGTACCGTGACGGAAAGCTCGTGGGCCAGATGGAAGAGCTGTCCGATGGCGTTTACAAGCTGGATGATTTGCCCTAAGGGTTTTCCTTCCCCTTTAATTTCAATCCACGCTCCCCGCACGGGGAGCGACGGTGTCCTCCTTCCGGGCGTGCGCCCGTCTTGATTTATTTCAATCCACGCTCCCCGCACGGGGAGCGACGCAGATGGATGACTTTTTCCGTTTCGCAACCATATTTCAATCCACGCTCCCCGCACGGGGAGCGACGCAGCGGATGTCGAAAATCTCGCCCATCTTCCTATTTCAATCCATGCTCCCCGCACGGGGAGCGACGTTTCCCAGCATGATCGCGATCTTCAATCGGCAAATTTCAATCCACGCTCCCCGCACGGGAGCGACCTTTACTACTTATGGTTTGCGATATGGATCGTAATTTCAATCCACGCTCCCCGCACGGGGAGCGACCTCACTCCCGCACGCGGAAGGCTCCATAAAAATCATTTCAATCCACGCTCCCCGCACGGGGAGCGACGCTGCTGCCGGACTACGGCGGCGACGGCAACAGCATTTCAATCCACGCTCCCCGCACGGGGAGCGACCGATTTAACCCCGCCTGATGAGCGCCGGTCGCGATTTCAATCCACGCTCCCCGCACGGGGAGCGACGACGGACGGCGACGCACAAGCGCCGCCGGTCGCGATTTCAATCCACGCTCCCCGCACGGGGAGCGACCGGCGAGGCGATGCAGGGGCGGCTGACGATAGTGATTTCAATCCACGCTCCCCGCACGGGGAGAGACCCGTTCGTCGCCACGTCGTCCACTGCGCGCAGGCATTTCAATCCACGCTCCCCGCACGGGGAGCGACTCAACGGCGTATTCACCTTAGGCAATGCGGCCATTATTTCAATCCACGCTCCCCGCACGGGGAGCGACGCGATGCGGCGAGGGTGGCCTCCTGATAGAGGGAGATTTCAATCCACGCTCCCCGCACGGGGAGCGACACAATCGCCGATTTCGCCCGCGCAGCACTCAATATTTCAATCCACGCTCCCCGCACGGGGAGCGACCCATCGTCGAGGACACGGCGCGCGCCTTCGTGGAATTTCAATCCACGCTCCCCGCACGGGGAGCGACGAAAACCCGGAATGGCTGGAGGACGGTCTCATGATTTCAATCCACGCTCCCCGCACGGGGAGCGACGGAGCTTCGCCGCAGCGCCCGCCGCCTTCGCGCCATTTCAATCCACGCTCCCCGCACGGGGAGCGACTGATGGCGCTGGTTGAGCGGCTGAAAATCCGCCTATTTCAATCCACGCTCCCCGCACGGGGAGCGACGCAAAAGGTCATTCCCTCTGTACAAGTCGATGCAGATTTCAATCCACGCTCCCCGCACGGGGAGCGACACAGGGCGCGAAGGCGCGCAGTCTGGGCGAAAGCATTTCAATCCACGCTCCCCGCACGGGGAGCGACCCGCGATTCGCCCCGCCCCTCCCTTTTGCACAAATTTCAATCCACGCTCCCCGCACGGGGAGCGACCCTGCTGCTTGGTGAACAGGTATGCGGTCGTCAGATTTCAATCCACGCTCCCCGCACGGGGAGCGACGACGTGAAGAATAATTCGTGTTATAATGAGCATATTTCAATCCACGCTCCCCGCACGGGGAGCGACGCGACGGCAGCAGCTTATCTATCATAGACTTTGTATTTCAATCCACGCTCCCCGCACGGGGAGCGACTGTGGTGTATGATGGCGGGGCATATGAGGTAACAATTTCAATCCACGCTCCCCGCACGGGGAGCGACGACGCCCGTTTCCACGCTCTTGCCCATGTCCATATTTCAATCCACGCTCCCCGCACGGGGAGCGACAAGCCCTGCTTGCTTGCGCAGCACCAAAAGGCGGATTTCAATCCACGCTCCCCGCACGGGGAGCGACGAGATTTTTGTCGAAAATCAGGCAGGAATCAAGCATTTCAATCCACGCTCCCCGCACGGGGAGCGACCATCTCGGACACATTTCTGTCCGCTCGTCGTCCAATTTCAATCCACGCTCCCCGCACGGGGAGCGACACGCAGGCAATCGGCAGTAAGTTGCTTCAAGTCCATTTCAATCCACGCTCCCCGCACGGGGAGCGACGGTATCACTCCACCCTTCGGGCAAGCCCCATTTATTTCAATCCACGCTCCCCGCACGGGGAGCGACCCCCGCGGAGGGGACGAACGAGGCGGCGGAATGGCATTTCAATCCACGCTCCCCGCACGGGGAGCGACGGCAAACGTCGCAACCACAGTTGGGATTTCGGTATTTCAATCCACGCTCCCCGCACGGGGAGCGACTAGTTGAGTTTGAGGACGAATTTTTCTACTGATAGATTTCAATCCACGCTCCCCGCACGGGGAGCGACGTGCGTCGATGTGCCGGAAAGCCTGATTTTAGCCATTTCAATCCACGCTCCCCGCACGGGGAGCGACTTGACTTATAAGCCCAGTCGAGGTTCTGTTCATGATTTCAATCCACGCTCCCCGCACGGGGAGCGACGGCAAAGAGTTGATGGATAGGGTAACATCTGGTATTTCAATCCACGCTCCCCGCACGGGGAGCGACTTGTAGCAAGCAAGGCTGGTTGCACGATTCGCATTTCAATCCACGCTCCCCGCACGGGGAGCGACCGCAACGCTAACGGCGGAATATAATCCTATAGAATTTCAATCCACGCTCCCCGCACGGGGAGCGACACGATACCACTTTTTTCGGCGTTTGTCCAACGTCATTTCAATCCACGCTCCCCGCACGGGGAGCGACGTTCATGGCAAGTGATTCGACCGATGTTGCAAGTATTTCAATCCACGCTCCCCGCACGGGGAGCGACGCTGTCCAGCGCACGTAACAAGGAAAGCAAGTTCGTATTTCAATCCACGCTCCCCGCACGGGGAGCGACCGCGGACGCAGTGCGCGCTAATCTTTTCCAGAAATTTCAATCCACGCTCCCCGCACGGGGAGCGACGGGTTTATCCCAAAACGTCAAGCCCGATCAACTATTTCAATCCACGCTCCCCGCACGGGGAGCGACTCTGGAAATCCTTGCAAATAATATTGTATATATTATTTCAATCCACGCTCCCCGCACGGGGAGCGACGTTGCCTCCATCGAGAAGTCGATGAAGGCAAAGGTATTTCAATCCACGCTCCCCGCACGGGGAGCGACCATGGCGCTGTCCAGCCCGCGCAGCACTGCACCCTATTTCAATCCACGCTCCCCGCACGGGGAGCGACTGTCCGCGATATAGTTTTGTCCCACGTTCTGCGCATTTCAATCCACGCTCCCCGCACGGGGAGCGACAGCATTATCGACGGCGTCACGGGTTCGATTGATATTTCAATCCACGCTCCCCGCACGGGGAGCGACAACTCTGCAAACAACACTTCCAGCGGCTCAACAATTTCAATCCACGCTCCCCGCACGGGGAGCGACGCCTGTTCCTCTACTATCGCTTGTGTCCGCGCTGGATTTCAATCCACGCTCCCCGCACGGGGAGCGACGGAAGCTGAACAGTAGTAAATCCTGCAAGCGTGATTTCAATCCACGCTCCCCGCACGGGGAGCGACAAAGTCAATCGCATGACGCTCGTTGTACTTCCAATTTCAATCCACGCTCCCCGCACGGGGAGCGACTACCCGCACTGGTACAAGCCTTTCCGCCTGCCGATTTCAATCCACGCTCCCCGCACGGGGAGCGACGGTTTTTAATTTGGGTGTACTAATAGGAGGTGTGTATTTCAATCCACGCTCCCCGCACGGGGAGCGACGATGTCGTAGGGCAAATCGCAGATGAACTGTTCGATATTTCAATCCACGCTCCCCGCACGGGGAGCGACACGTGCTGACCGACATCGACAAGGAGATGTCGCCATTTCAATCCACGCTCCCCGCACGGGGAGCGACTCAACGACGGTTTTCAGCGCTTGCAGATTCTCTTGCATTTCAATCCACGCTCCCCGCACGGGGAGCGACGTAAGATGTTACGCAGACAAGAGAAAATAAATAATTTCAATCCACGCTCCCCGCACGGGGAGCGACCCGGATCAGCTGAAAGTGTACACCCGTACCGGGATTTCAATCCACGCTCCCCGCACGGGGAGCGACGTTCGCCGCAAAGACGGCGTGACGTATGACGTACTGATTTCAATCCACGCTCCCCGCACGGGGAGCGACGGGCTATTTTGCCCTTGCAAAGTCTGGGGAAAAATTTCAATCCACGCTCCCCGCACGGGGAGCGACAGCTGATCGGGCTTGACGGTCTGAGACAAGCCCAATTTCAATCCACGCTCCCCGCACGGGGAGCGACCGGAAAAGACGAACGGCAGGGAAAAGGAACTTTTATTTCAATCCACGCTCCCCGTACGGGGAGCGACCTCCTTGTGCCAGTCCTCGTCATCCTTCAGGCCATTTCAATCCACGCTCCCCGCACGGGGAGCGACGCAAACACTTGTTCGTGTAGGGCGCACGACTGGATTTCAATCCACGCTCCCCGCACGGGGAGCGACCGGCGGGCGGCTTTTTATGGGCAAGGCAGAGCGATTTCAATCCACGCTCCCCGCACGGGGAGCGACCGCATAGGCGGTTGACTGCTTCGCCAGCACCTCATTTCAATCCACGCTCCCCGCACGGGGAGCGACAGCGGGGAACTGTACGCTGTGTGCTACACGATGATTTCAATCCACGCTCCCCGCACGGGGAGCGACGCGAGTCCGCGTGCGAACGTTTGTGTTCGTGGCAGATTTCAATCCACGCTCCCCGCACGGGGAGCGACAAGAAAAAGGGGTTCAAGCGCTGCCGCCTCGACATTTCAATCCACGCTCCCCGCACGGGGAGCGACCTTGCGACGCTGCCGTTTCCCTTTTCGATTTCTCATTTCAATCCACGCTCCCCGCACGGGGAGCGACGGCAGCACTACGACCGCACTCGCTACCACCTTCTATTTCAATCCACGCTCCCCGCACGGGGAGCGACAGCTTTTCAAGCGTTCTCTTGCATCCACGCTTGGATTTCAATCCACGCTCCCCGCACGGGGAGCGACTGTCTACCATTTCAACCGGCTCAAACGGATCGTCATTTCAATCCACGCTCCCCGCACGGGGAGCGACGTCGGACGTCCGATAAAGCCTAACGCTATTATAGCGATTTCAATCCACGCTCCCCGCACGGGGAGCGACCGACGGTTATAATAACATAACTAAAATAGCAATGATTTCAATCCACGCTCCCCGCACGGGGAGCGACTGCCATACTTCACCCCTACAATTTCGCATTGTATATTTCAATCCACGCTCCCCGCACGGGGAGCGACTCTGTGGGGCGCACGGTGGACATCATGCCGACGGATATTTCAATCCACGCTCCCCGCACGGGGAGCGACGGCAAGGGCACAAGCCCCAGCCCAGGGAAAGGAAATATTTCAATCCACGCTCCCCGCACGGGGAGCGACGCATAGCGCTTGCGATATGCTCAGGGATAGCAAATTTCAATCCACGCTCCCCGCACGGGGAGCGACAACAATCCGCGCTGGGATCGCCCGAAAACAAGCGGATTTCAATCCACGCTCCCCGCACGGGGAGCGACAGGGGCGCAAGCCCCAGCCCAGGGAAAGGGAGGATTTCAATCCACGCTCCCCGCACGGGGAGCGACCCCACTAATTACGCGATCCCCAGCGTAAAAGAGAGATTTCAATCCACGCTCCCCGCACGGGGAGCGACAAGGCGCTTGGCATCAATATGTCCGTCGCAAACCTATTTCAATCCACGCTCCCCGCACGGGGAGCGACTTCGAGAGTGGTCGCTCAAAAACGGGTATGCTGATTTCAATCCACGCTCCCCGCACGGGGAGCGACTGGACAGCATGATAACGGCGCAGAACTTGGGCAATTTCAATCCACGCTCCCCGCACGGGGAGCGACAGCGGATTCGCAATCATCACAGTAGTTGGCTGATAATTTCAATCCACGCTCCCCGCACGGGGAGCGACAAGATTGTGTGCATGGTGCATAACCTGTCCTACATTTCAATCCACGCTCCCCGCACGGGGAGCGACTAAAGCGCGGAACGAATTTTGTTATGTCAAACGTATTTCAATCCACGCTCCCCGCACGGGGAGCGACAGCCGTTCAGCGTAAGCGCATCGACCAGCAGATAATTTCAATCCACGCTCCCCGCACGGGGAGCGACTTAACGCCAAGTTTTTCAACGGTGAAGTATTCCAATTTCAATCCACGCTCCCCGCACGGGGAGCGACGGAGCGTTCGCGCCGTGTGGTTGCCCACCCCGATGTATTTCAATCCACGCTCCCCGCACGGGGAGCGACAGGAAGATATATCAAAGGCAATGACGGCTGAACAAATTTCAATCCACGCTCCCCGCACGGGGAGCGACGGGATTCCTCGTACCTGCGGATGGTGGCCTGCTATTTCAATCCACGCTCCCCGCACGGGGAGCGACTGTCAAGAGTATGCTCGTTATAATTGAGGTGTTTTATATTTCAATCCACGCTCCCCGCACGGGGAGCGACTTAAAAATCACAACATCCGTGCTAAACTTTTTCCATTTCAATCCACGCTCCCCGCACGGGGAGCGACACGGTGCGCGAGGTGCTGAGCGAGCGCGAACCGATGATTTCAATCCACGCTCCCCGCACGGGGAGCGACGCATGGCGGAAGCAGGTGTCACCCGGTACGCCGGATTTCAATCCACGCTCCCCGCACGGGGAGCGACACCATCCATCCTTCGTATCAATTGTCGCCGACCCATTTCAATCCACGCTCCCCGCACGGGGAGCGACCCGAAAGGCGGCGACCACGACCGACCCGGACCTTATTTCAATCCACGCTCCCCGCACGGGGAGCGACGCGGACGCTCCGGAATCTGGTGAACATTGTCAACTCATTTCAATCCACGCTCCCCGCACGGGGAGCGACGCTTTTCCGTGCCCTGCGTCGCGCGCATATAGTAATTTCAATCCACGCTCCCCGCACGGGGAGCGACGGAGGACATCGAGACGGTGCAGCAGCTCGTCCGCATTTCAATCCACGCTCCCCGCACGGGGAGCGACGAGGATGAGACACGCCACGCCGCGACGAGCGGCAATTTCAATCCACGCTCCCCGCACGGGGAGCGACTCCGTACCTGAACATCGCCGTCGGACTGGTCGTCTATTTCAATCCACGCTCCCCGCACGGGGAGCGACGGGGACATATGTGATACAATGCACACCGTAAACAATTTCAATCCACGCTCCCCGCACGGGGAGCGACGAAAACGCGGAACGCATTACCCGCCGCGAAGCCATTTCAATCCACGCTCCCCGCACGGGGAGCGACCAACACCTACACCCTGCTTTACGCCGAATGCCCTATTTCAATCCACGCTCCCCGCACGGGGAGCGACTGCGCGTCGGTCAGCGCGTCGTAATCCGCCTTGGCATTTCAATCCACGCTCCCCGCACGGGGAGCGACCGCGCGTGCGTGATGCGCCCACGCGCGCGGTAGTGATTTCAATCCACGCTCCCCGCAC
>OLNU01002238.1_pt1 | contig 12343 bp, 11 predicted proteins | sample 1672241 | NCBI WGS metagenome assembly OLNU01 (sample SAMEA3136663, study PRJEB25190) | human gut metagenome | biome: human gut; feature: human-associated habitat; material: faeces | place: Austria | collected 2013 | reverse complement strand
CTTGTTCATCTTTTAGAAACGAACAATTTGCAATCATTTTTTTCCATTCAAAAGAATATCTTAAATTCACAGCGCTTCTTCCATGTCCTAAATACGTTTCAATACTTTTCAAATCATAATATAAAATTGATGCTGCATGTGATTTGCTTTCTTTATCTTTTTTTCTTTCTTGAAGCAACCATAACATATGTGCTAATCCCGAAGCCAAAAATACACCTATTATTTCTAACATTGCATTAGTAATCCCTTTCTCTTGTACATTCTGTTTTTCAGCTATTTCTTCAATATTCAGATTTGAAATGTTACAAATTATGTCTATTAGCACTTGTACGTCGATATCATCATTTTTATTAGGATCTATACCCTCATTTAATTCATATAAACAATCATATATTGCAAATTTCACTTGCCCTTCCTGCTTATTTATTTGTTTTGATTCAAACAAATTAGTTTGATAATATATTTCCTGAGTTTCCCCCAATACATCTAGATATGAAATACATAAATAAGAATTAATTTCTGCATATAAAGATTTTTCATTTTTTTTACTATATTCGGGAATCTTTTGTATCAATGAATTTATTTTATAACAATTTCCTCCTGTAGCTTTTTTTTCCAAAATCCCTATATTTTTCCCACTTTTACTTCCAATTATATAATAATTAAAAATAGGAATTTCTTCTTCATAAAAATCATTCTTACCGTCTACATAAGAACACTTTAAAAACGTTACAATCCTACTATTATAATTATCAATCCTTCCCTCCAAATTTGAAATTTCTATTACCGAATCATACTCATTCTCATTTTTTTCAACCACTTGAAGGTCCGGCAATGAACTATTCCTCACTACTTCGGTTTGTATTCTTGTCATCTCATTCGCTTTGGTTGCTAAAAATATACTTGTAACAGAAATAATTAAAGTTATAAGTATCTCCCATTTTTTTATGAATTTTCTTATCAAAATGTTCCCCCTAAATTTCCCACTTTAGCAACTGGGCTACTCTCTAGAAAGTACTTCAGAATATTTCTCCTGTAACTTAAACTCTCTTTTATAACATTATTGCTTGGCACCCTGAGTGGTAGCAAAGTGATTAGCCTCTAGCCAAGCACATATCCATTCTCTTCACTCACTGCATTCTACGCATCCACACCGTCCTGTTTTTACTAACTCACTATTTTGCTCCACAAATTCAAACCCCGCTGGAGCCTTTGTCATCCATAATCCAACGATATGAATCCTTTCTGATATTTTCAATGTTTTTTCTTAATCACATTAAAATCATCACTTTTCTCCTGCTCTATCAACATCATTCAATAAAATTGAAGTTTCAATCTCAGAATATACTAAACGTTAGCTCACTGATCCAATTAGTTTCCACCACCGAAATGGCGTTTTCCTTAGAAACAGATTTGCGATTTCCTATCTCCGAACATTAGAGTCATGTTTAGTATAATTTATTTGAAACAGCTCATTAGGTCAACTTATACTTTTTCAGATACATGTAACGCATCATTCAACCAACGTACAATATTTTTACCACCTTCATCCCGATACCAAAATCTAGTTGGTTCGCAATTTATTACATTTAACAACTCCTTCACTTGATTAGTTTTTTGTTCTAAACCTATATTTTTTTCATTATCAATCAAAATCGGTATAAATGTATTTCTATTTTCTTTACTTTTTTTAATCTCGTATGATACATATTCTCTCTGAAATGTATCTTTGCTAATAAGAAGTATTGTAAATTTTGTTTTTAAAATTTCCTCATCCACCCATTTTTTTATCTCTTTCGAATTATTCGATTTCTTCTGTTCCTCTATAACAGTAAAAATATTTGTCTTTTCACTATTAACAATATCGGCAATTTCTTTTGCAATCGCATTATCCGATTCATAATGATAACTAATAAATACTTTTATTCCAGAAAGCGCAATTCCTGAATATATTTTTTCTTTCAATTCGATTTCTGTTCTTTTTTTATGTAATATTAAAAGATTTACAATTTCTTTGATTACAACAGATATCTCGTTCTCTTTTTCCAAAAAAAGTAATTCTTGTTTTTCTTTTTTGGGCAATCCATTATATATCTCTTTCGCAGCAAATCCGGTCTTTTTTACTGGAATTATATATTTATTATCGTCTTTCGCTATATGATATTCCTGATAAGTTCCAGAATCCTTTTTCCCATATCCAAATACAATAATAGAACTACTACATTGTTCTATCATTTTTCTTCGTATACGATTTTTCTTTTCCAAATCCATCACTGACATCATACTACTAATATGTATATCATCATTTATCACTTCTCCATTCAAGCGATTTTTGTTGCTCTGCAATACACCCGCCAAAACATAATTTCCCACACCAGCACCAAATCCCGTATATATATGGAATCCATTATCTACTAAATCCCTACCTAACATTGTTAAAAAACTTTCTGCCGAATTTAAATTAAGGTTGGTATCATTCACCATTTTAAATGTACCATAATCCGATAAATTTGCAGGATTAATTCCTCCTGATATAAAAACATTATTAGTAATATACTTATTATACAAGTGTTTTAACATGAGTGTAATTTCATCATAGTCGTTAATTAAAATCGTCTGTATTCCATACTTCACCATCGAATTACATCGTAATATTTGATAATTATTATCACGAATATATTTTTCAATATTTTGGATCTCAAGCCTGTTATGCTCATTAAGATAATCTATTAATTGCACTTTTCGCATAAAACAATAATGAGTCTGCGGTGCTTTTCCCTGTAAAGTTTGTTTTGCAATACTAAGAATCCTCTCCAAATTTGGATCATTGAAACTAAATCCAATAAATACAAATGATTTTCTTATTAATTCAACTGATAACATACGGGTAAATATGCCTCTATCAATATCATAGTTTTGATAATCTTCTTTCGTTAATACCACATCATCTGGTGAGTCCTTATCTCCATGCATCTTGTATATAGCAACTTCCCTACCAATTTTATGATATTTAAAATCCTCTTTTTTAACCAACTTCTGATAACTCTTTCCCTGCTTTTTAATAGCCTGCTCTATAACATGGTCATAGTTAGTCGTCCAATATTCTGATATAGGCATTTTAGACAGCCAATTGATATTTTCATTGTTCTTAGGTATCTTATCAAATTCATTAAATACAAGTGAATTCAATCCTTGTCTTCCAAATTTATCCTCATAATACTGTGCTATCTCCGTTAAATCAATATTTGGATTTAATCTCAACTGTTTACTTATAGGTTCTAATAATTTTTTCCAATCTACATAGCCCGATGCGATTGACAATCCAGCCCCAGCAAATATACTAATATCACCCTGTTTCATTTTCTGTGATATCTCATCTAAAAATTTGATATTTTGTTCTGTTATCCTATTAAAATCATCCTCTTCAATTATTTCCCTATAGCCCATATTCCTGCTCCGTTTCCAGAAAATTTCAAATCCTATATAATATTTTTTACTTTCACAAAACACTCTATTTCATTATACTATTTTTTTGAGATACCTTCACTGATAAAAAACGCCCTAATATCTGCCTGTTTGGAAGTCTCTATGTATTCGCTCCGCAAAAATTCACCAATCGATCAAAACAATGCCGCTTCCCTTCAGCAAATTCTTACGATATGGATTGACCATTGCAACACGTCTCGCAATATCCCCCAAAATGCAAATGTACATTTTTCACCATCTGACAACTAATCCATTCTATTTTCCAATCCATCGCGAATTACAATCATTCTAAACGGATTACGCACACCTTAATTTCATCAGCATTATCCAGTGGCAAAAGCGTAGCTTTCCGTACGCATGCCATCGCCCCCCTATATTCAAGATCCCTAAGTTCCATTTTCTGTTCATTTTCAAGAACTTGTTATGTTTACTGTTTTTGTAGTAGTTTACTATATGAAGCAAGCAACAGCAAGATAAATGTTCAAGTTATTCAAATGCTCTACAAGTTAGTGTATAAATTATTTTATCATACATTGAGTTCCTGCATAAGAGCGATAACAGTGAAAACACTTGTAATAACCTGCTTGCTACAATCAAATCTTATCTCTAGTATGCTGCTGATTGTGGCATATCATTGCAGTAAGTAGCTCTCACAGCTTCCCGAGTGCCCTTTCTCAAAGTACCAAAGCTGACACGTGAAGTCATTCCTAATGATGCCCTTAAGGCACTGCCTTCTGCCTCACCCGATATTAAGATAGGCCGAAGAGAAAGGCTTATCCTGATCTTACTATATGATTCTACTGTCAGGGTTTCCGAACTATTGTCTATGAATATATCTCCGGATTTATGGAAAAAGCGAAAAGGAAATGATTGTTGCAATCACAGATAAAACTGCGGATCATCTGAATAAGTAATTAAAAGCTTACCGTAAAGTGACCGAGCCTAATGCTCCGCTGATCTATACAGTAGTCAAAGGTCACAAAAACAAGATGGCAGTTGGAAATGTTGAGCGTATCATCAAAAAATATATAGCTCAGATCCACTCAAAAAATTCTGCCATTCCAAAATATTTCTTCATAATGTATGACACAGTATTATCTACAGAACTTGTGATAATCAGTATTTTCTTTAATTCCATAGATTCTCCCATTTACACTTTTTAGCTCAAAACTCAACCTAAATATTCTAAATATAAGTCCCTATACTCTTGGTTTTTAACATGAAACTCATATAAAAGAGTTAAAGGTAGCATCACACTATCCTTATATCTAAAACCCCCCTCTTTTTCTTCCAGAACAAATCCGTCTATTTGTGCCTGAACCTTTAAATTGCCCGATATAATCTCCTCATTATTTGCTAAATCGATATTATAATTTTCTACTACCATCTGATTTAACGTACTCATCCAAGCAAAATCTACTTCTGTATTAAAATATTTTTCTAAAATATTATTTTCCAATCTTATAACACAATTCTGTACATAATCTTCAATTTGTTCTCCAAATATATTACTCAATATATTCAAAACAATATTTTTATTATACAACGTATGCCACCTCATTTATTATTTACTCACTTACATATTTTAACGTATTTCTGCGCTGATATTCTAACATTGTACAATATAACCTTGTTCTCTTAAAATCACTTTTACGATACAATTCAAATAATATTTCTCTAACACCATTTTCATTAAGTTCTTTCCTACGAAATATAGATGTGCCACTCAAATACCTGCAAAAATCATGACCATTAGTAATATCCCATAATTCAGCGTCTGTTATACCCGCAGCCAACTCCATGCACCACGATAGTCTATCTAGCTGTCCAACTTTTACAAATAGTTCTTCTATCTTTAAACTTTCTCTATCTATAAGATCTCCAAAACCAATTTTACTGAATGAAATCCCCCAATTTTCCAATTCATTCAATTTTCTCAATATACTATATGGTGCAAGCTGTCTCATAATATTTACTAAATACGCATCTTTTTCAAAACAGCCATTATAATTTTTTTTATAAAACTCTTCAGCAATATCGCAATTCATTAATATCATTGTCTCCAAGCAACAACCATCATATAAAAAGACACGATCTGGTAATTGTGTTACCTCTATGTAATCTTTATCTCTAATTGCAATTACCTCTTTTTTTTGAACAACTGGATCTTCCATTTTCATTATATCATCGATTCCATGCTTTCCGCCATATGGTACTTCTTCGCATACTACATTATCTTCCAACAGATTTTCCATAAATCTGACATCATCTGTTCCCTCCACCAAGACAACACATAAAGAACCATCAATGTCTTCATTAAACAACAGACCTAATTCTGCTACAAAATCTTCTTTTGTCCTATTCTCCCTGATTGAGTCCATTTTTATACATTTCTCCTAAATCATATTGAATATCACGGTTTCCACTTACAATTTGTGCTGAATGAGTAGCAATAATTGCATATATACTTTTTAAGCTTACAATTTTACGCATATATTTTACAAACATACGCTGCCATGCGATATGCAATGAAATTTCGGGTTCATCAACTAATACAAGTGTATTTTTCGGTATTTCAAATAACAATTTATAATATAGTACCATAATTTCCTGTTCGCCCGATGATAAATAGTTCAATCTTATTTTTTCACCTGTATCATTGTCTACTATTGTCAATTTCTGGTCTTCTGTAATCTCCAGATGTTTGAACAGGAAATGATTATTAATGATCGTTTTGAATAATTCAATTTGCTCAATCATCGTTTCATATACCTGATACTTTTTATCAAAATCTTCAAAGTATATTTTCAACGCTCTAGCATCTTCCGGTCTGAATGTAGTAACTGAAAGTGTCCCAATTTTAGAAATTCCACTGTCATTCAATTTTTTTATTTTACTTCGCACAAGTTCTATTTTTTCGTTAAAATCCCTTTCATCAATACCCTCTTTCAATTCAAACAAACGTTTCAAAAAAGTACTATCTAACTTATTCGACAATTGCGAATATTCCGAATCCAACTTACTAACCTGCAATGCAAATTTTTCTGGTATACTACTAACAACATCTACTGATTTTTTTAAATATTTCCTTACCTCACCTTGATTTGAAATAAAATATTTATCATTTTCTATATCTACAAGTCTTTGTCCTCTAATGTAAAATATTTTTCCAAATACTCTCTGCATTTCATTCAATACCTTCAAATTAGCTCGAAACTGATCATGATCTTCGTCCACCATTTTTCGTCTAATTATTCCCCGACTTGAAAGGTTAATATCCTCTTTAGATATTACATTACCATTAACTTTTAAACCATCCTCCAATTTTTCAATTCGAATGTTTCCATTTTCCCGTTCTACCTCAAAATTATCAAATTTTAAATTCAAAAAGAAAGACAGATCACTTTCACTAACAGCATTAAGACATTCCAACAGCATAGTTTTTCCAAATCCATTTGGACCAGATAATATTGTAATACGTCTATTAGCTTCATCACCTATGCTAAAATGATAATTAAAACGTCCAAATAATTTTCTTATTCTTATTTCAGTCATAACTTGTCTCCGCTTCATTCTCTTTTCTACTTTTTAAATACAATACTATAATTTATTATACACTATATTTTATTATTTCTTTGTCGAATTCTCTGTCTTTCCTTAATTTCTTATAAGTACTACATCTTATAATTCTTCTAACATATATAAAAAACTCTTTTCATATATGAGTGAATTATTATCCATAGCTTCAATATAGTTCACCGCAAATTCGTATCTCTCCATTATCCCAAACATACCTTCCAGAAAATTAGAAAAGTATCCTTTCTTCTTCAATTCATCTAATGGAACCTCTTTATTCATCCCTTATTCCTTTTTTGAATATCCGTTATGTAATTCACAATTTTTTATATACTGTTTGAGCTGTAGTCTTTGCTAAATCTGTAATTACATCCGCACTTATTTTATTTATATCCAGCTTGTTTTCCATGTTACTGTACTCCACCCATATATTATATCAAACCAAAACATCAGCAAATGAAAAAAGGAGACCATATTCTCTACATTATAAAATTTTAAAAGTTCCCTTTCCAATCATCCTCATTATATATAGACAGAGTAACATAAATCAAATTGCTTTTCAAGGCAACACAATTAATTCCTTCCATATAGCTATATGTGCATTTTCATTTCATATTCAACCATTATATTTATATTATAACTTATCTTATATATACCACTACCGCCAGGCACTCGCCTGACGGTAGCAAAATAGGAGTAATCAAACTTGTTGAGAGTCTCTCTTCATGAGAGGTAAGCTTAATCCTCTATTCAACCACATACCCTTTCTCACTAATCACACCCACAAGGCTTGTGGCAAAGCACTCCTCTGTCTTTGGAACATAAACGGTAAAGGAAGCAGTATCTTCAATATTATAATTTCCATAGGTAGTCAGCCCCATGAGATAAGCTCCGCGGCTTTTGCACTCTACCATATTGGAAATGGTTTTCTCATAAAGCTCAGACTGGGTGAGCACGCCGATCACAAGAGTGCCGTCCTCAATGAGACTGATGGTGCCATGCTTGCTCTGTGGTGCGGTTCGTATAATTCCCACTCATCTACTGTAGGTGGTCTGGTGCCCACCAGACTCATATCCCCCAGCAGGATATTGATAAACTGCGGAAATTCATCCAGGCTTGTCTTCCTGATAAATTGTCCGATCCCTGTCTTTCGGGTTCCGTCAGGCAGGATCTTATTCCCGATGATCCTCGGGTCAAAATCCATCTTGAACATCAGTCCGTCGCTGATCTTGTTCTGTGCCATAAGCTCTTTTTTCCGCTCTTCGGCATCCATGTACATGCTTCGGAATTTATACATTTTGAATTTTCTTCCATTCCGTCCGATCCTTTCCTGTGCAAAGAAGATCGGTCCAGGTGAACTGATATAGATCATTGGTCCCACGATTATAGTGATCAGCAGAGTGATCAGACATCCGACCAGGCCGCCTGCAATGTCCATCAGACGTTTCACCAAGAGTTTGGATGACTCTGCATAGTTCATACTTGTGGTAATAACTGTATATACGCCAATTTTCTCTACCTGCTGGCATCCTGCAGGGAAGGATCCGAATTTCGTGATCCCTGTATGTACGGCTATTCCCATCTCCAGGAAAGCCCCCACAAGCTCATTGGGGTATTCGCTTTCTGCGCATGGCGGGATAAACACTTCATCTACCCACTCTCCGCAGGTATATTCGATAATCCCATCCTTGTCTGCAACGATGGGGATCCCGCAGATATTTTTTCCCTTAAGGTCTGTATCCAGCGAAACTGCGGTTACTTTTGCATAACCGCATCTGTCCGCTGATACAATCTGAAGGGTCTCCCTGAGGATTTTTTCCGGTGCTATGATCAAAAGTGATTTTTTTGCTGAATTGAATCCGATTTTTTGAAGAATTTTTTTCCATATCACTCTGGCTGCATAGTCTGTGACTATATAAAATGGAACCATAATGTAATAAGAGAACCTTGAATAAAAGCTTCCCGTCTGTGTTGTAAATAAGTAAAAGGTTACGATCAGTTCTACAAGGATCACGTGTCTGCACGTTGCAATAAACTCATCGAAATATCCCCTCTTCAGAACATTTTTGAAAGAATCTGATACGATTTCCACAAAGAAATCGATAAAAAGAAATGCGATCGCAAGGGTCCTGTAATCACCATCTGTATAGGGATTATCCGTCCCAAAGCGAATAATATAAGAAATGACAAATGCAATCTGCATGCATAAAACATCCAGCAGCATAAAATCAACATGCTTTGTCCAGCTTCTTCTTTTTTTTCTGTACATACCTAACTCCTGTAAATATCTTTCTTTTTCCTTCAATACCTTTTTGTTTTGCTTTACCGAAGCAAAATTTCTTCTATTGTTTAATAACTTTGACCACACCCCAAAGTATATGCCTTGGTTCTTCTGCGACTCATCTTCCATCTCGGAAATGACCCACACCGGCGGTGGTCTGCCGAAAAGCCTGCGTCACTGGCGCAGCCTCTTTGCCCGGTTACCCGGTTTTATAGATAAGGACATTCGTAATGTCTCTTACTTACTTTTATTTCCTGAGTGAAAGCTTTCCTGACATTTCCTGCCAAGATTTCTGGCATCATTCAGGAAGCGGTTTCCCTGATGGCCATTTTCACAGAGAAATTCTTTTCCCCTGCGCTTCACCTTGCCGCCACAGACAGAGCATTTATCCTTCAGACCATCTGTTCTGACTTCCAACACAAGGATTCCCTCTGCCCAGGCTTTATACTGCAGGCAGCTTCGGATCTTGCTGCTTAGATGCAGCGGAGAAAAATTACCGCTTTTCACCATTGCCATTCTGGTAAAATTCTGGTCGTAATCAGGAAGGACTATGATTCCTGCCTGACTCTCCTTACAGAAGCTCAGAATCTCACGGCTGACCTGATGTCCATAATGCTGGGACAGGTTCTTAAGACGAATATAATACTTCCGATTGGGCTGAGGGCTGTTATCACCGGCTGTGCTCGGACGGGATTTCAAAATTCTGTCTTCCAGAAGCTTGCAAGTATAACGGTACTTGTCTCCTCCTCTGCAGGCATGGACAGCAATCTGCTCTCCCTGTTCATCCAGAATGCAGCACATAGCGAAAGTGTCTGTATTGGTAAAACGGACACTGCATATCCGTGTACCTTCTGCCATTCGTTCCTTGGCTGTGCGGGCATCCTCATTCTCCTGCTTCACCGGAATATTTAGCATGTAACCTTTTCCCTCTTTTACAAGAGTGGGGGACATGAGCTGACCATCTTTCGGAAAGGAGCGTCCTTTCAGCTGACATTCGGTCCACACCCATTTCTCACCATTCCAAAGCTTCAGGCAGATGGTGTGATCGGTCAGATCGGAGTACATTCCCTTGAAGAAGGTTACTTTCGCTTCTATTTTCCCGGGAAATCCGCTTTCCTCCTGAGTCAGGCTGCTCTTCACTGCAGCGGATGCCTTGTTAATGGCTGCCCTTCTTAAATAGACAGGTACCTTACCCATAGGTAATGGATTGGTGGGCTGTCTGCCATCCCGGCCTGCCACAGTCAGGAGTTCCAGGCTGCGCTGGATGTCGAAGAGGCTATTGTTCCACAGTTCTTCGCGGCTCTTCAGAAGGTCATAGTAAAATTCCACTACGCTCTGAAAATATTCTTCTGTTCTGTCCAGCCATAATGGCTCCGGACAAAAAAGGCGCATGCGCCAGGTTCGGATGCTGTATCCTGTTTTCATAAGATTCGTCTGTGATTTTCACTTCTTTTTATCGTATTATTTCAGTAATGCGTATTTGTGATGCCGAATAGCAGAAATACAGTACAAATTGGACTATTGACCATGTAAAAGACCACTTATTACGAAGTAATTTCCTAATACATAAAAAAACAACCATGTCGGAAAGCTTCTCGTAACTGAGACTTTCTGACATGATTGCATTTTGTTGTATATGTGGTTTTCTTATATTGCCTGTCCCATCATCTGGTTCATATACTGGCGTTTCGTTTCCGCCTGGATATGCACATACAGATCCAGGGTTGTCCGTACAGAGGTGTGCCCCAGGATTTCTGAAAGGGACTTGGTATCAAAACCATGCTCCACCCAGCGGCAGGAAAACTGATGTCGCAAGGCATGAATCTTAATCGGTGGAATTTTGCAGATTTTCAGAATTGATGCGTATTTGCGCTGAATTACCCGCGGTTCCATACATTTATCAGTGCCGGTAAGAATATAATCTGAATTTCCCTTGCAGAAACGTTTTGCATAGAAAAACAGTTTGTCCGGCAAAGGGATTTCCCGGTTGGACTGGCTGGTTTTCGGTGGTCCGATATAAAGAATGGTTTTGGGAATTTTTCCTGTGGCAGGATTGACGGTCTGGTCCAGATTCCTGATGCGAAGCACCGTCCTTTGTATCTGTATCTTGTGCTGACCGAAATCTACGTCACTCCAGCGGAGTCCGCTTAATTCCCCCACACGGATGCCGGTATGCATACAAAGCAGCAAACCAAAATTGAAATCATTCATATTTTCTATAAGAAACTTTTCCAGCCGCTGGTAATCCTCTGGCCCCATAATCCGCACCTCCTGACCGTTGCCTGTGATGTGTGGATATCGGATGGGTTCGCCAGTATAAACACCTTCCTTCGCGGCATAGCTTAATACGTTGCGGAGAACGCTGAGAATTACATGAATGGTTCCCACGGACAGCTCCTGTTCTTTCTTCTTCTGGATTAACCGGGCAATCCGTACATTGGTTATCCTGCGTATTTGTGTGCTGCCCAGTTCAGGCAGAAGCTGCTTCTTCAGAATTGCTTCATAATTGGAAAAAGTACTGTCCTTAATGGTATAGCGGATCTGCCTTCTCCAATGTTCCGTAACCATTTCGAAAGTTGCCTGATAATTCAAAACACCGGGATTCTGAACCTGATATCCGTAACCAGGCAATTCCGCGATTTTTTTATTACGTTTGTCCTTAACTTCACGGTATGATTTGCCATAAATGGAGCCGTAGTGAATCTTACCTTCCTGATCACGGTATTTAATATAACGTGCTTCCCACCGCCCGTCCTTGCGCTTGCGGATGTTTTCACCTTTTCTGCACATAGCTGCCTCCTTGTTTCTGTTGGTATGTACCAGTTATTTGACCACGCAAATATTGTATATCGAAATACACCATTTGAAAAACTCGCTGTGAAAGGACTAATTTTAGCCTGATTCTGGTATATTTCGACAAAAAGGACTATGATAATCATAATTGGTGTCAAGCGTTTTTGAAAATGTCCTAAAATAATTGAAGTATTAGCCCCGGCTTTT
>OLNU01002227.1_pt1 | contig 12384 bp, 12 predicted proteins | sample 1672241 | NCBI WGS metagenome assembly OLNU01 (sample SAMEA3136663, study PRJEB25190) | human gut metagenome | biome: human gut; feature: human-associated habitat; material: faeces | place: Austria | collected 2013 | reverse complement strand
TGACCAGACCGAGGCTATGACCATGGGTGATAGAATCGTTGTTATGAAGGACGGCTTCATCCAGCAGGTCGATACCCCGCAGAACCTGTATGATCTGCCGGTCAACGAATTCGTTGCAGGCTTCATGGGCTCCCCGCAGATGAACTTTATCGATGCTACCCTTGTTAAGGAAGGCGCAGATTACTACGTCACCTTCGGCGCAGCTAAGATTAAGGTTCCGGCTAACAAGGCTAACGATGAAATCGCTAACTATGTTGGCAAAGAGATCGTCTTCGGCATCCGTCCGGAAGACGTACACGATGAGCCGGAGTTCATCGAGAAGCATCCGGAGGCCAGAGCTACGGCTGACGTTGAAGTTACCGAGCTGATGGGCGCAGAGACCTATCTGTACCTCAACTGCGAAGGCAATGCTCTTACCGCTCGTGTTGAGCCGACTTCCACCGCTAAGACCGGTGACAAGATCACGATCGCTCTCGACATGAACAAGATGCACCTCTTCGACAAAGAAACCGAGAAGACCATCCTCAACTAATCGGTTTTATAAACAGCATACAGACGGCGTTCCCAATCGGGAGCGCCGTTTTTGCGTATCACACGTGCCGGTATTCTTCCTCACAAGCTTTCGGCACAGGTCGTGTAGCTTCACACCGAATCTGGCTGCGCTGCGTCTGACATTTCACTATCTTTAAAAAGCATTTGCATCGTGCGAAAACTGTGGTATACTGAAATCAGAACATTCAGAACATAAGGGAGTGCTTTTACATGTTTGTAACAGAAGATATTCGCTATATCGGCGTAAACGACCATGACGTAGACCTTTTTGAGGGACAGTACACCGTAGAAAACGGCATGTCCTATAATTCCTATGTCATCCTCGATGAAAAAGTTGCCGTCATGGATACGGTAGACGCCCACTTCGGCGTGGAATGGCTGCAAAACCTCGAAACGGAGCTTAACGGCCGTCGCCCGGATTACCTCGTCGTGCAGCACATGGAGCCGGACCATTCCGCCAATATCGCCGCCTTTATGGAGACATACCCGGAGGCGCAGATCGTCTCCTCTGCCAAGGCGTTCGTCATGATGCAGCAGTTCTTCGGCACGGATTTCCCGGAGCGCAAGGTTGTCGTCGGCGAGGGCAGTACGCTCAAGCTCGGTCGTCATACATTGACGTTTGTCACCGCGCCCATGGTGCATTGGCCGGAGGTTATCGTCACATACGACAGTACAGATAAAGTCCTCTTTTCCGCAGACGGCTTCGGCAAGTTCGGCGCGCTTGACGTGGAGGAAGATTGGGCAGACGAAGCCCGCCGTTACTACATCGGCATCGTCGGCAAGTACGGCGCACAGGTGCAGGCGCTCCTTAAAAAAGCCGCTGCGCTCGACATCGCCATCATTTGCCCGCTGCACGGCCCGGTTTTAAACGAAAACCTCGGCTATTATCTTGATAAATACAACACATGGTCGTCCTATGCGGTCGAGGACGAGGGCGTTGTCATCGCCTACACCTCCATCTACGGTCACACGAAAGAAGCTGTGGAGGAGCTTGCCGAAAAGCTAAATCAGCGCGGCTGCCCGAACGTCGTTGTCGCAGATCTTGCCCGCTGCGATATGGCAGAGGCCGTTGCCGATGCGTTCCGTTACAGCAAGCTCGTGCTCGCCACAACGACCTATAATGCGACGATTTTCCCGCATATGCAGAGCTTTATCGACCATCTCACCGCCCGCAATTATCAGGGCCGCACCGTCGGCATGATTGAAAACGGCGCGTGGGCGCCTATGGCGGCAAAGGTCATGAAAAAGATGCTGGAAACGAGCAAGAACCTCACTTACACGGATACCACCGTCACCGTAAAGTGCGCCTTGAACGATGCCTCCCGCGCCCAGATTGACGCCCTCGCAGATGAGTTGTGCAAGTAAACTGAAATTGAAGCTTTAAGCAACATCCCGGTCGTAAAATTTCGGCCGGGATGTTTGTGCAAAAAGATGTCCTGTGATGTCCTCTCATGTCCTTGCTTTTTGCGAAAAAATGTGTTATACTGGCTAAAAGAAACAATAGTTCGATTAAAACGGTGTGCGTGAGCGTGCACAAAACCGCGTTTTGCGTGCAGTGAACGAACAGGCTTCCGTTTTTTAAGGGGGATACTATGCCCAAAAATCCGATTGTATTCACGCTCAATGGCCATCGCTGCACCTGCCTTTTGCCGGAGGGAAAGCCCAAGCGGCTCTATGTACTGTGCGGGTGGGAACTTGAGAAACTGATGATGCTACTCGCCGAAGATGCGCCGGAGGTATTATTTTTTTCTACGGAAATCGACGGCGGCCGGGATTTCACCCCATGGGAAGCGGAGCCCATTTGGCCCGGTGAGCCGTTTTCGGGCGGCGGGGAAGACTACTTAAAATTCCTGACAGACACGGCGCTGCCGTATTTAGAGGAGCGTTTCGGCGCGCCGACGGAACCCGAAAACTGTGCGCTGCTGGGGTACTCGCTCGGCGGATTATTTGCGCTTTGGGCGCTGACGAAAACGGAAAAATTCGGTGCAGGTGCAAGTCTTTCCGGCTCTTTGTGGTACCCGCAGTTTTTGAAATATTTGGAGAACTGTCCGTCTAAAAAGGACACCGCAATATACTTATCCCTCGGCGACCGCGAACCGCTCGGCGGCCCGCCCGTCATGCGGACGGTGGGCGACTGCACGGAAAAGGCGAAGGAGATTTTAAGCAATCACGGCTGCAAGATATTCTTCGAGTGGAATCAAGGCGGGCACAGCAAGGGCGTCACCAAACGCTGGCAGCGCGCCGTGCGCAGACTTTTGACCATGATGGCAAAAACGGTGGAAAAGTAAGACAAAATGCGGTTTTAATCGTTAATGATGGTGGAAAACGGAGAGGGGCGAAGCGTAATGCAAGAGCAGATCGAGCGGGAAGGCTGTTTTTGCGGAAGGCGGATTGAATGTAATTTGCGCAGGTTTGCGTGATAAAAAGTCAGGGCTTATGCAGGTTTTGCAGACGGAAGGAGACACGAAATGGAACAGCAGAGCTTATTTGGAAACCGGGCGGGGCAGGACATGCCGCTTGCGACGCGGATGCGGCCGCGGACGCTGGAGGAATTTGCGGGGCAGCGCCATTTGCTCGGCAAGGGCAAGGTGCTGCGGCAGCTGATTGAAGAAGACCGCGTGTCTTCCATGATTTTCTGGGGGCCGCCGGGCGTGGGTAAAACGACGCTGGCGCAGATCATTGCGGCGCGGACGAAGGCGAATTTCATCAATTTCAGCGCCGTGACGAGCGGCATCAAGGAAATTCGCGGCGTGATGAGCGAGGCGGAGCAGAACCATCGTATGGGTGAGCGCACACTGCTGTTTATCGACGAAATCCACCGCTTTAATAAGGCGCAGCAGGACGCGTTTTTGCCGTTTGTGGAAAAGGGCAGCATCGTGCTCATCGGTGCGACGACGGAGAACCCCTCGTTTGAGGTGAACGCCGCACTTTTGTCGCGCTGCAAGGTGTTCGTTTTGCAGGCACTTTCCGAAGATGAGCTTGTGGAGCTGATGAAGCGCGCAATCAAAGACCCGCGCGGCTTCGGTAACCAGACGGTGGAGATCACCGATGAGATGTTGAAAATGCTTGCAGCGTTTGCAAACGGTGACGCGCGAACGGCGCTGGGAACGCTGGAGATGGTCGTTTTGAACGGGCACCGAGAGGGCGACAAGACGACCGTGACGATGGAGACGCTGGAGCAGTGCATCAGCCGCAAGTCGCTTTTGTACGACAAAACCGGCGAGGAGCACTACAACATCATCTCGGCGCTTCACAAATCGATGCGCAACAGCGACCCGGATGCGGCGGTCTACTGGCTTTCGCGTATGCTGGAGGCGGGCGAAGACCCGCTGTATGTGGCGCGGCGGCTCATTCGGTTCGCGAGCGAGGACGTGGGCATGGCGGACAGCCGCGCACTGGAGATCGCCGTGGCGGCGTACCAGGCGAGCCATTTTATCGGTATGCCGGAGTGCTCGGTGAATTTGACGCACGCCGTGGTGTATTTGTCGATGGCGCCGAAATCAAACGCGCTGTATGTGGCGTATGAGAGCGCGAAAAAAGACGCGCAGAAAATGCTCTCCGAGCCGGTGCCGCTCGTCATCCGCAACGCGCCAACAAAGCTTATGAAGGAGCTGCATTACGGCGAGGGGTACGAATATGCGCACGATACGGCGGAAAAGCTGACCGCGATGCAGTGCTTGCCGGATTCGCTTGCCGGAAAGAAGTATTACAGACCGACGGAACAGGGCAGCGAAGCAAGGGTGAAGGAGCGACTGCGGCAGATTGAAGCGTGGAAGGCGGAGCGGAGGAAGAAGTGAGGTTGCGTTGAGCAAAACTTTTGACAACGATTGACGAGAGAGCGTGAAAATTCGGGGGCATTTTATGTTGGCGGTTAAGTTTTACGAAGATGTGAAAGACGAGCTGCTGCGTTTTGCGGTTGTTATTGCGAAGCATGACGGAAAATGGGTGTTTTGTAAGCACAAGGAGCGCGAGACGCTGGAGTTTCCGGGCGGGCACAGAGAGACGGGGGAGTTGATCTTGGAGACGGCGAAGCGCGAGCTTATGGAAGAAACGGGTGCGGTGAAATTTGAGATTCGTCCGATCTGCGTGTACTCCGTGACGGGCAAAACGCGCGTGAACGAGACGGGTGAAGAAGCGTTCGGCGGGCTGTTTTATGCGGAAATCGCATCGTTTGGGGAGATACACAGCGAGATGGAGAAAATTGTATTATGCGACGCTCTGCCGGAAAACCAGACGTACCCGGAAATTCAGCCGGCACTTTTGAAGGAGGCGGAAAGACGGGGGTTCGGCGTATAAACGGACATAAAGAAAGCACGCAGAGCATGAAAATCTGCGTGCTTTTTGTGTGTATTGTATTGACTTGAAGCGCCGGGGCGTCTTCAGCTTTTCGGTTTGTTTTTTTCAAAGAGGATGGAGAGCCCTTTGAGGAGCAGGTCGTCATCTAAGATGATCTTGTTGCGGCAAAGGGGCGCGATGACGGAGGAGAGTCCGCCGGTTGCGACGACCGTGCAGGGGATGTTTAATTCCGCGTTGATGCGGTCGATGAGGCCGTCCAGTGCGCCGGCGTTGCCGTAGAGCAGGCCGCTTTTGAGGCAATCTACGGAATTTGTGCCGATGGTGTGCTTTGGCAGCTCGAACGCGACCTTCGGCAGCTGCGCGGTGCGGCTTGCGAGGGCATCGTGCGAGACGGCCACACCCGGCAGAATCATGCCGCCGCGGTATCCGCCCTCCGCATCCAGAACGGAGACGGTGGTGGCGGTACCCATATCGATGATGATCTGCGGGAGGGGATAGTGGTGGATGCCCGCGACGGCGTCCACGACGAGGTCGCTGCCGAGCTGGGCGGGATTATCGATGTGGATGCGCAGGCCGGTTTTGATGCCGGGGCCGACGACGAGCGGCGTGAGGTGCAGGTATTTGTGCACCGCGTCGCGCATGGTGAGCGTGACGGCCGGGACGACGGACGAGAGAATCGCGCCGTCAACCGCGGTGATGTCTGCGCGGTTCATATCAAACGCCATTTTGAGCATGGCGGCATATTCGAGCACCGTTGCGGTGGGGTTTGTGGAGACGCGCTCACGGAAAATGACCTGTCCATCGGCACAGCAGCCGATGACAATGTTGGTGTTGCCGATATCGATGGCTAAGATCATGGGAGGACCTCCTTTTAATCTGCTTTTTTAGCGGGTGTTTGAATAAACCCGGCTTTTAAGAGAACGCTGCCGACGGCGCCGGTGATGACGGTGGACGAGAGCATCTCGAACACGGCGTTGACGCCGACGAACGCGCAGACGAACAGCAGAATGTTTTGGCCGTTGATCAAGCCCTGCATGTACTCGGTCTGCCCGAAAAGCAGGATGAGTGCGGACATGAAGAAAAGCGTATTTAAGAACGCAGCGGCGAAGCCCGTGACGAAGCACGCGGCGACGCGGTTCAGCTTACTGACGCTGCGGAAGATGTAGCCGAGCAAAAAGCCGTCCAGCATACGCGGGACAAAGCACAGCAAAATGGAGAAAAACGGGTTGATGCTAAAAAGCGTGGACCCGAGCATGCTCACACCGCCGACGCCGATCGCCTGCAGAAAGCTTGTGAGGCCGAAGACGGATCCTGCGATGAGACCACCTACAGGTCCGAGGGCCAGTGCGGACACGGCGACCGGGATAACGTTGAACGTGATGGCGAGCGGCCCGATGTTCAGATAGCCGAGCGGCGTAAAGGACATCAGCAGCAAAAGCGCCGTCATCAGGCCGAGCAGAGTGAGCTGCTTTGCGTTAAATTTCTTGTTCATATTCAATTTTCCTTTCTTGTTATTATTCTCCGTAGGAGATACAATACAATACGAAAAAAGTATAGCACAGATTTTGAAAAATCGCAATGTTTTCTATTGACTTTGACGCGGCGTTAAGGGATAAACTGGGCTTAGCCCGAGAGGAGGACGAAAGATGAAAAGTGAGCCCAATCTCGCCACCTCAAGCAGGGACGAGAAATTCTGTATTGCGATACTGAAAAGCTGTGCTATACTGAAATTAAGAAATTCAGTTGTATTGAAAAGCTTGATTTTGGAGGTGCACAGTGGAAAATAAGGATATTTTAAACGCTTTGCAGAATTATGAAATGACATTCGGAACGGCAGAAAACATATTTAACGGCGGACTTTTGACAGATGCAGAGCGCGATTTTGTGATGCGGGACAGCAATGCATTTTTGTTCGGGCTTATCGCAGATCAATCGGTGAAAGCGGAGACCGCATGGTCACTGCCGTATAAATTGGCGCAGCGGTTAGGGCATTTTTCCATGCAGAAGATTGCCAAAGAAAGCTCGTCGGAAGAAATAGGCACACTGCTACGCACAAAGCCGGCATTGCATCGCTATCCTGGCAATATGGGGCGGTATTTGTGGTCGGCAGCCGAAAGACTTACATCGGAATACGACGGCTGCGCCGAGAATATCTGGGACAATGTGACTGCCATGGAGATCGTAGAGCGGTTGGAGGCGTTCTCTGGGATCAGCCACAAAAAGGCTTCACTTGCTTGTTTGCTGCTTTGGCGCGATTTGGGTGTCGAAATATCAGATAAAGAAAATATAGATATTGCGTATGATGTGCATATTCGGCGTATTTTTCTGCGCGCCGGGTTCTGCGAAAAAGATACATTGGAAGACGTAACGGAAGCGGCGCGGCGGCTGAACCCTAAGTTTCCGGGTTATTTAACTTCGCCGTTCTGGGCCTTAGGCCGAAATATCTGCCGGCCGACGGAGCCATTGTGCGGACAATGTCCGATACGACCCTTTTGCGCACGGCGTTTGGATAAAACTGAAAATCTCCGTGCTTGAATTTTGCACAGTCAGGAAAGCGGGAGATGCAGCAAATCGATTTGCTGATTCCGGTGAAAGAGAAGACATAAAAGAGAACATAAAAAACTACGGTGCTTGTGGGTACCGTAGCTTTTCTTATATATAGGGTTTACAGCGCTTTAATGCAGCGCTTTTTTGGGACAGACCTTGGTGCATGCATAGCACAGGATGCACTCCGTGGCGTTTTTGCGCTTTCGGCTTTCTTTGTTGACCTCGACGTTCATCGGGCAGACCTTCAGGCATTTGCCGCATTGGACACATTTGCTTTCATCGCAATGTACGCGCAGGAGTGAAAAATAGCTCATCGGCTTTAAGAAGACCGTGATCGGGCAAAGATATTTGCAGAACGCGCGGTTATCCTTAAAAATAAACGCGAGCGCGATGCCGCCGGCATAGTAAAGAATGTTGCCGATGAGGAACAGCCAGAACATGATGCGCTCGAGGTTCGAGAACTTCATCAGGAACAAGGCGGAGACGAGCGCGAACGAGAGCGCGAACATCACATAGCGCAGCGTGCCCAGCTTTTCTTTGCGGGGCTTTTGCGGCACTTTGAACGGGAGCAAGTCTAAGACCATGGCTGTCCAGCAGGCATAACCGCACCAGCCGCGGCCGAAAAGCAGCGGGCCGAAAATTTTTGCGACGGCGTAGTGAATCGTCGCCGCCTCGAACACGCCGGAAAACAGATAGTACCAAAAGCCTTCAATCTGCATGTTCTCCTGCGACATCAGCCCCAGATACACGAGCATGTAAAGACCGACTGCAAGCTGCACAAACTGCCGCGCATAGCGTTTTCCCGCGGTGAAAAGCGCTAAGCCGACCGAAAGGCAAGAACCTATGTAGCTGAAATTGAATAAATAAAACAGGTTGCTTTTTGTAATCCACAGCGTAACCGCTACGCCTTCAAAAAGCAGAAATATCAAAACCGATGCCCGATACTTTTTTAAGATGAGCCTCCTTGTAACTGTGCTTTGTACATGTTGTGCGTTTGAAAATTTAATTTAACGCTTTCATTCTACCATATCCCGTATAAAACACAAGGGAAATCTATCGCATAACGGAAAAGGCATTTTATGAAAGAAGCGGGGCTTTGTGCGGCGTAGGGCGGGAATGGGGGAAATGAGCAAAGATGGGGCGGAAAAACGGCTTATTCTGTACACTTTTCCGCCTTAAAAAACATTGACATTTGGTAGCAAAATCGCTATAATAAAAAACATTAGTGTACGCATTTACCCGTTTTTCGGAATTAAAAATAAAGGTGGTTTATTTACTATGGCAGAAAAGGCATATTATGTTACAGAGGAAGGCCTTGCGGCATTGCAGGCTGAGCTGGAGGATTTGAAGGTCAACCGCAGAAAAGAAGTTGCGGAAAAAATTAAAGAAGCGCTTTCTTTCGGCGACCTTTCCGAGAACAGCGAATATGACGAAGCAAAGAACGACCAGGCTATCCTTGAGGCGCGCATCGCCGACCTTGAAGTGATGGTGAGCAACGCACGCGTCATTGAGAAGGAAAACCTTGCGGCGGATACCGTGCACATCGGTTCTTCCGTATTTGTAAAAACGAAGCGTGCGGACGGCAGTGAAGCCGAGCGCAGCTTCAGCATTGTGGGTTCTAACGAAGCAAACCCGCGCCAGGGCAAGATCTCCGATGAATCCGCCGTGGGCAAAGCTCTTGTCGGCGCGAAGGTCGGACAGACCGTTGAAGTGGAGACACCCGCAGGCATCGTGGAGTACACGATCATCTCCGTATCTTAATTGAGAATCAGGCGGTGCGGATGGAAAATCCGCCCGCTTTTTTTGTGACCGCCGTGCGGCGGGGAAAGGAAGGCAGAAAATGGCAGAAAAGAAGACCCCGGAAACGGAAGCGGAACTGACCGAAGTGCTGCGCGTGCGCAGAGAGAAGCTCGCTCAGCTTGTAGAAGACGGCAAAGACCCGTTCCAGATCACGAAATTTGATGTGACGCACCACAGCGCGGAAATTAAAGACGATTTTGACGCGCTTGAGGGCAAAGAAGTTGTGGTGGCCGGCCGTATGATGAGCAAGCGCGTCATGGGCAAGGCATCGTTCTGCAATGTGCAGGACTTAAAGGGCGGCATCCAGTGCTATGTGGCGCGTGACGCCGTGGGCGAAGACAGCTACAAGGATTTTAAGAAATTTGACATCGGCGACATCATCGGCGTGCGCGGCGAGGTGTTCAAGACAAAAACCGGCGAGATTTCCATTCACGCTTCGGCTGTGACGCTGCTCTCGAAGAGCCTACAGGTGCTGCCGGAGAAGTTCCATGGCCTGACGAACACCGATATGCGCTACCGCCAGAGATACGTCGATCTCATCGTGAACCCGGAAGTGAAGGACACGTTTGTAAAGCGCTCGAAGATCATTAAGGAGATCCGCAATTTCCTCGACGGCAGAGGATTTATGGAAGTGGAGACCCCGATGCTGGTTTCGAATGCCGGCGGTGCGGCGGCACGCCCGTTTGAGACGCATTATAATGCGCTGAACGAAGACGTGAAGCTGCGTATTTCCCTGGAGCTTTACCTGAAGCGCCTCATCGTAGGCGGCCTTGAAAAGGTTTACGAGATTGGCCGTGTGTTCCGCAACGAGGGCGTCGATACGCGCCACAACCCGGAGTTCACGCTGATGGAGCTTTACCAGGCCTACACGGATTATTACGGCATGATGGAGCTGACGGAGAACATGTTCCGTTACCTTGCCGAGAAGGTGTGCGGCAGCGCGGTCATCACGTATAACGGTGTGGAAATCGACCTCTCGAAGCCGTTTGCGCGCTTGACGATGAACGACGCCATCAAGAAGTATGCAGGCATCGACTTTGACGAAGTGAAGACCGACGAAGAAGCGAAGGCGCTTGCAAAAGAGCACCACATTGAATATGAGGAGCGCCACACGAAAGGCGACATCATCAACCTGTTCTTTGAGGAATACTGCGAGAAGGAGCTCATTCAGCCGACGTTCATCATGGACCACCCGCTGGCGATTTCTCCGCTGACGAAGAAGAAGCCGAGCGACCCGACGAAGGTGGAGCGCTTTGAGCTGTTCATCAACACGTGGGAAATGTGCAACGCGTACTCCGAGCTGAACGACCCGATCGACCAGAGAGAGCGTTTTGCGGCGCAGGACGCGGCGTTTGCTGCGGGCGACGAGGAAGCGAACCACACGGACGAGGACTTCCTGAATGCGCTTGAGTACGGCATGCCCCCGACGGGTGGCATCGGCTATGGCATCGACCGCCTTGTGATGCTGCTGACGGATTCCCCGGCCATCCGCGATGTTTTGCTGTTCCCGACAATGAAGCCGTTGGACACTCCCAAGTCGGAGAAAAAGCCTGAGGAAGTCGGTATCATCGGCGGAGCTAAGGGTACGGTCGAGATCGAGATTAAAGACGAGCCGATTGATTTTTCCAATGTTCAGATCGAGCCGCTGTTCCAGGATCAGGTGGATTTTGACACCTTCTCCAAGAGCGATTTCCGTGCCGTAAAGGTCAAGGAATGCGAAGCCGTGAAGAAGTCCAAAAAGCTCTTAAAGTTCGTTTTGGACGACGGGACCGGCACAGATAGGGTCATTTTGAGCGGAATTCACGAGTATTATGAGCCGGAGGAGCTGGTGGGCAAGACCTGCATCGCCATTACGAACCTGCCGCCCCGCCCGATGATGGGCATTGATTCCTGCGGTATGCTCATCTCCGCCGTGCACCACGAAAACGGCGAGGAAAAGCTCCATTTGCTGATGGTGGATCCTCACATTCCGGCAGGCGCAAAGCTGTATTGATTGGCCCCTGATCGGGCTAAAAAAGCCTCTCGTACACCAATCCGTACACCAATTTACACCAAGGGTGCACCACGGATGCCGAGAAAAATGTGCGTTGGTCATATTTTTGAACTGCTTTCATTGTACGACCATGGAGATTCAATGAGCTGCTTTGAAAAGCTTGAACAATTCCAGCTTGTCGAAGAGAAAAATCGGGATCGTGCGGAGGAAATTATGAACGAAGAATGCTTGATCTGCAAAGCCCCACTTACCTATCTCGAAGCCGATATTCTAATGGAATGTGAGATTTGCCATAAGAAAGAAAACAGCAAGACGCGCTGCGTGAACGGACACTATGTATGCAACGAATGCCATACCAAAGGGCTTGATCGCATAATTGCGTTGTGCATGACAAGCGCATCGAGAGATCCTATCGCCATCATTGAACAGATGATGGCGCTGCCCACCTGTCATATGCACGGTCCGGAGCATCACGTGATGGTCGGAGCGGCGCTGCTGACAGCGTACCACAACGCAGGCGGAGACATTGATCTTCGCAGCGCATTGACGGAGATGATGAATCGAGGACGGAGCGTTCCCGGCGGCGCTTGCGGCTTTTGGGGTGCTTGCGGTGCGGGAATCAGCACGGGGATGTTTGTGTCCATCATTTCGCAGTCTACGCCGCTAACCAATGAGCCGTTTGCACTGTCCCACAAAATGACGGCAAAATCGCTTCAAGCGATCAGTGAGATCGGAGGTCCACGCTGCTGCAAGCGGGATTCCTTCCTCTCCATCCTTGCTGCCATTGACTTTGTAAGGGAGCATTTCGGCGTTGAGATGGAAAAGCCGGAGATCGTATGCCATTACTCCGCACAAAACAACCAGTGCATCGGAAAGCGCTGTCCGTTTTCCAAGGTGAATCATTGAGAAATATCAAAACAGTTAGTTAGGAGATGATCGTATGAGAATCCTATCTGAATTATCTTGGTTGTGGGAAACGCTGGGCATTGCGCTTGCGGCTGCGGCTGTCTGCATAGCTTGCGCCGCACTGATCTGCAAGGCAGCGAAGAAGAAACTCAGCAAAAAGGTGTTGGCAGCCATAGGAGCAGCGGCATTTGTGGGCGCGATTCTGGCGGTCATTCTGATCGCCCGGACGCCGATGCCGCATGTGATGATGTTGGCTGACGATGAAGGCTGTACCCTGATTGAACCCATTG
>OLNU01002202.1_pt1 | contig 12451 bp, 8 predicted proteins | sample 1672241 | NCBI WGS metagenome assembly OLNU01 (sample SAMEA3136663, study PRJEB25190) | human gut metagenome | biome: human gut; feature: human-associated habitat; material: faeces | place: Austria | collected 2013 | reverse complement strand
CGCAGCTTATAAATATCTTGAAGGGTGACTTGAGCATCGTCGGCCCCCGTCCGGAGCGCCCTGAGATTGCAGCTCAGTACTGTGAGGAAATGCCGGAATTTTCCCTGCGCCTGCAGGCCAAGGCTGGATTGACCGGGTATGCACAGGTTTATGGCAAGTACAATACTACTCCTTACGACAAACTGACTATGGATTTGATGTACATAGCGCATCCGAGCATTGTCGAAGATTTGAAAATCATGTTTGCAACAGTGAAAATCCTGTTTATGCCGGAAAGCACCGAGGGAGTTTCTGAGGGTCAAATCACTGCTATGAGTGGAGAAAACCACTAAACATCGACATTTTCGTACATTTCCGACTGCTACAAATTGGGGGAGTAATTCCAGAGTGGAATCGGGCATAAATGTACCGCTTACAGTAGCGTTAAGCAGATTGCCCTGTATGAAGCCGAAATACTGCATTTAGTAGTGCAAAATGCCGAGAACGTGGGCGTAAGAGGACAAAACAAGTGTGAATTGAGGTTTTTACGCCCTCAAATAGCACCTGTATGGATGCGACCGTAGCTCGTGGGTTTATGCCGGATGGCACTGTGATGATATTACCGACACTGTGGCAATTATCACATAACAGTTTCGGGACTTGACAATGATAACATCATCTGAGATTTCATCCCGGTCTTGGAGATAACAAGGCGGATGTGATAAACACACGCTCACGGAGATACTCATTCGTGTGGGGGAATCCGGCATAAGCAAGGGAACTACCGTAGCGAGTGATAGTGTCATCAGGACTAAAGATAGCGGCTACCGTAGCGAGGATTGGTACCATCGGGACTAAAGACGTGAGCTACCGTAACATGGACGTAACAACGTTTATTGTAGCGGTACAAGACATAGCGGCAGTGTGACTCACACTGCTGAGGACGATTAGTAGAGCTTTATAAGAAAAAACGGCTCAGACTCTTTGAGATGAGTCTGGGCTGTAATCTTTGATATGCGGAGAGGAAAAGAAGATGGAAAAGAAACAAGAACCCATTCGTGTTCTTCAGATTGTTGGTCGCATGGACCGCGGCGGGATAGAAACCATGATCATGAACCTCTATCGTAACATTGATAGAAATAAGGTCCAATTTGATTTTTTGGCGCATTATGGAAGAGAAGCAGTTTATAATGATGAGATTCGTCGTATGGGAGGTCGGATATATGAAATGCCGGCATTAAAGGATGATACCCACGTCTATTATTGGAGACTGTTTTCGTATATTCGTGCGCTGAATCACTTCTTCAAAGAACATAAAGAGTACAGGGTTATTCACGGTCACATGACTAATACAGCATCTATTTATATGCCCATTGCAAAGAAGCATGGAGTGACATGTCGGATTGCACATAGCCATAACACACATGGAAAAGCGGGCTTACTTGGGGCTGTAACGGATATTCTTCAGCGGCCAATTTATAAAAATGCAACGGATTGGTTTGCGTGTTCAAAAGCGGCGGCATATTGGTTCTACCCTAAAGAGGAGGTCGATGCAGGAAAAGTTACAGTTCTTGCAAACGCAGTTGATGCGGACAAGTTTAGATATAGTGCGGCAAAGCGAAAAGAAATGCGGGAAACATTAGGAGTCGATGGTAAGATAGTAATCGGTTGTGTAGCAAGATTTCGCCCTGAAAAGAACCATATGTTCTTGATTGATGTGCTGCAGGAGATACTTAAAACAGAGCCAAACGCCGTTCTCATGTTTGCGGGAGAGGGGCCGGCTGAACAGGACGTAAAAAAACATGCAATGGAGTTGGGAATTGAGGACAAAGTACTATTCCTTGGAATGAGAACAGATATTCCTGATGTTCTTCAGGCGATGGATGTTTTTACGTTAGCTTCTCTTTGGGAGGGATTGCCGGTTACCGGAATTGAAGCACAGGCAGCAGGTCTTTACTGTGTGGTGTCTGATGGTGTGACGGATGAAATGAACGCTATTGACATGGTGCAATATATACCGTTGAGTGAACCCAAACGAGTATGGGCGGATGCGTTGCTTTCTGCCGCTCAAAAGAAGCGGCAAGACACTTACGAAAAAATCAAAAGTTCTGGCTATGATATTCATACAACTGCGCCGTGGCTCCAGAATTTTTATATCCAAAAGCATAATGAGGGATTAAAGAAAGAATGAAAGTTGGAATTTTAACGCATTATAATGTGTCCAGTCATGGTGCACTGCTTCAAATGTATGGGTTAAAAAAAGCACTTGAGGAGTTTGGACATGAAGTTTTTATACTAACATACACAAGAAATCTTGACTTTATTGATGAGGCAACAAAAAAACGATTCAGTGCGAGTATTAAGAATATCCCATACTATCTATCTTCCTATATGGGAGAAGATGGACTTGGATGTCTCTTTTACCAGTTTAAGAAGCAGCAGGTGCTCAAAAAGTTCCGTGAGGACAATTTCAAAATGCTGCCCTATACAGAATCAGCACAGTTGGACTGTGTAATTGTAGGCGCAGATGAGGTGTTTTCGCTGGAAAATGGCGTTAATTTTGTGATGTTTGGCCATGGCATCACGTCGCCTAGGCTTGTGGCATATGCGCCCAGTGCTGGACAAACAGACCTTGCCCGCGTGGAGAAATTTGGCTGCAAGGAGCTTCTGGCTTCCGGTTTTGGAAAATTCACGGCACTTTCTGCGCGTGATGTAGGAACACAGCAGTTGCTCCACGAGCTTACCGGCAAGGATGCTCCGATTGTCTGCGACCCGGCTCTGCTGTATCCTTTCCCACATCCTGTTAAGGAGAAGAAGAAGTACATCGTTGTTTATTCCTACCAGTCCAATTTCAAGGATAAGGCGAGAAATTGTGCAATCCGGGCATACGCAAAGAAAAATGGATGTGAGATTTGGTCTGTTGGCGTTTACTACAAATGGTGCGATAAGAAGATCAACTGTGACCCGCTTGAGATGATCCGCATTTTTGCAAATGCACAGGCGGTGATTACAGACACGTTCCATGGCACTATCACATCCTACATTGCACATACGCCGATGGCTGTTTTTGTGCGCAGCAACAACAGTGTTAAACTGGAGCATCTGCTACAGATGATTGGCATTGAAAACAGAAAGGTGACGACCAGTGAAATGCTGGAAGCCGTTCTCAATACGCCGGTGGATTTTGATAGACTGGACAGGAATGTAGAAAATTTGCGTAGCAACGGAATAAAGTATCTTGAGCAGTCTCTTATGGAGCGGGAAGGAAACAGATGAAACTATTATATATTGCATTCAAGGACTTTTCAAATCTCCACTTTGGAGCAAACGCCAAAGTGCTGTCTCAGTGCAGAGCATTTGAGGAGTATGGCTATGAAGTGGAATTGGTCGGGAGAAAAGGGGGGGACACTGTAGTGATCAGCCCCAGCGGGGAATCTTCGGTTATTTTTCGCGGTGATGGCATACTAAAAAATCCAAAGTTGAGGAATCTACGGGCAAAACACAACCAGATGAAAGCAGTGTGCAGGCATATCGCAGAAAAACAATATGATGCTTGCTACATTCGTTATGATTTTTCTGATGCTGCATTCATAAAAATGCTGCGATGCATCGATCAGCACTGCGGAAAAGTGGCATTGGAACTTCCAACATATCCCTATGAGGCAGAAAACAGTATCGGGCTGTTGAATAAGATCAAAATGCAGATCGACCTTTACTATCGCAAAGAGCTGAAGAAGTATATTGACTTTATCGTCACATTCTACGAAGGGCATAAGGAGCTGTTTGGTATTCCGGTCGAGGTGATCCCAAACGGGTTTGACTTTTCCACGATGGAAATGGTTCACACCAAGCTGCCTGAGGACGCAATCCACATCATTGCAGTTTCGTCTATGCGTGAATGGCATGGATATGAGCGTATGATTGAGGGTTTGCACAACTACTACGCAACAAACGGAAGCGAAAACTTTATTCTACATTTGGTCGGTAATGGCCGTGAATACGGAAAATACAAAGAGCTTGCCGAAAAGTACGGGCTTCAGTCTCATGTGGTCATGGAAGGCGCAATGCACGGCGAAAAGCTGGATGCTCTGTATGAAAAGTGTGCGCTGGGTGTCGATTCGCTGGCGCGGCATCGCAGCGGTATTAGCGTCCTTAGCTCTTTGAAAAGTCGGGAATATGGAGCCAAGGGAATCCCTATTATTAACTCCTGTAAAATTGATATTATAGACAATGACTTTCCGTATCTTTTGCAGGTTCCGGCAGACGAAAGCCCAATCGACATGGAGAAGGTGTCAGAATTTTTTAAAGCATGCTACAAAACAGGAAAAACACGCGAAGAAGTTGCCAGTAATATCCGTGATTACATTTCACATAAGAGCAGTATGAAGGCAACGCTGTATTCTGTGGTGAATAAATTGGAATGCAGGGAAAAATAAATTATTCAGATAGAGGGGAAACAATGAAACTTATAAAACATAATTTTATCTTTCTTTGTGTTGAGATACTTCTCCTTATCTCTGTACTTTATGTTCCAACTCAAATTATGCCGCAGGCGTGTATTATCGTTGCAGATGTTTTTGTTGTGCTGACAATGTTCAAGATTATCAGGGATGGCTTCAAGGATGTTCCGGTATTCTTTTTTAACATCACATACTGGATCTTTGTGCTGAGCGGATGTACGACATCGATAATTAAAACAGGCAAAGTATCAAATTATATTTCGATCTCCTTGACCGAGGGACAATTGAATTTAGCCTGCGGAATAGCGTTATTTGGAATAGCCTGTTTGGACATTGTCTATTTTTTAGTCAGTGATAATAATTTTGCCCCTTTGGTAGAGGAGAAAAAGACTGCCGTCCCTTCCAAGTTGCAAAAACAAGTTGTGGTAGTCATCTTTGCAGTAGCAGCGGTGTGTAAATGCGCAATGGCATTTGAGTCGATGACATATTCGACTGTGTACGGATATGTTTCTTTGTATACACGCGAATCCTCTAATCTCCCGAGTGTTATCCGATATTTTGGTGCATTTTTTTACTTTTCCCTTATGTTGTTGCTGTCCTGTGATTTTTCCAAGAGATCGACTTACGCTGCCTTTGGAATAACAGCATTGATTGAAGGAATGATCTTAAATTCGGGCGACAGAGGCGAAGCAGTCTGCGGGATTCTTATCCTTATAATCTATACTATTTTCAGGTGCAGGAGAGATCCGAATTTTTTGATTCATAAAAAATTAGCGATTGTTGGGATTTGCTGTTCACTTCCTTTTGCGGCATTTGCTCTACAGATTATCAAGTATACGCGCGTTGGAAATGTTGCAGATATCAATTTTTGGGACGGTTTTTTTGAATTCTTTGAGTCGCAGGGCGTTTCAATCAACATCATTTCAAATGAAATAAAGTACCGTAATGAGATTTCCCAAATTGGCGGGCATACGTTTGTTATCAAGCAGATTGTCTCTTACTTGCAGCAGAATGTCTTGTTCCGTACTCTTTTTGGGTTCAAAAAAATAGTCGGCAATACGGTGGAAATGGCGATGAGCGGATCGTCTCTTGGTTCGACAATAATGTATATCATTTTGCCGAGCAGTTACCTTCGAGGAATTGGATGTGGCACTTGTTATTTAGCGGAGCTTTATCAAGACGCATCTTGGATAGGGCTCATTTTGGGCAGCGTTGTTATAGCACTCCTCTTGAACTGGATCAAAAAAGTTGATCGAGTGGGTTGGATTGTGTCTGCAATGATGATGAATTGTATGCGCATTGTTCTTGTGTTGCCCAGAGGAGCTTTTTTCAAATGGTTGACCGAAATTCTGTCGGTTCCGAATTTAATGCTGCTTTTGCTGCTACTCTTTTTGGGGTATGTATCTGAAAGAAAGGAGATTGTGGTATGAAGCGTGCAATGATTCTATTTGCGAAAGGATTTCCGTATAATGTTAGTGAGCCGTTTTTGGAAAAGGAATACCCCAAATATGGAACATACTTTGATCATGTATTGGTGGTAACTGGCTGCAAAAAAGGAGAAAAACCGACAAGACAGGTCGAAGATGATACACTGGAATTTATCAATGACTACACATTGAGCGGGGATGTGTGTTCGATACTTCAGGCTGTTCCTCTGATGTTGAGCGACCGGATGTTCTACCGTGAGATCGCTCAGCTCGTCAGGGAAAAACGGTTTACCTTTGGTCGACTCCGGCAGCTATTTTCGGTTTCCCTGTGTGGAAACCATAGAGCACTTCAGGCACGGAAGTGGATGCGCTGCCACCCGGAATATCAAGTGGATGTGATATACAGCTATTGGCTCCAGATCACAGCATATGCGGCAGTCCGCCTGAAGCAGCTCGAAAAACTGGATGATGCATTTTCCATTTCGAGAACACATAGATTTGACCTGTATGCGGAGCGAATCAAGTCGAACTATCTGCCTTTTCAGGGGCAGTTAGTCGAACGGCTTGACGAAATAGCATCTATTTCGCTGGATGGCAAACAGTATCTCGAAAGCAAGTATGGTACAAACCATAATATCTCCATCTGTCATCTGGGAGCACAGGACAGGGGAATAACCAACCCGATATCTGCCCGAAATACGCTTCGCATCGTGTCATGTGCACGTGCAGTTCCTGTCAAGCGACTTGACAGGATCGTAGAAACCTTAAATGAGATCAAGAACATTTCCGTTGAGTGGACACATATTGGAGGGGGAGAGTGCCTAGACTCCATCCGGGAGGCTGTCTGCGAACTGCCGGATAATATCCATGTGAAGTTGACAGGAACTGTTTTGAACGATAAAGTCTATCAAATTTACTCGACCGAGCCGTTCCATGTGTTTGTGAATGTCAGCAAATCGGAGGGTGTTCCTGTCTCAATTATGGAGGCTATGAGCTTTTCCATCCCTGTGGTTGCGACGTCAGTTGGAGGAACAGCAGAGTTGGTCGATGAAGGGAAAAACGGGTTCCTGCTGGATGAGAACTTTCGTACGGAAGAACTCGTTGCTTTGCTCTACAGATTTTATAAAATGCCGGAAGAAGAGTATGTAAGGTACAGAATGGATGCCAGAAGCAAGTTCAAGGCTCAGTATGATGCAGAACATAATTATGCCGAGTTTGTCAAAGGGCTAGCAGAAAAGACGGGAAAAAAGATATGATTAAAATAGCCACCATCACAACACATGGCGCACTGAATTATGGTGCAGTCTTGCAGGCGTATGCGCTGAGTACATATTTGAACGGGGCGGGGTATCACTGCGAGATACTGGATTATCGTCCGAACTATGTGAAAGAGTCTTACCGACTCATAAAAGCACCGCACAGTCCTTCGGGGGTGCTGCTGGCGGGTTTCCAGGCACTGCATTATCAGGAAAGAAAAACGCGGAAGCAGCGTTTTGAGCAGTTCCAAAAAGAATATCTGTGCACTACATACGAAAAAGCGACCCAGCGAGAAGAACTTACTGCTCTGGCAAACGAGTTCGATCTGCTGATTTGCGGAAGTGACCAGATCTGGAACCCGAAGTTGCATCATTTCGATGAGGCTTATTTCTTATCATATCCCGAAATAACCGTAAAGCGGATGGCGTATGCGGCAAGCTTTGGACAGGATTCTCTGGATGATGACAGTAAAAAAGAGATCGCAAGAAGGATTGCCAGGATCGAGCGCTTTGGCTGCCGGGAGTTCAGCGCAAAAAAAATCGTGGAAGAACTGAGCGGCAGAGATGCAGAAATGGTGCTTGACCCCGTTTTTCTCCTTTCGGCAGAAACATGGCGCAGCGTTAAGAAAGCGTTTGATCACAAGGACGAAAACTATATCTTGGGTTATTTCTTGTCAAACCCAGGGCATTCCATCAAGGCAGCATGCAGTTATGCGCACAGCGCAGGTCGTAAGCTGTATTCTATCGGCTTTTCTCCGCGGGATGTCGGCAATGATGCAGTCAATTGCTACGACCTCGGCCCGCAGGAATTTTTGTCTGCGGTCGATGATGCTGAAATGGTCGTGACAAATTCCTTCCACGCCACCGCATTTTCCATTATTTTTCATAAGCAGTTCTTTACCCGCATAAGCAGTGGTGCGGACTCTCGAAATGACCGGATGCTGTCTCTGTTGAAGCAGCTTGGTCTGGAAGACCGGATCTTCACGGATGAAACTGCGGAAATAATTGACTTTACCCGCCAAATTGACTATGAAGAAGTCGAAAAAAAATTAAATGAATTGATTGCTCACTCGGAAGCGTTCCTGAACAGTTCTATCGAAGAGATAACGGTTCAGGGTGAAAAAAAATCTCGCATCACGCACGCTCCCTGCACAGCATGTGGTGCCTGTGCGTCCAGTTGTCCCGTCGGCTGCATTGAGATCCGGAAAAACAGCGAGGGCTATTATATGCCTTTTGTTGATGAAGCACGATGCATCGACTGCGGTGCCTGCTCGCGCGTGTGTCCGGCAACCCAACATCTCCCAGGAAAGGACTGGAAAGAGGGAACCTACTACGCAATGTGGGCTAAAAACCCTGCAGAGAGGCAGACGGGTTCCTCTGGAGGGATTTTCGGACTGCTGGCAGATGAGATGCTGAAGCAAAACGGTGTCGTATTCGGTACCGCGTTTTCAGACGACTATAAGTCGGTTTATGTCACAAGTACGGAACAGGTCTCGCTGGAAGCTCTGAAAAAATCAAAGTATGTTGAAGGAAAGACCGGAACCGTATTCAAAGACGTAAAAAGATGTCTGGAACAGGGGAAACATGTCCTGTATTGTGGAACGTCCTGCCAAATCGACGGATTGAAGAACTATCTTAAAAAGCCTTACCCGAACCTTGTGACCTGTGATTTTCTGTGTCACGGTGTCTCAGCAGCAGGACTCTACGAGAAATATATTTCTGATCTTGAGCGAGCGTATGGAAAGATAAGATGGCTGTCTTTCCGCTCCAAGTATTACGGCTGGAAATCCTACTGCATCGTTGCGGATCTTGAAAATGGAAATCAGTATGTCAAGACAAGATTTCAGGACCCGTACCTGCGGATGTTCTTTGAAAATGCCGGTCTGAGAGAGAACTGTTTCACCTGTCACAGGCTGGAACACAGCAACGCTGATATCACAATCGGTGACTATTGGGGCGTCAAAAACTCTCCGGAGATACCGGATACCAACGAGGGTATCTCTCTGATCGGTGTGCATACAGAGATCGGGCAGGAAATGGTGTCGTCTATCCGGAAAAATTGCGAAGCGTTCCCACTTGAACAGAGCAAGTACGAATACGCCTATATGCGGCACCCATACTCCATGACAAATCAAAAGACCCGACTGAGGAAACTTTATCAGACCGAAAGTCTGTTCGCGCTCTCCGTGACAAAAAAGGTCGCTTTGAAAGGTATGATGTACAGGCTGCGTGCCCAGATGCAAAGGGCTAAGATCAAACAGAACAGAGGAAAACGATAATGGGCAAAACAAGGGGAAGTCAATCCTTCATCAAGAACTTTTTTGTGCTGGGATTTGGCTCTTTTATCTATCTGGTCATTGGCCTGATTGGAACACCGGTCATAACAAGACTGGTAGACCCCGCAGAATATGGCTATATGTCCATGTTTACGGTGTATAGTAATATCGGCCTGATGTTCTGCGGGCTTGGACTCGACCAGACGTTGGTTCGCTATTTTTACCACAGAGATGATCTGGACTATAAGCGTATGATACTGTTTGAATGCATGAGTGCGCCTATGATCCTGTGTGCCGTCTTAGGTCTGTTGATCCTTCCGGCTGCCCTTTTTACCAATACGATGGGCTGGACGAGCCAACCAATCTCAGAGCTGGTGCTGTTGGAGATCAATGTTTTTGTTCTGGTGGTACATCGCTACGCTATCCTTTTGCTGCGTCTCCGGTATCATACAAAACAGTATTCAACGATCAATATCATCCAGAAAGCGACCTATCTTATCATTGCAGTTGCTCTGGTCGTGTGGTTGAGGGACTATTACTTTTACATCCTTGCGGTCTCCACGATCCTGAGCACCTTGATCGCAACAGTATGCGCTTTGCTGTTGGAAAAGGAAGTGTGGGACTTCCGCGCTCTGTCCAGGGAAAACTGGATCCCGCAAAAGGAACTGCTGTCCTATAGCATCCCCATTATGTTTTCAAGCGGTATCACGATGATTTTCAACGCCTTGGACAAGCTGTTCCTGAACCATTTCTGCACCTTGACGGATGTGGGCGTGTACACCAGTGCAATGAATCTGATGGCTGTTTTTACGATTGTAAGAACAACGTTCAATGCCCTGTGGATGCCAACTGCAGTAGAACATTACGAGAAGAAACCGGATGATAAAGCGTTTTATCAAAGAGGAAATGCCTTTATTGTCGTGTTGATGATCTCGTTTGGTGCCGGGGTGATCCTTTGCAAGGACTTATTTGTAATGCTGCTGGGAAATAAGTATCAGGAAGCGGCGCAGATCATTCCGTTTTTGATGTTTGAGCCGATCATGTACACGATATCGGAGACAACAGCCACAGGCATCGTTGTTCAAAAGAAATCGAAATATCAGATGTTGATCGCAGGCGTTTCCTGCATCACAAACTTCTTCGGCAACTGGCTTCTGACTCCACTTATGGGAGCGCGTGGAGCAGCATTGTCCACGGGTGTTTCTTATATCGTGTTTTTCGCTATGCGAACGGTGCTTGCAAATAAGGTGTTTTATGTTGACTACCATCTGAAAAACTTTATGCTGGTCTCACTCACATTGCTCTTATTCGCATATTACGGAAGCACGCACTTTTTCTCTCTGATCCAGGTTCTGATGTGCGCGGGCGTACTTTTGGTCACACTGTTTTGCTACCGTCAATATCTGTCTGATGCAGTAAGTTATGCTGGAAGTATGCTGAAAGTCATTCAAAATAAAAGAAAATAACCGTTGGAGGAAAGAATATGAAAATTGCAGTCGCAGGTACCGGTTACGTCGGCCTGTCCATTGCCACGCTGCTGTCGCAGCATCATGAGGTCATGGCAGTGGATATTATCCAGGAAAAGGTTGACCTCATTAACCAGAGGAAGTCTCCGATCCAGGACGAGTACATTGAGAAGTATCTGGCAGAGAAGGACTTGAACCTGACAGCAACACTTGATGCTGAAGCTGCCTACAAGGATGCGGACTTTGTGGTCATCGCAGCACCTACCAACTATGACAGCAATAAGAACTTTTTTGACACTTCTGCAGTGGAAGCCGTAATCAAGCTGGTCATCCAGTATAATCCTGATGCAATCATGGTTATAAAGTCCACGATTCCGGTGGGCTTCACGGCATCTGTGCGTGAAAAGTACCACTGCGACAACATCATTTTCAGCCCGGAGTTCCTGCGGGAATCCAAGGCTCTGTACGACAACCTCTACCCCAGCCGCATCATTGTGGGCACCGATGTGGACAATGCTCGCTTGGTAAAAGCAGCCAACACCTTTGCAGGCCTGTTGCAGGAAGGCGCCATCAAGGAAAACATCGACACTCTGATCATGGGCTTCACGGAAGCCGAGGCTGTTAAGCTGTTTGCTAACACTTATCTGGCTCTGCGTGTGTCTTACTTCAACGAGCTGGATACTTACGCTGAAATGAAGGGTCTGAACACCCAGCAGATTATCGAAGGTGTCTGCCTGGATCCCCGCATTGGCAGCCATTACAATAATCCCAGCTTCGGCTATGGCGGCTACTGCCTGCCGAAAGATACGAAGCAGCTTCTTGCCAACTATGCTGACGTTCCGGAAAATCTGATTGAAGCTATTGTCGAGTCCAACCGCACCCGCAAAGACTTCATAGCTGATCGCGTTCTGCAGATGGCAGGCTATTATGGTTATGGTGAAGATAACGAGTACGATAAATCTCAGGAAAAGCCCTGCGTGATTGGCGTATACCGTTTGACGATGAAGTCGAACTCTGATAACTTCCGCCAGTCCTCCATTCAGGGCGTCATGAAACGCATCAAGGCAAAGGGTGCAACGGTCATTATCTATGAGCCGACTCTGGAGAATGGCAGTACATTCTTTGGCAGTGAAGTCGTGAATGACCTTGAAGAATTCAAAAAACGCAGTCAAGCCATCATCGCAAACCGCTATGATAACTGCTTGGATGATGTGCAGGACAAGGTCTACACCCGCGACCTGTTCCGCAGAGACTAATACTTATTGCAGCCATGTGCTCCGCCACATGGCTGTGCTGCTCAAATATGCTACCTCTCCGTGGTGAGCAGCAGGCAACGAGATTTCCTCTCGGCTAAAGCATGTATTCGTTAATTCACTCTTTGGATGAGGAAAAACTATAATGGGAAAGTATTTTGGGACTGATGGCTTCCGTGGCGAGGCTGGGATCACGCTGACCGCTGACCACGCCTACAAGGTTGGTCGTTTTCTGGGCTGGTACTACAACGCACTGCGTGAGCGCAATGGTGACACCAATCCCGCCCGCATCGTTATCGGCAAGGATACCCGCCGTAGCTCTTATATGTTCGAG
>OLNU01002200.1_pt1 | contig 12455 bp, 7 predicted proteins | sample 1672241 | NCBI WGS metagenome assembly OLNU01 (sample SAMEA3136663, study PRJEB25190) | human gut metagenome | biome: human gut; feature: human-associated habitat; material: faeces | place: Austria | collected 2013 | reverse complement strand
CCGCTGCAATGGCGGTGTCCATCTGGCTGGTCATGGCGCTGAAGGAGTTGGAGATGCTGGTGGTGGAGTTCTCGACAACGCCGGTGGTGTCATCGACAAGGCCGCGCAGAACATCCAGCTCCGAACGGAGACGCTTGATGGTGTCCTTGGAGAGGTCGAGTTCACGATAGGGTTCCGCCTGACCGGCGATGCCGCCCACGTCCTTGCGGCCCAGAACATGGCCCTGATTGACACAGCCGGATACGAGGCCGTCGGTGCGGCCCACGATGCCGCCCACGTTGTAGCCGATATGCTCGTAGCCGACAGTTCCGGTGTTGACGCTGGTCAGGATCATGCCGGAGGAGCGGCCTGCGATGCCGCCGGTGTCGGTGGCGACGTTGGTGACGGAATTGGTGGCGTCGTCATCGGCGGCGGCCATCTTGTTGTTGATCTGGTCCACCATCTTGGCGGTGAAGCCGTCGGTGTCGAGAGAGGCTTCCTGATATTCGGTGTTGATGCTGCCCACGTTGGTGCAGCCGGTGATGGCGCCGAGGTTGTAGCCTGCAATGCCGCCGGTGGAAGATTTGCCGGTGACGATGGCGCGGGCCGTGCTGTGGTCGATGGTGCCTTCGGACTCGTTGCGGCCCACGATGCCGCCCACCTCGCTGTCGCCGGTGACGACGCCGGTGAACTGGCAGTTGATGAGGGTACCGTGGTTGATGCCTACGATGCCGCCGGTGGTGGTGTCGGCAGAGTCAGAGACAGACACGATGCCCCGCACGCTCAGGGACTCGATGGAGCCCTGTTCCTCCACGATGCCGAAGAGGCCCGCCGGGGAATACTGGCCCGTAATGGTCAGGTCCGAGATGGTATGGCCATTGCCCTTGAACTGTCCGCTGAAGGACGGGATGGGCTCCCACAGCATCCCCTCGAGGGAGAGGTCTTTCTGTAGAATAACCGTCTTGCCCACCGACCACTGGTCGTAGGCACAGTTCTTGGCCAGCGAAAGCAGGTCCGAGACGCTGTTGATGTAAATGGTATCGCCGTCGTCAGACGCGAACACCGGCAGTGCGATGCTCAGCGCCAGCACAGCGGCCAGAAGCGCAGCCGTCAGGCGGCGCAGCAGATGGTTACTGGTCTTCATTCTGCACCTCCTGTTGTTTATTGTCGTCCAGTTCCTGAGAGACGTTGCCCGAGATGACGGTCAGCTGGACGTCGCCGTCCACGATGGCGTTCATCGTACCAGCCACAGAGCCGTGGATCTCGCCCTGCACGATGCCGTTGACCCGCATACGGCCATTGCCGCTGCTGCGGGCCACCAGCTTCGGCACAGCAAAGGAGGTACGGTCCACGATGCGGGTGCCGATGAGCAGGATCTGAGGCAGGACGAAGAGGACGAGGATGATGGAGATGATGGTGCCTCGGCCCAGACACTGGCCGATGCCCACGATGCAGGCGTCGGAAGTCATCTGGCCGATGAGGATGCCGGACACGGTCATGATGGTGCCGGAAGTCAGGATGGTCGGGAACGCGAAGTTGATGGTCTCTATCATGGCCTGCTTGTGCTCCATCTTATCCTTCAGCTCGTTGAAACGGGTGGCGATGACGATCGCGTAGTCGATGTTCGCGCCCATCTGGATGGAGCTGACGATGAGGTAGCCCATGAAGTAGAGGTTGGTCCCCATGAAATACGGGAACGAGAAGTTTATCCAGATAGCGCCCTGAATGACCACGATGAGCAGGATGGGCATACCGACGGACTGGAAGGTGAACAGCAGCACCAGCAGGACGATGAAGATGGACACGACGTTGACGACGACATTATCGACGGCGAAGGACTTCTGGAAATCGTACTCGTTGGTGGCGTCACCAGCCATGTAGAGCTCGCCGTCCGGGTAATACTTCCGGGCGATGGAGCGGATGGTGTCGGTGAACTCATAAGTAGTCTGGCCGGGTTCCAGAGAGGGGCTCAGGTAGATGAGGACGCGGTTGTAGTCGTCGCCCTGCAGCTGGGCCAGTGCGCTCTCCATCTGGTCGCGGGCGTCGTGGAGGTCGTCCAGGTCTTCCTGAGAGAGGGAGACGATGCCGGTGTCGGCCTCGTCGCAGACGTAGAGGAACATATCCACGAGCGGCACTTTATAGGAGGCGAAGTTGCCGATGACCTGGCCGTACTCCTCGTTCTCGATGGCGTAGGCGGTGTAGATCATCTGGGCGGCCTCGTAGTCCAGGTCGGCCATCTCGGAGAACTGGCGGGCGGTGAGCTCGTCTTCCAGCATATAGCCGTCCTGGGCCTCGATGTTGGACAGACCCTTGGTGGAGTCTATCTCATCGCAGCTTTCCAGCTCCTCCAGCATCTTTTTCTCGATGCTGTAATCGTCGTTCTTGGGGTAGACGAGTGCCACGAGGTTCGACTTGGTGAAGTTTTCTTCGATCATCTGGTCCGCGATGAGGGATTCGTTCATCTTCGGCACCTTGATGACGTCGTAGCCGTAGGCGTAGGGGCAGAGGTTCGAGAAGTGATAACCGATGAGGATGACCACTAGGAAGATGACAGGGATGACCTTGCGGGTGCGCCATGCAAAGCGGCCCACGAAGGGGATCTCCGGCACGAAGTTCCTGTGCTTGGTCTTATCCATGTAGGGTCCGAAGAGCATCAGCAGGCCGGGCATGACCACGAACACCGAGAGCATCGCAAAGAGGATGGACTTGATAAGGCAGATGGCCATATCGGAGCCGATGCGGAACTGCATGAACAGCATAGCCACAAGGCCACCGACGGTGGTCAGGGAGCTGGAGCTGATCTCGGGGATGCTCTTGCTCAGGGACTCGATGACGGCCTCCTTCAGAGGCATGGTCTGGTGTTCTTCCTTGAAGTGGTTGCAGAAGATGATGGCGTAGTCCAGCGACAGCGCCAGCTGCAGGATGTTCGTGACCGAGTTGGACACGAAGGAGATGGTGCCGAGCATGAAGTTTGTACCCATGTTCAGGATCATGCCCACCACGAAGGTGAGGATGAGGACAGGCACCTCGGCGTAGGTCTGGGACGTCAGGAGCAGGACGATGACGATGATGACGGCAACGTACACCATGATGACCCGTACCTCGGCATCAATGGTCTCCTGCTGGGTGTTGCCCAGCGAGGTGGAGACATAGATGTCGTAGTCGGCGAGGTATTCCTTCACCCGGTCAAGGGCCTCGAGGCACTGGTCATCGTCCTCGGGGTAGTCGAAGGTGATGGAGTAAAGGGCCGACACTGCGTCCTTATTATAATGGTCGGTCGTGTCGTCGTAGTCCAGCATCTGGACGCCCTTGAGCTCGGTGAGCCGGTCGGAAAGCTCATCGGCCTCAGCGGGCGTGATGTTGGCCACCATGACGTCGGCAGAGCCGTAGGTCGTGAACTGCTCGTCCATGATGTCAAGGCCCATGCGGGTCTCCGAGGTCTTGGGCAGGTAGGTAGTCATGTCGGTCTCGACCTTGACCCACCGCACCGAGAACACCGTGAAGATGGCAGCCAGAATGACAAACAGGAACACAAGGTTGCGGCGTTCCACGATCTGGCGCGCAAGCTTGTGCATGAAGTCTATCTGCGGTTTTTCGTGTTCGTTCAAAGCGTCCGTCCTCCTTTGTCGTGATTTTTTTGCAGTTTCATCCCCGGGGATGGGCTGCGCAGTCGTCTCATAAACAACCTCCGTCCTATAAACTACATTTGGTGATTTTGTTAAAATTCGAAGGGAAATATTTGTACAAATGATATAATAGAGCGCTGCCCATCAAAAAGCAAGCGGCAAAACCACACGAATGATAAAATTTGCTTGTTCTTAGCCGCCCTCTCAGTCATCGCTTCGCCTGAGAGGGCTAGTGTTTCCGTTTCCTGCGCGGCCCCGCATTGACGTAGCCGAACACTGTGCCACAGACGCCGCCGACGATGTGCATGAAGTTGGCTACGTTGTCCCGCACAAAGATGATGTCATAGACCTGCTGGCCCAGATAGAGCGCCGCCACCAGCAGCATGGTGACGGGGATGCCGCCCGAGAAACCGGACAGGGATGCCAGCATGATGAGCATGAAGACGATGCCCGACGCGCCCAGCAGCGCCGTGCGGGGGAACAACGCACACTGCAGAATGCCCGAGATGAGGGCCGTGAGCAGGATGCCTTTGAGCAGGGGCAGGCTGCCGTACTTTTCTTCCATCGGCGGGCCGACGACGAGGAGAAGCAGCATATTGTTCAGGAAATGGTCCCAGCTGCCGTGGCCCAGCACATGGCCGAAGAGCCGGATGTAAAACAGCGGGTCTTTCAGCGAGGAACGGTAAACGCTGAACAGATGGGTGGTCGTCCAGCCGCCGGTGTACTGGCCCAGGAACAGCACCCCCAGTGAGAGGAGGAAAAATGTCAGGATGACCGGCGAATTGTACTGCACAGACAGCGTGAATTTGGGTCGTTTCGTAGTTGTTTCCTTCTTTCCCGGCCCGTCCGGGGCCGCAGTATGAGTGATACGACCATCATATCATAATCTTCAAGGTTTTTCCACAACTTTCGTCGGTTCAACCCCGGGTCTGCTCCCAATAGGCCCCCATGCTCTGGCCGGGCTGGTCGGTGACTTCGTCGTTCAGGTAGTCCGCGAGGCCTACGGCGGCAGGCTGCCAGCTGCGGGCTGCCTCTACCGTGGGGTACTCCACCTCGGCGTACCAGAACTCCGTCGGCTGGCCCTCGTCCACATGATTCACTTCCAGCACCGCACCGTCCGGCAGCAGGTAGCTGCGGCGGAGCTTCGGGATAAGGGGCCTGCCGATGATCTTCGTCTCGAGGTCATTGAAAAGCGCAGGGTCGATGTCCCGCTCGATCTCTTCCCTCGCCAGCCCGCTGCCCGACTTGAAGCAGAGGACGTAGTGGGTCTTGCCGCCCGTCAGGGCCTCTTCCCGGATGCGGACGGTGGGCCGCACGCTGATGTAGCCCTGCCGCATGGCAAACTCCTCTTTCAGCGGCAGGCCTTCCGGCCAGCCGTTCACCATCCACTTGCGCTCGATCTCCATGATGTTTTCCTTTCTTTCGGTGGTTTTTGTATTTATTCTAACATATTTTTATGGTATTATAAATGGTGAGTTAGCCAAAAGATAACCTCTCCGTCACGGCTAACGCCGTGCCACTGCCCGGGTTGCGGCACCCAGCATCCGTAGCGCTTTGCTTGCGTCTTGCTGGCCGCTGCCCCAACAGCGACTCCCTGTTTCCGCCACTGGCGGCGGTCGTCGTTGTTGCTCCTATCGAGGGGAGTCCTTGGCATTCCGTAAAGCCTCGCCTCTTCGCCAGAGGCTCCCCTACTAGGGGAGCTGTCTGCGAAGCAGACTGAGAGGTTGTACAAAGGCGAAGCCTTCCCTCGTGCAGCAACCGTAACGGAGAGGTTCATCCTCAATTATTAAGGAGCAACCATGAAATCAGAACGCAGCTATCCTATTTATAAAGTAAACAAAAAAGCCGAGGCCAGCCTCGTGGGCGGACATCCGTGGGTGTACGAGAACGACATCCTCGAGTTCCCGGAGACAGAGCCTGAAAACGGAACCCTCGCCGACGTGGTGAGCCCGAAGGGCGCTTACCTCGGCACCGGCTTCGTCTCTCTCAAGAGCAAGATCCGCGTCCGCCTCATCTCCCGCAACGCCAACGACACCTTCGACGCCAGCTTCTGGCGCCGCCGCGTCGAGTACGCCTGGGCCTACCGCAAGACCGTCCTCGAGCCTGCCGACCTCTCGGCCTGCCGGGTCATCTTCGGCGAGGCCGACCAGTTCCCCGGCCTGACCGTGGACCGCTTCAACAACATCCTCGTCACCCAGACCCTCAGCGTCGGCATGGAGAAGTTGAAGCCTGTCCTCTTCCCCCTCCTCGCCGAAGTCCTGCGGGCCGACGGCCAGACCATCGACGGCATCTACGAGCGGAACGACGAGGCCCTGCGTGCCAAAGAGGGCCTCGAGCAGAGCAAGGGCTGGTTCGAGCTGCCGGGTGAGAGCCACCCCGCCTCCACCCAGACCGAGATCTGCGAGAACGGCGTCTACTACCACGTCGATTTCGAGAACGGCCAGAAGACCGGCTTCTTCCTCGACCAGAAGTACAACCGCCGGGCAGTCGCCCGCCTCGCCGCCGGCCACACCGTGCTGGACTGCTTCACCCACACCGGCAGCTTTGCCCTCAACGTAGCCAGCGGCGGCGCAGCCCGGGTCACGGCAGCGGACATCAGCGCCGACGCCATCGCCATGGCCCAGCGGAACGCGGAGCGCAACGGCCTGACCAACATGGACTTCCTCTGCGAGGATACCTTCGAACTTCTGCCCCGCCTCGAAAAAGAAGGCCATCCCTACGATTTCATCATCCTCGACCCGCCTGCTTTCACCAAAGCCCGCCGCACGGTGGAAAACGCCATGCGGGGCTACAAGGAGATCAACTACCGGGCCATGAAGCTCCTGCCCCGGGGCGGCTACCTCGCCACGGCAAGCTGCTCTCATTTTGCCACCGAGGAGCTGTTCATCAAGATGCTGCGCTCCGCCGCAAAGGACGCTCACCGCCAGCTGCGCCAAATCGAAGTGCGCCAGCAGGCCCCCGACCACCCCATCCTCTGGGGCGTGCCGGAGACGAACTATCTGAAGTTTTTCCTGTTTCAGGTCATCTAATAGTCATACCATCCGCGCAATACTCCAAAAAATCAGGAGTCAGTTTGTGCAGAATCGTCAAATCTGTCTATTGCGTTTTTCGCCCCGTTCGGCTATAATCATCGCATAGACAGCAACGACGCTGTGAGTCACCTCCTGACTCGCAGCGTCGTTTCGTTTAACCCGATATTTCGCGGGAGAGTCCGCCTCTTTCCGCGTGAAAATCCGCGACCAGCTGAAGTATTTCAATTCAAGTAAGGAGTAGGATTTATGGCAGCAAATGTTATGGAGATCTACGGCAGCAAGGTGTTCAACGAGCACGTCATGAAGGAGCGCCTCCCCAGCGCTACCTACAAGAGCCTCGAGAAGACCCTGCACAGGGGCGCACCTCTGGACATCGAGGTGGCAAACGTCGTGGCCAGCGTCATGAAGCGCTGGGCTATGGAGCTGGGTGCCACCCACTACACCCACTGGTTCCAGCCGCTGACCGGCATTACCAGCGAGAAGCATGACGGCTTCGTCTCCCCCGTGGGCGACGGCACCGCCATCATGGAGTTCAACGGCAAGGAGCTGGTGCGCGGCGAGCCCGACGCCTCTTCCTTCCCCTCCGGCGGCCTGCGCGCCACCTGTGAGGCCCGCGGCTACACCGCATGGGACCCCACCAGCTTCGCTTTTGTGAAGGATGACGTCCTCTGCATCCCCACCGCATTCGTCAGCTACACCGGCGAGGCGCTGGACAAGAAGACTCCCCTGCTGCGCTCCATGAACGCGCTGTCCAATCAGGCTATCCGCGTCCTGAAGCTCTTCGGCAAGGACGTGGATTACGTCTCCACCACCGTCGGCCCCGAGCAGGAGTACTTCCTTATTAAGAAGGAAGACTACGAGGCCCGTCAGGACCTCATCCTCACCGGCCGCACCCTCTTCGGCGCACCGTCCGCCAAGGGTCAGGAGCTGGAAGAGCACTACTTCGGCGTCATCCGCCCCGAGGTCTCCGCTTTCATGAAGGAGCTGGACGAAGAGCTGTGGAAGCTGGGCATCCCCGCCAAGACCAAGCACAACGAAGTAGCTCCCTGCCAGCATGAGCTGGCCCCCATCTTCGACACCACCAACGTCGCCATCGACCACAACCTGCTGACGATGGAGATGATGAAGAAGCTGGCCCCCAAGTACGGTCTGGTCTGCCTGCAGCACGAGAAGCCTTTCGAGGGCGTCAACGGCAGTGGCAAGCACAACAACTGGTCCATGTCCACCACCCACGAGAATCTGCTGGACCCGGGCGACACCCCCATGGAGAACCTGCAGTTCCTGGTCTTCCTCGCCGCCGTCATCAAGGCTGTCGATGAGTACGCCGACCTGCTCCGTACCTCCGTCGCCACCCCCGGCAACGACCACCGTCTGGGCGCTAACGAGGCACCTCCGGCCATCATCTCCATCTTCGTGGGCGAAGAGCTGGAAGCCGTCATCGACGCCATCGCTTCCGATTCTCCCTACGCCGGCCCCGTCAAGATGAAGATGGACCTCGGCGTCGATGTCCTGCCCAAGTTCAGCAAGGACACCACCGACCGCAACCGTACTTCTCCCTTTGCCTTCACCGGCAACAAGTTTGAGTTCCGTATGCCCGGCTCCGCCGAGAACCTGAGCGACTGCAACACCATCCTGAACACCGCCGTCGCCAAGGAGCTGAAGGGCTACGCTGACGAGCTGGAGAAGGCCGACGACTTCACCAGCGCCGCCATTGCCCTCGTCAAGCGCACCATCCGCGACCATCGCCGCGTCATCTTCAACGGCAACGGCTACACTGCCGAGTGGGAAGAGGAAGCAGCAAAGCGCGGCCTGCCCAACAAGAAGAACACCCCCGCCGCTCTGCCCGCCCTCATCGAGCCGAAGAACATCGCCCTCATGGAGGACTTCGGTGTCCTGACCAAGGTCGAGATGGAGAGCCGCTACGAAGTTGAGATGGAGCACTACTCCAAGATCATCAACATCGAGGCCCTGACCATGCTGGAGATGGCCCGCAAGCAGCTGCTGCCCGCCGTCAACGCCTACATGAGTGAGGTCGCCAACACCGCCGCCTCCAAGCTGGCCGTCAGCGAGAGCCTGAGCGTCCGCAGTGAGACGAAGGCACTGACCCGCCTGTCCGCTGACGCCGACGCCATGAGCGACGCTGTGGACGAGCTGCAGGCCGCTGTCGATGCCGCAAAGGCCCTCTCCGACGAGAGCGCAAAGGCCGTCGCCTTCCACGACGACGTTCTGCCCAAGATGGACGCCCTCCGCGCCGCCGCCGACGACGCCGAGACCATCTGCGGCGAGGACTACTGGCCTCTGCCCAGCTACAGCAAGATGCTCTACTACGTCTGATCTTCACATACCAGCGTAGAATAAAGCACCACCGGCTGAGGCGCTTATCTGAGCCATTCTCCTTTTCCTATTTCTTACACCAGCCTGAAGACCTGCCTCTGTACAGAGGCAGGCCTTTGGGCGTTTTTAAGAAGACATACTTTTCAGAGGACACACACCTATGAGTTATACGACACAGCAGGACATCCTCGATTTCGTCGAGGACAACAACGTAAAATTTGTCCGCTTCGCGTTCTGTGACATCTTCGGCTTTCAGAAGAACATCGCCGTGCTGGCAAGCGACCTTCCCAAGGCGCTGGAAGATGGCGTCTGCTTCGACGGCAGCGCCATCGCGGGCTTCATGCACGTGGAGGAGAGCGACCTGGTGCTCCGGCCCGACCTGTCCACCATGACCATCCTGCCCTGGCGCACGGCTGAGGGCCGGGTGATGCAGTTCTTCTGCGACGTGGAAAAGCCGGACAATACCCCCTTCGGCGGCAACTGCCGCGGCTTCCTGCGGGACATCAACCGCCGGTTCAAGCAGCTGGGCCTGCGCTGCAACGTCGGCACCGAGTGCGAGTTTTATCTCTTCGAGAACGACGACCGGGGCCGTCCCACTCGCATCCCCATCGACGCAGGCGGCTATTTCGACGTAGCGCCGCTGGACTCCGGCGAGAACATCCGCCGGGACATCTGCCTGACCATGGAGCAGATGGGCCTCGCCCCCCAGCACAGCCACCACGAGAACGGCCACGGCCAGAATGAAATTGACTTCCACTACGCCGGCCCCCTCAAGACCGCCGACAACATCTTCCTGTTCAAGCAGATCGTCCGGGCCGTGGCGGCCAGCAACGGCTTCCACTCCAGCTTCCTGCCGAAGCCGCTGCCCGACCAGGCCGGCAGCGGCCTCCACATCAACCTCTCGCTGACCATGGACGGCAAGAACCTCTTTGAGGGCGACATCGCCCCCGACAGCATCCCCGGCAGCTTCATGGCGGGCATCCTCCACCACAGCCGGGAGCTGACGGCCTTCACGAATCCCCTGCCCAACAGCTACCTCCGCTTCGGCTGCGACGAGGCTCCCCGCTACGTGAGCTGGAGCCGCCAGAACCGCAGCCAGCTGGTTCGCATCCCGCAGGTGAAGGGCGACAACTGCCGCATGGAGCTGCGCAGCCCCGACCCCGCCTGCAACCCCTACCTTGCCATCGGCCTCGTGCTGGCAGCAGGCCTCGACGGCATCGAGCACCGGATGGAGCTGTCTGCCCCTGTCAACCGCAACCTCTTCATCCCGGGCGAAGCCGCCGGTCTCGGTCTCGAGACCCTGCCCGCCTCGCTGGAAGAGGCCGTCGAGGTGGCCAGGAACAGCGAGTTCCTTCACAAATTCCTGCCCGACGAGCTGAGCCGCCGCTACTATGCCGAGGCTCTGCGCCGCTGCGAGGCGCTCAAGAACGCCTCCGACCCCGCCGAATATGAGCGCGTCCACTACTTCAATGCCATCTAATGCAGAATGACATAGGAAAGGAGTGAGCCGAATGGGACGTGCCCTGATCGTAAGCGCGGGCGCAAGCTCCAACGAATATATCTCCGCACGCCTGACGGAGCTGGGCTATGCGCGGCCTATCATCGTACCAAGTGCGGCGGAGGCGCGGCGGAGGATGCTGGAATCCGACTTTGAGCTCATCGTGGTCAACTCGCCGCTGCCGGATGAGTTCGGCCACGAGCTGTGCGCCGACGCCGTGGAGAAAACGGATGCCGGTGTGATATTTCTGGCCAAGGCCGCAGCCGCCGAGCAGCTTCTGACCCCGCTGAGCGAAGAAGGTGTTCTGCTGGTCACAAAGCCCTTCTCCAACACCTTCTTTTTGCAGGCCATCCACATGGCCGCCGCCAGCAACCACCGCCTCCTGCTTTTGCGGCAGGAGAATCAGCGGATGCAGGAAAAGCTGGCGCAGGTGCGGCTGGTGAGCCGCGCCAAGTGCTGCCTCATCGAGCTGGGCCATATGACCGAGGCCGAGGCGCACCGCTACATCGAGAAAAAAGCGATGGACACCCGGCGCGACCGCGCCGAGGTCGCGCAGGAGATACTGGACTCCTACGACCCCGCGCAATAATGCGTATTGCGCCCCCCCACTGAGGGGAAGTATTTGCTTATCGTGATATTCACGGGAAAGAATATCTGTAAATTAGAGGAGAACCATTATGGCAAAGTTTATTTTCGTGACCGGCGGCGTCGTCTCCGGTCTGGGCAAAGGCATCACCGCCGCCTCTCTGGGCCGACTGCTGAAGTGCCGCGGCCTCAAGGTGGCCAGCCAGAAGCTGGACCCCTACGTGAACGTGGACCCGGGTACCATGAGCCCCCTGCAGCACGGCGAGGTCTTCGTCACCGACGATGGCACCGAGACCGACCTGGACCTGGGCCATTACGAGCGCTTTATCGACGAGAATCTGAACAAGTATTCGAACCTCACCACCGGCAAGGTCTACTGGAACGTGCTGAACAAGGAGCGTCAGGGCGCTTACCTCGGCCAGACCGTCCAGATCATCCCCCACATCACCAACGAGATCAAGAGCTATATCTACAATCTGGCCTCTTCCACCGAGGCCGATGTGGTCATTACCGAGATCGGCGGCACCACCGGCGACATCGAGAGCCAGCCCTTCCTCGAGGCCATCCGTCAGGTGGGCCTCGAGCAGGGCAAGGAGAACTGCTGCTTCATCCATGTGGTGCTGGTGCCTTACATCTCCGGCTCCGATGAGTACAAGTCCAAGCCCGCACAGCACTCCGTCAAGGAGCTGCAGGGCATGGGCGTCAGCCCCGACATCATCATCCTCCGCGCCGACGGCAGCGTGGGCAGCGACATCCGCCGGAAGATCAGCACCTTCTGCAACGTCAAGCCGGAGTGCGTCATCGAGAACCTGACCATGCCCAGCCTCTACCAGTGTCCGCTGATGCTCCACACCGGCGGCCTCGACGACGTGGTGGTCAAGCAGCTGCATCTGGACGTTCCCCCCGCCGACCTCACCGAGTGGAAAGAGATGCTGGCCCGGATCGCCACCCGCAGCAAGACCTGCACCATCGCCCTCGTGGGCAAGTACGTCAAGCTGCATGACGCCTATCTGTCCGTCATGGAAAGCCTCTACCACGCCGGCTTCGAGAACGACAGTCAGGTGGAGATCAAGTGGGTCGAGAGCGAGGACCTGCCCGACCAGGCAGCCTGCAAGGAAGCCTTTGCGGACGTGGACGGCATCATCGTCCCCGGCGGCTTCGGCGACCGCGGCATCGAAGGCATGATACAGGCCGCACAGTACGCCCGCGAGAACGATGTTCCCTACTTCGGCATCTGCCTCGGTATGCAGATCATGGTCATGGAGTTCGCCCGCCACGTTCTGGGCTACGCCGACGCCAACTCCAGCGAGTTCACCCCCGAGGGTCATCACAACGTCATCGACCTGATGGCCGACCAGCAGGGCAACATCCCCAAGGGCGGCACCATGCGTCTGGGCAAGT
>OLNU01002191.1_pt1 | contig 12495 bp, 10 predicted proteins | sample 1672241 | NCBI WGS metagenome assembly OLNU01 (sample SAMEA3136663, study PRJEB25190) | human gut metagenome | biome: human gut; feature: human-associated habitat; material: faeces | place: Austria | collected 2013 | reverse complement strand
GGAGAATTCTTTACCATCAACTCATTGGCCTTATTAAAAAATGTGATCGGATCCATGGAAAGAACCTTATCTACAGGAATATAATCATTCTCTTCGCTGTAACTTCCCCTCGGAGGTTCATAAGAGTCTCCGGATATATAATCGGAAAGCGGCATAAGTTTCATTTTTTCCTGGATGGCATACACATTTGGAAGATCCTCTTCTCCTGATAAAACGATTCTGGTAATGGACCATGCCATAGATGTAGGAACATCTATACGGGTAACTCCCTCAGGCAGTTCCCCTTCCCACGTAGAAAGAGTAATTGCATATGCACCAGCCTTATCAAGAACCGCGGCAGTATTTGTCCATCCATCCAGTACCTGAACCTTACAAAAACGATCTGTTTTTGGAAGTTCATAGACCATCGGCTCCTCGCTCAGATCATACCAGACCTGTGAATAGATCGTATCCACATTAGGAGTCACCACAGTCCTGAATTGTGCATCTGCCAGTGCAACACTGTGCATAAACTGATTTACAGGTGCTTTTTTGGTAACAACTTCCTCTGTATTCGTTGCCGAGGTCTCAGTTGCATCCATGAGCACCAGCGGAAATGCATAAACATAAGCATCTTCCACTGTCTCCCATATATTTTCATCTGTCTCACTGTCAACAAATGCTGCAAATCTTTTCATATTCATATCCTCCTGCTTCCGCCCCAAAACTTTATGGTTCAATAATATTAAAATATTTATACTCTGACGTAACAGTAACCGCATCCATCAATCGTGTCAGGCAGGTCTCATCACCCTCCTGCTGGATCAAAGCTGCAACATTTTCCGCGTTTTTCTGAATAATAGACAGCAGTCCGGCACGTTTGGTAGTCCATGTCACATCAGCATCCGCATCCTGCGTATCTTTCTGATAAAGAAGTACGCCATTTTTCACGTGGAGTACATAATTATCTTCCGGCAATATAAGATTTGCTGTAAAGGTCAGATCTGGAATCTTCGTCGTATCTACAAGAATTCCCAGATAATCCAGAATCATATCCGGTGTCATATGTGAGAAAACATCACCGTTACCGCTACTTCGCGTTGCATCATCGGTATTTGTACCATTTCGCAGTTCCTGTGCAGCACAAAGGTAAGCACTGCGCCATGGACCTGATTCTGCCTGATATCCCAATTGCTCTAATGCATCCGCACACAGATAACGTGCATCCGTATTTTCTGGATCAGCAAAAACCAGCGTATTTGTAATCTGGGCTACCCACTGATATTCTCCCTTTGCAAAATCTTCTTTTGCTTTTTCAAGAACCGCATCTGTGTCACCGAAATATTCTACCAGCTTTTGTGCATAATCCGATGGTGTAAGTTCAGCAAGATGGACAGGATTACCATCATACCAGCCCATGTATTTCTCATATACTGCCTTCGAATTATGAGAAACTGTACCGTAATACTGACGGGTATACCAGACTTTCTCCAGTTCCGCGGGAAGCTGGATCATATTGGCAATCTCTGTCTCCGTATAACCTTCATTAATATAAAGCAACGTCTGGTCGTTAATAAACTTATATACAGCTGCCGTATTGGTCATATATTCCTGAATAATGTCGTTTCCCCAATGTGGCCAGTTATGGGACTGGAATACCACATCTGCCTTATCACCATAAAGAGCCAGAGATTCCATGATGTACTCTGCCCATGCGTTTCCGTCACGCACCTGGGCTCCGCGGAGTGTATACAGATTGTGGAGCGTTCCTGTACAGTTTTCGGCCATCCACAAAGCATTTTTCGATCCAATCCAGAAGTTCATCTCTGCTGGTGCTTCGGTGCCCGGAGTAAGCTGAAATTCAATTTCCACTCCGTCAATGGTATGCTTCTCACCAGTTTGTGTGATTTCAAGTGTAGGAGAAATATAACTTGTTCTGCCCTTGGACTGTCCCATACCAATACCAATGGCAAGGGATCCTGTTTCACCACCCTCAAGCATTGTTCCATACTGGTAACTTGCTCTTCGTCCCATAGCAGTACCTGCATAAATATTCTCGCTGACAGCATGCTTCTCAAAGCCTTCCGGTGCAATTACCTGCACATTGCCGGCTTGTACCTCTTCTTCCGAGACGATTCCCTTGACTCCACCGAAATGATCAACATGGGAATGGCTGTAGATCACTGCCTTTACAGGAAAAGAGCCCAGATTCTCTTCCACCAGGGCAAAAGCCGCTTGTGCACACTCTACACTCATCAATGGATCTACTACAATCCATCCTGTATCACCTTTTATGAATGTGACATTGGACATATCATAGCCTCGCACCTGATAAATTCCATCGGTTACTTCAAAAAGGCCATAAATATGATTCAGCTGTGTATCTCTCCAAAGGCTGGGATTCGCTGTATCCGGAGCGTCCTGATCCAGAAAAGCATATGCTGTCTGACTCCATACAACCTTCCCGTTTTCATCACAAATATCCAGAGTATCCGGAGACGCAATAAGACCCTTTGTAGCATTTTCAAACTCCTCAGTATCCTCGAAATCCAACAATGCATAAACTTCCTGATTTGCATCAATGGTATACTGGGTGGCTGGTTTGCTTTCCGCTGTTAATTCTGATGCGGCAATCGCGCTGGAACTACCGCAGACAGTCATAGTAAGTGCTAATGCAGCGGTAGTCAAAGTAACTGCTTTTTTTCTTTTCATGATATGTTTCCCCCCTTGTTCTGCAAAAAATTCAGATATTTTCTGCTGTAAATCTTAATTGATTGCAAAAAATAATATCTAATAAAAATATAGCATGAATATATCAGGGGAACAATCGAATTATAGCGAAATAACATTTCTATTGCGGTAAATCAACATGATAAGCGGTAAAACGACATTTGTTATTTAGAGGAATTACTTTTCATGGAAACTTCAACCAATCTGACCAGATGATTTTCTTCACTTATAGATTTCATTTTGTCTGCATTAAACAAAATGCATCCACAGTGTCCCGGAAATGTAGGAAAACATATAATTTTCAGATTCGTATCTATTTCAGGACTATAATCCATGATTTCCAGTGTTTCACCATACAAGGTGGCACGTTCATAAACATGAAGCCATTTTGCGTCCATATTGGAAAAAAGACTGGAAAAGGAACTTCCGATCATCTTGTCTAAGGGCTGCTTTTCCAGGGCAGCCAACGCTTCATTTCCATAGCGGAAGATCCAGTCCACGGCCTTTTTTTCTTCATTGAATACTATTTCTATATCCGTGAATGCAAAAGGGAGAGCATCACATATTTTATAATATTTGCGATACTCTTCTGCTGTCAGCGGCAGCTTTTTTTTACTGATTTTTGCAATTATAAGCTCCTGATTTTTCTGCAGTTCTTCTCTGAGCACCCTTTTTTTACGTTTTGTATAGCAAATTTTCTCACCATTAGACAGCAAAATCCTGTCTCCAATATCACTGATTGCAGATACAGCTACCATACAGCCACGTTTTACCTCAATAAATTCTTCATTCAATTGTTTCTTTAATTCTTTCAGTGTCATTCGGCAACGATACACGTTTCCATCAAACATATGAATCCTGCAATGATCATCTGACATGATCACATAGAGAATGTCTGCACATCGGATCGCGATCTTCGTGCGATTGAAGGTTACTGTAATGAATTCCTGCTGCATGGCTGAGGTCTCCTTCTGGTAATAAAAAATCTATTTGAAAAATATAACTTTTACCATTCTAGCACTGTGCCAAAGCTCTTACAAGTATACAGATGCCAACCGTATAGTGCATCAATTTATATTTCAGAAGTGGTAACTGCTTCGTGATGCACATCTTGTAGAAAGCTTTTTTCAAACATGCTCTAACGAACAGTAACCATTGTAAGGGCGGAACAGAAGAAAAGTCTTGTAATTTGTGTGTAATTATAGTACAATTGAAGCTACAGATTTGTCCTGTTAGTTTAATGGATAGAACAAGTGCCTCCTAAGCACTAGATGTGGGTTCGATTCCCGCACGGGACGTCCTATCAAAAGCGGAATGTATTAGAAAAATATCTAATATGATTTCCGCTTTTTTGTTTTTTCAAGTGGAAAATGGAATGGAATATCAGCTAATACGGAAAGAATCCTATTAGCCGCTGTCTAATAAAACGCACTGCTGGTATAATAGCTGGAAATAAATCGAAATTCTAATAAAAGAGAAAAGCCAGCTGTTTATTTGAGAAAGTGGATGTAAATTCAAGCTCAGATAAGAAAAAAGAGGAAGGGAAATATCCGGCGGTAAGTTATTAGGTGTGAATACAATAAAATCTTTGCTTAGTGAAAACTAAGGTCAACAGTAAGCCTGTTTGGATCAGATTTCAAAAAGAAATCTATCTGGACAGGCTTTTTCTGTTGCAGATAAGAAATGGAGGAAAGATATGGATACAGTGGATACACGAAGTGCATCAGTTCCGGAAGATGGTGAAAAAATCATAGAGATTCAGCTGGAACGTCTGCGGACCTTTAAGAACCATCCATTTAAGGTTCGGATGGATCAGGAAATGATTCGGCTCAGTGCGAGTGTTGAGAAATACGGAATCATAAATCCACTGATTGTACGACCGATTCCAGATGGTGTTTATGAGATTATCTCCGGACACAGAAGAAAGGCAGCTGCTGAAAAGTTTGGTTACAGGAAGGTGCCGGTCATTATCAGAGTCATGTCAGATGATGAAGCAGTAATTAATATGGTGGATTCCAATTTACAGAGGCAGCAGATAACATTCAGTGAAAAGGCTTTTGCTTATAAGATGAAGAATGAAGCTATGAAGCGAACCGGAGGAAGAAGAAAAAGTAGCCAGTCTGACTACCCGTTGAAAGGAAAAAAGACAGTAGAAATCATTGGTGAAGAATTTGGTGACAGCGCAAAACAGGTACAGCGGTATCTGAAGTTGACGGATCTTATTCCTGAGTTACTGGAAAAGCTGGATAACGGTGAACTTTCATTTAACCCGGCTGTGGAACTTTCGTATTTAACGATAGAGGAACAAAAGGAATTTATAGATGCTATGGAGTATACACAGGCAGTCCCATCCATTTCCCAGGCACAGAGAATGAAGAAATTAAGCCGTGAGAAAAAGCTGACGGGAACAAAAATGAGAGAGATCATGGGTGAGATCAAAAAAGGGGAAATTACCAGAGTGATGTTTAACAACGAACAACTGTATCGGTATTTCCCAAAATCATATACCCCGGCAGAAATGAAAGAAGAGATACTGAGCATGTTAAATCAATGGAAACCGCAGAAAACGGCAGCAAAATAGGAGGAAAATTATGTGTAGAGTAATCGCAATATCAAACCAGAAAGGTGGAGTTGGAAAAACCACCACAACCGTAAATCTTGGAATTGGACTTGCCAGACAGGGAAAGAAAGTGTTGCTGATTGATGCAGATCCACAGGGGAGCCTTACAGCAAGTCTTGGTTATGTAGAACCGGACGAAATAGGAACTACACTTGCCACAATTATGATGGCTATCATCAATGAAAAAGAATTTGAGATCACAGATGGCATTCTGCATCATAAAGAAAATGTAGATCTGCTTCCGGCAAATATTGAATTATCTGCATTGGAAGTAACAATGGGGAACGTGATGAGCAGAGAGCTGATTATGAAGGAATATATTGAGGCTGCGAGAACAGAGTATGACTATATCTTGATTGATTGTATGCCAAGTCTGGGACTAATGACAATCAATGCGCTGGTTGCTGCGGATTCCGTGTTGATTCCAGTACAGGCGGCTTACCTTCCGGTGAAAGGTCTTCAGCAACTGATACATACGATTGCAATGGTGAAAAAACGGCTGAACAGGCAGCTCGTATTTGAAGGAATCCTTCTTACAATGGTAGATTTCCGAACAAACTATGCAAAAGATGTGGCAGGTAAAGTGCGTGAAGCTTATGGAGAAAAGATAGAGATTTTTGACACGGTGATTCCTATGTCAGTGAAAGCAGCTGAAACAAGTGCAGAAGGTGTCAGTATCTTTTCCCATTGCTTGAATGGAAAAGTGGCGAAAGCATATGAGACGATTGCAGAGGAGGTATTGAGAAATGAAGAGTAAAAGTGCAGACAAAATAAAGATGCCTAGCATAGATGAACTGCTGGGAGTATCCGGCGAAGAAAGTGCAACAGATATTGAGATTAGCAGAATTCATAGCTTTGCAAATCATCCATTTAAGGTTTTGGATGACGATAAGATGGATGATCTGGTAGAGAGTATTAAACAGAATGGTGTGCTGACACCTGTTTTAGTGCGGCCAGACAAGAATAACAGCTATGAGGTGATATCCGGGCATCGAAGAATGCACGCTGCCATAAAAGCTGGACTGGAGACAATACCGGCCATTGTAAGGGATATAGAAGACGATGAAGCCATTGTCATAATGGTAGATGCCAATATCCAACGAGAAGAACTACTTCCAAGTGAAAAGGCGTTTGCATATAAAATGAAATTAGGCGCAATGAAGAGACAAGCAGGAAGACCACCTAAAAATAATTCGTGCCAAAGTGGCACAAATTTAAGATCTGATGAAGAACTTGGAAATCAAGTGGGTGAAAGTGCAAGAAGTATTCAGCGGTATATCCGTCTGACAGAACTTATTCCAGACCTTCTTGATTATGTAGATAAGAAACGTCTGCAGTTTACCGTTGCGGTTGACATTTCCTATATTGACAAAGAGATTCAAACATGGTTATTTGAATACATCAAGGAAAATGGTACGGTTAAAGCAGTTCAGGTAGCGGCACTCCGCACAGCACTTGAAGCAGGACCGATGACGCAGGCGAAAATGATCTCCATACTGGTAAACAGTCAGCCTGGCAGGAAGCAGGAACAAAAAATCACGTTATCAGAGAAAAAACTGAGAAATTACTTCTCTGATAAATATATGGCGGAGGATATGGAAAGTGTAATTCTGGAACTTCTGGATCAATGGAAAAGAGGTGAGATAACAGTATGAATTTTGAATACTATTATGGCACTCAGGCTGATCAGTTCAGTTTTATCCGGATTCCAAGAATATTATTATTAGATGAAGCATTTTCCGCACTGTCTTTATCAGCTAAAGTCCTTTACTCGGTACTTCTGGACAGAATGGGACTGTCAATGAAAAATAAATGGCTTGACGAAGAAAACAAGGTGTACATTATCTATCAGATCACGGAGATACAAAGTGACTTGGGATTCTCTAAGAAAAAAGCAATGGATTATCTCACAGAATTGGAGAAAATCGGACTGATTGAAAAGAAAAAGAGAGGCTTTGGATTGCCGAACATTATATATGTTAAGAGCTTTATGGTACATCAGAGTAGTCAAAGAAGTAATGAAATGGGAACTTCACAGGAAAAAGATGCGGTACATAGAAGTATCGAAAGGGGAACTCCTGAGGTGATGAATAAGCACCTCAGAGGTGCCGAAACAGATACCTCAGAAGTGCCCAAAAACGGACTTCAAGAGGTTCCCAAAACGGTACCGCTATATAATAAGACTTATATGAATTATAATAACCAGAGTAATATGAAATCGAATCATATCAAATCAGATGGCGATAGGATTCGATGTGATCAAAAAGAACAGGAAATCAATGCTTATGCTGAACTGGTAAAGAAAAATATTGATTTTGATGTTTTACTGCATACATACAGCAGAGAGCAGGATCTGGTAGAAGAAATATATCAGCTGATTCTGGAGACCGTCCAAACTGAAAAGAATATGATACGGATCGCCGGCGAATATTATCCGGCAGGCTTTGTGAAGGGAAAATTACTGAAACTGAATTATTCGCATAAAGAATTTATTCTTTCAGTGAAACACACAGCAGTATCTTCGCTTCCATTAGGTTCAGATCCACTTGGAAACATTGCCCGTATTAACAATTTATTGGAAAGTTATCCGAAGAAACTGGCAGATGCGGAGCAGAAACTAGAAACAGTAAAAGAACAGCTGGAAAATGCAAAACAGGAAGTGGTAAAGCCATTTCCAAAAGAGAAGGAGCTGAATCAGATGATGGAACGTCTGTCAGAGTTAAATGCACTCTTAAATATGGACGAGCAAGGAAGTTCCGAAGAGCCTGAGAACAGCGGAAAGCAGAGCATTCACGATAAACTGAATGCAATAAAACAAAAAGGTCAACAGGAACATGATCATGATAAAACAGCAAAGGGAAATGATATTGATTGTAGTTGACAATAGAGAAAAATAACTGGAACCGGTGGAAGAAAACTGCCGGTTCTTTTGATATGGAGGAAATACAAATGGCATTAAGAAATTATAATACAAGAGAAGAAAACGAAATGCAGGAGCAGAAACAGCTGCAGGATTTGGAAAAGGAAATGGAGAAATATCCACAGATACAGTCTTTGGCAGAGGCAAGGTTATTGCTTAGCAAAGAGCGTCGTTATGGCATTTACCAGTTTAAGGAAGGCTCTTTTGCAGAGACGTATGCTTTTATGAATATGAACTACATCATGGATCATAATATTACGATTCATAAGGAAAATTATGAGCTTGTTTACAGCGCAGAAATGCTTCCAAGTGATTCACTGGACGGGCTGTATGAGCGATTCAATATCGACAGGCCAAGAGATTTTACCGGACATTCTATGTCAGTGGGAGATATTATCGTTGTAAATGACGAAGGAAATCTGACGGCATATTTTGTTGACAGTATCAGTTTTAAAGAATTGGATCAGTTCATTAATCTTGAAAAAGTTTTGCCGGAGAAGGAATCAGAAATACCGCAAAAAGAAGAATATAAGCCACTGACAAAAGTGGAAGAACTGGAGGAGCAGAATTATAATATGGTTGATAATGTGTTGAACAACGGATTTGGAGAGAAAGAGCGGAGAGAAGAAATCAGAAAAGCAGCAGAGAGCTATCAGCAGAAAACGGGAGCAACTATCACATTCTTTGCAGCTGTATGTGAGGAGTTTCCGTCTATGGGAAATTATTTTGACGGGCTTACCGTTGAACAGGTCACGGACAGATATAAGCAGATCTTGGCAGATCCGAGATTAAGCTATATGGGAAATGGAATGGGATTTGAGTTACACGATTCATCCCTTCCGGATTATCTGGATGGTCCGATGACCTTAATAAAAGGGCATACGATTTATGCGGATAACATTGATTCAATTTCATATTACCGTGAGCATCCATTGGTTCTGGAAGCAATACAGGAGCTTAGAGAGCGGTTCCCGGACTTCAAATATTTTATGACAGCCCAGGAAAAGCAGGATATTTATCCGGAGCATATGACAGCGGAAGCAATCGCTTATGCGCTGGTAGACCTGGCAGAAGACTTTGATACTTATGAGTTCCGGGATAACGTTGATGATAAGGAAACACTGGTCAAAGAAATAGAATATGATCTGTATGCAGGACGTGGGAAAAAAGAATATTCCGGATTTTTAAAAGATGTGATGGACGAAAGTGATGAACTAAGTACAAAGGCACAGGTTCTTTTGCAGAGAATCAACGATTATTCCATTCCTGAAAAAAAGGATTTAGAGCCAATGGTAAAAATTGTATTTAGTGAATACAGAGAAATGGAAACCGGAAAGTATCTGCCGTTTAAAGAAGCAAATGAAAAACTTGGAGCATTGGATCAGACTTTCTTGAAGGAAAATCAGGCAAATGATAAATGGGATGACCTGTATTCGGTTGGATATATGGTGCTTTGTTCTATAGATTCAGAGATTCACAAGGTAACAGGAAAGATCATGCTGGGTACCGGTGAGGGCGATATCATTGAACATATGAAAGGAATCGAAGATCAGCGAGATGTCCAGGAACACATCTTACCTTACCTGTATGAATATTGTGGACTGGTGGAAAAATCTCCTGATATAGCTACAGAAGTAAATGAGAAAGAGTCAGCAGCTAATCATAAAGAGGTACAGTCAGAAGCCGTTACTGTAAAAAACTCCGATAGATCAGCAGGAGAAAAAAAGAAATCCATCCATGATCGTCTGAAAGAGAACAAAGAAAAACTTGGTCAGAAGTCGGGAAAAGATAATCTACAGAAAGGGGTTGAGCTGACTTAAGGAACGAAAGCTAAAATAGATGAGAGGATACCAAACTTGAGAAAATCGAGTACGGGTATCCTCTTATTTTTTTGCTTAAATGGATTGCTCCGGATTTTCAGAGGATAATTCTGGAAGAATATTAGCATCCTGGAGCATAGAGGAAAAGTTGCTTTGTACAATATGCAGAGTTCGCTGATCTGCCTGAAGCTGTGTGAGTTCTTTCTGGGTAGCTGCCAGTTCTGTTTCCAGTTGCTGAAGCTGCTTCTGCAATTTTTCCTGTGAGGGCAGTTTTTTTATTCCAAGACCAGATAATTCCTGAAGGGTAGTATCATGCAGCTGGTACTCTGCCTGATGTTGTTTCTGATATGCTTTTTTATCAGGAGCATCTTTTTCAGCAAGTAAAACAGTTCTGCAATGGCGGTAAACATCACAGCGTTTTTGGAGCAGCCGTTGTGCATCCAGCTGTTTATTCAGAGACTGTATTTTGGATTCTGTAGCTTGAATTGCATCAGCGGAATCAGCTACATGATTTTTAAAATCTTCATAATTCAGTAGATTATGTTCAGATAGATAGTTGAAAGTCCGGGCAGCTTCTTTCAGATTATTCAACTTTGCCCAGTGTTCAAATCCTGCTTTATTATGATCGGACAGGTAAGTGGTCATTTCAACGAAAAGCCAGACACGGTTATTTTTTTCTGAGGAGTGCGAGCCTTGCAACGATTTTTTTCAAGACGAACCAGTAAATGATCATCTGCATAATAGGTTCCCAGTGTCTTCACATTGATAAAGTTGACAGCTCCTGGCGCACGGAACGCCAGGTACTTTCCCTGACGAGTTTCATAACCGGCTTCTTTCATCTTCAAAAGAAATTCATCGTAAGTCACAGATGTCCAGATGGCACGGTCAATCTGATATTTTAGTTTTGCCTTCCAGCTCTGTCCTCGCTTATATTCCATATCTTCTTTATAGGAACGTCCGGCTTCAGAAGTTGGCATAGAAGTAGACAGCCCATGTTCTTTGCAGATGCGGTTACTGATCTGGCAGATCTTATGGTAGGTGCGTTTATTAGAAACATATTTATGATAATCCGTGAAGCTGGTAGCATTAAAAAGCAAGTGGCTGTGAATATGTTTTTTATCTGTATGTGTGGTAAGCACATATTCATATTTTCCCTTCAGAACAGAATCTGCGATTTTGGTGCTGACCTCATGGGCAAGTTTTGGATCGGTGAGATCATTGGGATGATAGGAAATGATCATGTGCCAGGCGAGGTTATCTCCCTTTTCCATGACATTATTTTTTCCCATTTCTGCTGTCATGGCAAATTCCAGATCCGCAGTTTCCGGAGAACAGCCAAACGAAGAGACGAGTTTTTGTTCATCCGTCTTATCTGGATTCGTGATATAGGCCACAGCCTTTTTCACTGTAGATTTGATTGGAAAGATCTTAATGTAAGCCATATCTTTTTCACCATTTCTTTCAGCTCTTCTATATCTTGCGGTGTGGCAGTACCTACGGTGTTTGCAACTTTGGCAAGCTGGTTGATGTTCACACCAATCTTGTGCATTTCCTGATACATTGCTTTCAAATAAGTGGTATCTGTATTGACAATCATGCCATCAATCGCCATCTTACGCAGATACACGCTCATGTTAGAGGTCTTGGATAGAATCATCCTCTTGCGGATCATCTTCTTTTCCTCCGGAGTAACCCAGAGCAGTATCTGTACATCTCTTTTTCTGTTTGCCATATAAAAATCTCCTTTATGTTTTCATAAAATCGAGCGAAGCGAAGATTCCAAAAGTGGGGAGGGTCCCGCTTTTGAGGCGAATGCCAGGCAGTGTATATACACTGCCTGTCCCTGCTATTCTTAGCTCTCAGGTATTAAATACAAAAAATCAAAGAAATGTTTATTTTGGATGTGCGGATTATTGCTGAAGCAGCTAAAAAATAGAGAAGAGAGATGACGGCTATTGGCATTGTACCATTTTTTAGTAATGTATTTGTCATAGACACATGTCTTGAAAAAATGATAGCGGAACAATATGTTGCTGTGATATAATAAAATGTTCGGAATATTTGGAAGAGAATGAAGAGAGGATATGAGTGAACGACATGAAGAAAACAAAAGAAGGAGTTAATTTGAAGAAAAAGAAATTCCTTAGACTGAAGAATACAGGTAGTATCCTTGTGCTTATGGGGCTTTTGATAATTTTTGTAATAGCACTGTACACATTTATCCTGCAAAGTTCTTACACTAAGACCGCCCTTGATACAGAAATTGCGCGTGATACAGCGAGTGCAGATGCAGTACACAAACTTGTGGATGGAAGAATCAGCAAAGAAGATTTTGATCAAATCAAAGATCAATCTGATGAAAAGAAGCAAATATATAAGGATATTTCTTCATATTTCAATGAAATCAGAACACTGAATTCTACTCG
>OLNU01002188.1_pt1 | contig 12512 bp, 9 predicted proteins | sample 1672241 | NCBI WGS metagenome assembly OLNU01 (sample SAMEA3136663, study PRJEB25190) | human gut metagenome | biome: human gut; feature: human-associated habitat; material: faeces | place: Austria | collected 2013 | reverse complement strand
ACGCTGTCCCTGCACCCTGCAAGGGAGTTCCTCCCTTGACCCTTTTTCGCGATTGGATTGAGCGCACTTTCATGCTGTGTCCGCGTGTTTATGCGGGGATTTCGCTCCCGCAGAGGCGACCCCCCTGCTCCGCAAAAGCACTTTCCCGCAGAAAAGCAATTCTACCTACTTAGAAATTACTTAGCCGCCTTCGCAAAGGCATCCCGCAGCCCAACCGTGCGGTTGAACACCGGCAGCTCCGCCGTGGAATCCGGATCCTTGCAGAAATAGCCCGTGCGCAGGAACTGCAGTGCCGTTCCCGGCGCGCATTCCTTCGCGTACGGATCAATCACGCCGCGCACCACCGTCAGGCTGTGCTGATTCAGCTTCTTCAGGAAGTCATAATCCGCGCGGGACAGATTCGCGTCCGCTTCCTCTGCCTCTTCGGTTTCTTCCGCATCCACCGCATCCTCGGCGGTCGGCTCGGTTTCATCTTCCAGCGCGCTGTCATCCGCCAGCAGCGGGTCGTAGAGGCGCGCCTCAAACGGCACAGCGTCCGCCGCGCTCACCCAATGCAGCGTCTTGCCCTTAATCTTGCGGTCAGCGCCCTCGCTGCCGGACAGGCTGTCCATGTCCACCGTGCAGTACACTTCGGTGACGTTGCCGTTCTCGTCCTTCTTGCAGCCCTCGCACTTGACGATGTACGCCCCGTTCAGGCGCACCTCAAAGCCGGGGTACATGCGCTGGAACTTCTTCGCAGGCACTTCCATGAAGTCTTCCTGCTCAATGTACAGCTCTTTGCCGAACGTGACTGTGTGGCTGCCCATTTCGGGGTGCTTCGGATGATTTTCGACCGTCAGCGTGAGCGTCTTGTCGGCATCCCAGTTCGTCAGCACCACCTTGAGCGGGTGCAGCACCGCCATCACGCGCGCCGCTTTTTCACCCAAATCGTCGCGGATGCAGGCATCCAGCAGCGCGGTATCCACAGTGGAATCCGCCTTGCTCAAGCCGATGCGGCTGACGAAATCGCGAATCGCAGCGGCAGTGCAGCCGCGGCGGCGCAGGCCCGACAGCGTGGGCATACGCGGGTCATCCCAGCCTTTGACGTAGCCGCCCATGACCAGCGCGCGCAGCTTGCGTTTGCTCATCACGGTGCGGGTCATGTTCAGGCGGGCGAACTCAATCTGGCGAGGACGTGCCGGCAGCATGGACTGGCTGTGCTCCACCACCCAGTCATACAGCGGGCGGTGAATTTCGTATTCCAGTGAGCAGAGGGAGTGGCTGATGCCTTCCAGCGCATCGCCAATCGGGTGCGCGAAGTCGTACATCGGGTAAATGCACCACTTCTTGCCCGTGCGCCAGTGCTCCTTGTAGAGGATGCGGTACATGGTGGGGTCGCGCATGACGATGTTGGGCGACGCCATATCAATCTTGGCGCGCAGGGTGTACTGTCCCTCGGCAAATTCGCCCGCGCGCATCCGGCGGAACAGGTCAAGGCTCTCTTCGGCGGGACGGTCGCGCCACGGCGAATTCTTGCCGGGCTTGGTCAGCGTACCGCGGTATTCGCGCATCTGCTCCTTGTTCAGCTCGTCCACATACGCCAGACCGCGCCGAATCCAGTCCTCCGCGATTTCGTAGCACTTATCGTAATAATCAGAAGCGTAATACAGGCCGCCCGTCCAGTCAAAACCCAGCCAATGAATGTCGTTCTTGATGGCTTCGACAAACTCGGTGTCTTCCTTCGCGGGGTTCGTATCGTCAAAGCGCAGGTTGCACTTGCCGCCGAATTTCTCCGCCGTCAGGAAGTCCGTAATCAGCGCCTTGCAGTGGCCAATGTGCATATAGCCGTTGGGTTCGGGAGGAAACCGCGTATGCACTTGCGTGTAGCGACCATCCTTCAAATCCTGTTCGACGGCCTCCCAGACAAAATTACTGCGAGTCGTTGCTTCTTCCATAGAATCGTTTCCTCCTTCTCCATTCTATACCATTTCCAGAATCAAAAAGGCGCAAGCAGGCGGCGCTGACGAATCCGGAAGTAGTATCACCCGAGAAAATATGATACCGGGCATTGCACCATTATAACGGCATTCCCCCGAAATTACAAGGGTTCCCGGAAAAAATCGAGTATTTTGCTGGGGTTTCGCCGGAATCATACCTGAATTTGATTTTTCCCAGCCGCATTTTTTCCTTTTCTTCACCTGTACAGCAGAAAAACTTGCATTCCCCCTCATTCTGTGCTATATTGACGCGGAATCCAATAAGTTAATCGGAGTGAACTGCCATGCCGAATTTTTCGCTTTCTGACGCGGTGTTTGAAAATGCCGCTGCCAAGTACCCGACTCCCTTCCACCTCTACGACGAAGCCGGAATCCGCCGCAATGCCCGCACGCTGAAACAGGCGTTTGCATGGTGCGAAGATTTTGAGGAATATTTCGCCATCAAGGCCCTGCCGAACCCCGCTATTCTCCGCATTCTGAAGGAAGAGGGCTGCGGAGTGGACTGCTCCAGTGACACGGAATTGATGCTCGCGGACGCCTGCGGATTCTCCGGGCGGGACATCATGTTCTCCGCCAACGCCATGCCCTACCATGAGTTCGACGATGCCCGCCGTCTCGGCGCGTTCGTCAACCTCGACGACATTACCCACATTGACATTCTCCGTCAGCACGGCGGCATTCCCGAAACCATCTGCTGCCGCTATAACCCCGGCGGAGACTTCAAAATCGGCAACGAAATCATGGGCAATCCGGGCGACGCGAAGTACGGCTTCACCTATGCCCAATTGCAGGAGGGCTTGAAGCGCCTGAAAGAACTTGGCGCAAAGTGCTTCGGGCTGCACGCTTTCCTGTCCTCCAACAACACGGACGACAACTACTACCCCGCGCTGGCGAAGATTCTCTTCACCTGCGGCCGCGACCTCGCCGCCGAAACCGGCTTGGAGCTGGCGTTCATCAACCTCTCCGGCGGCATCGGCATCCCCTACCGCCCCGACCAGCCCGCGACGGATGTACTCGCTGTCGGCGAAGGTGTCCGCAAGGTATACGAGGAAATCTTCCCGAACGGCGGCGTCGCGCTGAAAACCGAACTCGGCCGCTGGATGACCGGCAACATGGGCTGGCTTGTCACGCGCGTGATTCACGAGAAGCACACCTACAAGGACTACATCGGCGTGGACGCCTGCGCCGCGAACCTCATGCGCCCCGCGATGTACGGCGCGTACCACCACATCACCGTCTGCGGGAAGGAAAGCCTGCCGCATGACCACATCTATGACGTCGTCGGCAGCCTGTGCGAAAATAACGACAAGTTCGCCATCGACCGCGCCCTGCCGGAAATCAAGATCGGCGACCTGCTGGTGATTCATGACACCGGCGCGCATGGGCACGCAATGGGGTATAATTATAATGGGCGGCTGCGGTCGGCAGAGGTGCTGTACACGCAGGAGGGCGGCTATAAGCTGATTCGCCGCGCGGAGACGGCGCAGGATTATTTCGCGACGCTGGATATGGATGAATGCGCGGCAAAACTGGGTTTGACACCGAAAAAATAAACACGCGGGCAAAACATCCAGTACACAAACTAAAAAACCTTCCAACACAGCTCAATCAGCATCCGAAGGGGTGCCGAAGGAGTCCAGAGGGCGATCGGAAAGCCCTCTGGAAGCATGCCAATGACCAGTATGGAGTGAAAACCATTAGTCCCCGGAAGTCATGCTTCCTAAGACATAAAGCAACGGGCAGGACGTGAAAATGCGTCCTGCCCGTTCTTCATGTATTACTTCGCCAGCTGGTTGACCGCATCGACAACCGCCTGAGAGGTCAGCGTCGCGCCCGTCACCGCGTCGATGTCCACGCCCAGCGTCAGCGGCGCACTCTTGCCGATGAACTGGCTCGTGAACGCTTCATCGGCACACTTGCCGCCCAGCGCGTAGAATTCGCCGGAAGCATCCACCGTCAGCGCCGTGATGACATGATTCTTGTCAATTGCCACCGTCACGGCCACGCCCTCGTGCCAGCCCTTGACCTTCGTGGTCAGCACCTTCGCGGGCGCTTCCGCATACAGGCTATTCACCGCGTCTACAACCGCCTGAGACGTAATCGTCGCGCTTGCCACCGCGTCAATGCCTTCGCCCAGCGTCAGCGGCGCGCTCTTGCCGATGAACTGGCTCGTGAACGCTTCCTCCGCGCACTTCTGACCCAGACCCGGCGTCTGCGTGGACGCATCCACCGTCAGGGAGGTAATCACACCGTTTTCGTCCGTCACCTGCACCGTGATTTCGTTGCCATCGTAGCCTGCAGCCGTTGCCGTCTTCACTTCCGCAGTCTGCGCAGCGGGTTCTTCCGTCGCGGCAGGCGCTTCCGTCGGCTCTTCCACAGGTTCAGCCGCTGCATACAGACTATTCACCGCGTCTACAACCGCCTGAGACGTAATCGTCGCGCTTGCCACCGCGTCAATGCCTTCGCCCAGCGTCAGCGGCGCGCTCTTGCCGATGAACTGGCTCGTGAACGCTTCCTCCGCGCACTTCTGACCCAGACCCGGCGTCTGGCTGGACGCATCCACCACCAGTGCCGTAATCACACCGTTCTCGTCTGTCACCTGCACCGTGATGTCCGCGCCGCCGAAGCCCGCAATCGTCGCGGTCTTCGCGTTTTCCAGCACCATGGGCGCTTCCGTCGCGGCAGGGGCTTCCGTCGCCACAGGTTCGAGATCCTCCGCCGCCATCGCGGGCGAAGTCAGCGCCGCGTTGATGGCCTCCACCGCTGCCGTAGAGGTGATGGTCGCGCCGGTCAGCCCATCCACATTTTCATTCAGGGTAAACGGACCGCTCTTGCCGATGAACTGCGCCGTGAACTCTTCGTCCGCGCAGCGCGTGCCGAAGCCGGGCGTCTGCGTGGAAGCGTCGATAACCAGCGCCGCAATCGTGCCATCATCATTCAGCGTCAAACGCGCGGTCACTTCGCCGTTGCCAAAGCCAACGGCCTTGCCCTGATGCACGTCGCCGGTCAGCTCAACCGTCTGCACGGGCTTTTCTTCCTTCACGCCGAACGCCAGCACGTCGCCTTCGACGTCCTTGCCCAGCACATGGCTGATGCACTTCAGCACATCATTGGACGCCGCCAGCACCGCCTTGGAGGTGACGGTCGCGCCGGTAATCGCTTCGATGGTGTCGCCGCCATACGCGCTCAGACCAATGAATGCCTCCGCACGAGCCGGTTCTTTCCAACGCGCGCCGAAGCCGTCCGTCTCGGCAAAGTTCGTATCGCCAATCTGGCAGCCAACGATTTTGCCATCCATATCAACGCCCAGCGTCACAGCGACATTGCCGCCGTAGCCCTTGGCGGAGGACACCGCGCAGTAGCCGATGGTCTTGCCGTCCTTCTTCGCTTCCACCAGCGATGTAACATTGCAGCCATCCGGAATGCTCATGGTGCTGAAGGAATCCGCCTCCATGACGCTCTGGAACGCTGCGTTCTGCGCCGCTTCCTCATGCGCCTTGATGGGACCTGCTGTAATCGCATTCGTCACCGCCAGCAGCAGCGCCGCCGCCAGCGCAATCAGCGCCAGAATCAGGTACGCCGGAAGCTGTTTCCGAGTTGTCTTGGTTTCACTCATGGTTTATTGCCTCCTCCTGAGAACTATGAAAAAGTGAAATTGAAAGCTGATACTATTTTCAGAGGAAAATAGCGTATCATCGCAGGGACGTGTAGCCCCATTGCTTCATCAGGTCGTTCATCATCACCGTGCCGTCGCGCAAAATCATCAGCGCGGGATATCCGTTCTCCTGCGTGAGCTGGAGTGCCTTCTCGCTGCCGAGGACGATGCACGCTGTCGCCAGTGCGTCCGCGTCCATGGAGCTTTCCGCAATGATGGTTGCCGATGCCAAGTCGGAATCGGACGGCAGCCCCGTCCATGGCGACAGGATGTGATGATACCGCACGCCATCGATGGTAAAGCCGCGCTCGTAGATGCCGCTGGTCACGACGCTGCGGTCGATGACGGATACGACGCCGATAGGGCCGCTGCTGTTCGTGACGGACATGAGGCCGGTGGGGGTGCTGCTGTTCGGCTCGTCCGGATCCTGTACGCCGACGCGGTATGCCGATCCATCCGGCTTCGTCCCAACGGCGTAGACATTGCCGCCGAAATTCAGCATTGCGCCGCTGCACCGCCCACGCACCAGTGCCGCCACTTGGTCTGCAATGTAGCCCTTGGCGATGCCGCCGAGGTCAATTTGCATTCCAGCGGGCAGCGTAACCGTGTTGTTCTCGCCCAGCGTGAGCTGCTCGTCGTCCACCAGCGGCAGGGCGGCGATTCGCTCCTCGTCGGTCGGCATACGGTTCGTGCCGCCGGTGAAGTCCCACTGCGCGGTCAGGGGCGCAATCGTGATGGCGAACGCGCCGCCGGTCAAGCGGTTGAGCTTCTTCGCTTCGCTGAGGACGTTCCACGTTTCCGCATCAACGGTCACGGTCTGCCCATGAGCGTTGTTGATGCGGCTGACGTCGCTGCCCTCCACCGTTTTGGAGAGCATGTTCTCGTAACGCTTGCAAGCCGCCCAAATGTCCTCCATCAGGGTGTCGTCCGCGCCATAGAGCGTGATGGTCACAACTGTGTCGAAGTAGAAACCCACGCCCGTTGTTTTTTCTGCCGGGTCAACCGTGGCGGCCGCGGCGGGGGGTGTCGTCGGGGTTTCGCCGCCCGCCTGCTGCGCACTGCATCCGCCCAGCAGCAGCGTCAACGCCATCAGCCCCGAAAGCACCGCTGTTTTCTTCATTCCTTCACCACCAATTCCACACTTACCCGATTGGGTAGACAGATAATGAATTGCTGATTGGGGCGCGTCTCCCAGTTGTCCAGCGTCACTTCGCCCATTTGGACGCACAGCTGATTATGGCATGTTGAGGACGCCATCACCGCGCCGCGCTCGCTGATCTCAATCACGTTGACGCTGCCGTCCTCCTGCGTGACGGTCAATGTCTGCTTCTGCCCCAGCGGCACACGGGCGTACTCCGCGCCATCCACCGTCACGACGATTTCGCCATTTTGCCCCCCGCTCGGACGCAGCAGCGTTACCGCCGCCAGCAGCCCGATGGCAAGTGCAACCATCAGCGCAATGACCCAATAGTTCTTCTTATCCATACTGCTCCTTTATCTTGGCATATGAATACATTGTGAATTATACCACGAACTCCATGCCGCGTCAATGTTAACTTTTGACCCTTTTCGCAGTTGCGTTGACTTTACTTTCATACCATATGCGCGTGCAGCGCAGGGATTTCGCCTCTGCGGAGGCAAAAATCCTGTTTCAAATTCCTCAATTTTGTGGTATAATGATTCCAGCAGACTTCTGCAAAATGCACGTTAAGCCAACGATTAGGAGGATTTTTACCATGGCTAAGGAACTTAAGGGCACGAAAACCGAACAAAACCTGCTGGAAGCCTTCGCGGGAGAATCTATGGCGCGCAATAAGTACACCTACTTCGCATCGAAGGCGCGCAAGGACGGCTATGTGCAGATTGCCGAACTCTTCGAGGCAACCGCGGCGAACGAGAAGGAACACGCCAAAATGTGGTTCAAGCTGCTGGAGGACGGCGAAATCAAGGATACCGCGACGAACCTGCTGCACGCCGCTGAGGGCGAGAACGCCGAGTGGACAGACATGTACGTCCGCATGGCAGAGGAAGCGGACGCCGAGGGTTTCCCGGCGATTGCGCATAAATTCCGCATGGTCGCCGCCATCGAGAAGGCGCATGAGGAACGCTATCGCCGCCTGCTGGCGAACGTGGAAAATGACCTTGTGTTCTCCAAGGACGGCGACGTGATTTGGGAATGCGCGAACTGCGGCCATATCGTTGTGGGCAAGAAAGCGCCGGAAATCTGCCCGGTGTGCGCACATCCGCAGAGCTACTTCATGGTCAAGGCGGAAAACTACTGATATTCCTGATTCTGATAGCAAGCACCCCTCCTTCGGCAAATCACCGAAAGAGGGGTGCATTTTGTACCTCGATCACTGCGCGAAAGTTTCAGCTGACGTTCGTCTCCCTCAATAAACACGCGTGCATAGCCTGAAAGCGTCACCAACTGAATCGCGCGAAAGGGAGTCCAGAGGGTCGAAGACCCTTTGGCGGAGTCCAGAGGCAGCGCCTCTGGTTATTTCTGGTCGGGAATCAGAACCGCCTTGATGCGGCGGACGCCGGCGGAAGAGGATTCTTCCTTCTGAATCTTGAACGTGCCCAAATCGCCGGTGTTCTGCGCGTGGGGGCCGCCGCAGATTTCAAAGGAGTAATCGCCCATCTTGTAGGTGCGAACCTTCTCGCCGTACTTGGACTCAAACAGGCCGATTGCGCCCTTCTCCTTCGCTTCCGGCACGGTCATCTCTTCGCACACAACCGGCACTTTCGCCTGAATTGCTTCATTGACCATCTTTTCGACCTGCGCCAGTTCATCCTTGGTCACCTTGCGGCCGAAGGAAAAGTCGAAACGCAGACGTTCCGCCGTGATGTTCGAGCCCTTCTGCGCCACTTCGTCGCCGAGCACCTTGCGCAGCGCCGCGTGCAGCAGGTGGGTCGCGGTGTGCAGGCGCGCGGTTTCCTCGCTCGTGTCCGCCAGACCGCCCTTGAACTTCTGCTCAGCGCCCTGATGGCTCAGCTCCTGATGCTTGCGGAACGCTTCCTCGAATCCGGCGGTATCCACCGTCAGATTGCGCTCCTTCGCCAGTTCCACGGTCATCTCAATCGGGAAACCGTAGGTGTCGTAGAGGTGGAACGCCGTCTCGCCGTCAATCTTGCCATCCGCCGCGCGGGACGCCACCTTGTCGAACTCCTTGTTGCCCTGCTTCAGCGTACGGGCAAAGCGGCCTTCTTCCAGCGTCAGCTGATCGATGACGAACGCCGCGTTGCGCTCCAGCTCCGGATACGCATTCTTGTACTGGTTGATGATAACCTTCGCGATTTCGCAGGTGAAGCCGTCGGGCATACCGAGCTGCATCCCGTAGCGCACCGCGCGGCGAATCAGGCGGCGGAGAATATAGCCCTGATCCGTGTTGGACGGGGACACGCCGCGGTCGTCGCCCAGAATAAAGGTGGACGTGCGCATGTGGTCGGCAATGATGCGGAACGCCTTGGTCGTTTCCTCATCCGCGCCGTACTCCTTGCCGGACAGTTCGGCAATCTTCGCCAGAATGTCGGTGAAGGCGTCCGTCTCATAGACGGTCTTCTTGCCCGTCAGCACGCAGATGGTGCGTTCCAGGCCCATGCCGGTATCGACGTTCTTCTGCTTGAGCGGAATGAACGTACCGTCCTTCTGCTTGTTGTACTGCATGAACACGTCGTTCCAGATTTCCAGATACGCGCCGCAGTGGCAGGCAGGCGAGCAGTTCGGGCCGCAGGGCTTTTTGGTGATGATGAACATCTCGGTATCCGGGCCGCACGGGCCGGTGATGCCCGCCGGACCCCACCAGTTGTGCTCCTTCGGCAGATAGAACAGGTGGTCGTCCTTCACGCCGCAGCTGCGCCAGAGATTGGCGGCTTCCTCGTCGCGGGGGCAGTCCTCGTCGCCCTCAAAGACGGTGAACGCCAGCTTGTCGGGATCCAGACCGAGGTATTTTTCGCTCGTCAGGAACTCCCAGCTCCACGGAATCATTTCCTTCTTGAAATAGTCGCCCAGCGACCAGTTGCCCAGCATTTCAAAGAAGGTCAGGTGGCTGGGGTCGCCCACGTCGTCAATATCACCCGTGCGGATGCACTTCTGCACGTCGGTCAGGCGCGTGCCAGCGGGGTGGGGCGTACCCATCAGGTACGGCACGAGCGGGTGCATACCGGCGGTGGTGAACAGGACGGTCGGGTCATTTTCCGGAATAACGGAGGCGGAGGGAATCCGATGATGTCCCTTGGACTCCATGAACTGCTGGAACATTTCCCGCAGCTGGGCGGATGTAATCTGCTTCATAAAGGCTGCTCCCTTCAAATTCGCACAAAATGGGGTCAATCGCAAGGGCTATTATACCATTCTGTCATGCGATTTGCAAGGGCTTCACGCGGTTTCCTGCGCCATTTGCGCCTTCTGCGTACGAATGACCTTCGTCATCATCCAAACGGCGAGGGCAAGCGTCAGCACATCCGCCAGCGGCTGGCAGACTTCCAGCCCGCGCAGCCCCCACACGTTCGGCAGCACCAGCAGCGTCGGAATCAGGAACAAGCCCTGCCGCGCTGCCGCCAGAATCGTCGAGCGGATGCCGTAGCCAATTGCCTGCGTGTACATGTTGCTCAGCGTAATAAAGCCCCACGCCCACACGGTCAGAATCTGAATGCGGAAGGTTTCCGTGCCGATGCGAATGACCTCCGGGTCGGAGCGGCGGAACAGCGTGACGACCGGCTCGGCAAAGGCGAAGCCCGCCGCGCCCAGCACCAGCAGCACAATCGTCGTTACCTTGACGCTGAAGGAAAACGCGCGGTGCATCCGGTCATATTTCCTTGCGCCGTAATTGAAGCCGCAGACCGGCTGGAAGCCCTGCCCGAAGCCGACGACGGTGGAGTTGACGAAATTCAGGCAGCGGCTGACAATCGCGAACGCCGCAATCGCCGGGTCGCCATAGACCGCCGCGGCATTGTTGAGCAGCGACGTCGACACGCTCATGATGCCCTGCCGCCCCAGCGACGGCAGACCGTTGTTCAGGATTTTGGCGTACATCTGCTTCGTTGGGCGGTAGTTGCGCGGATGAATCGTGATGGCGTCGGCGTGCGTGCTGCACATCACCAGCAGGATGACAAAGCTCGTCAGCTGCGAAATTGCCGTCGCAATCGATGCGCCCGCAATGCCCATGTTGAACACGAAAATCAGCAGCGGGTCAAGGAGCATATTCAGCAAGCCGCCGGAAATGATGCCGACCATGCCATACGTTGCTAAGCCTTGAAAGCGCAGGAGGTTGTTCATTGACAACGACCCCATCATGAACGGCGCGGCGAGGAAAATATACCGCGCGTAGTCCAGCGCATACGGCATAGCGGTCTCCGTCGCGCCGAGCAGGCGCATCAGCGGTTCATTGAACACATTGCCCAGCACCGCAATCAGCACGCCCGCCGCTACTGCGGAAAAGAAGCCGACCGCGCTGTACACTTCCGCCTCCTTGCGCTTGCCCATGCCCAGCAGATGGCTGACGTTCGTACCGCTGCCCATGCCGAACATGAACGCCAGCGCCTGAATCATCGCCATCACGGAAAAGACAATGCCGACGGCGGCGGAGGCGGATGTGCCGCTTGCGGTGGCTTCCGCCGTGCCAATTTGGCTGACGAAATAGGTGTCCGCCATATTATAAATGGAGGTAATCAGCATTGAGCAGATGGTGGGAAGCGCCATTTTCGGGATAATCTTCTCCACCGGCTGCGTCAGGAGCATTTGCTGTCTTTCTTCGGCGCTCATCGCCATAGGATTTGCCCTGCCTTTCTCATTCTCTCTACGCATGGAAGCCCTTTCAGAGCATACCGAATGAAATATTCTGCAAAAGTCCCGAAAATCCTTGTTTTTTTCGCCGCACTTGACAAAGAAAGTCAGATGCAGTACCCTTGTATTGGGGAGAGCATCCCCCGAAAGGCAGAAAATCGACATGAAATCGACCGAAGAAATGCTGCAAGCCGCTGTACAGCAGCTGCAAACCGCGGAGCAGGCGCGCCTGACCAGCGAAACCGACCCTGCGCGCCGGCAGCTGCTGCATCTGCTCTATGCGCGGGAAGCCGCCGCGCTGCAATCCATGACACTGGTACGCGCTGAAATCCCCGCCACCCAAAAGCGGGACTGGAAGCCGCTGATTTTCCCGCTCGCCGCCGCGGTGCTGAATCTGGGTGCGCTGGCGCTCTGGCTGACGCTGCCCAACTGCGTGACACCGGAAAACAGCGGCTGGATGGGGCGATTCGCGCTGTGCATCGTTGCGCAGTCGGTATCGCTCTGCGCCGCCATCGGGAGCATTGTGAGCGCCATGCGCCGCAAGCCTCCCAAGCCTGTTGCAGTGGCGGATGAGACTGAGTTCCGCCGCCGTTTGGTGGAAGTGGAAGGGCGAATCGCTTTGGACGCGCAGACCATCGAAGCGCTTTTCGCGCAGGAATCCGTTACCATCATCAGCACAGGCGCGGAAACGGCAGCAGAGCTATATGCCTCGCTGTACGAAATGGCACAGGACGCCCGGCTGGACGGCGACGCGAATCAGGAAAAAGCGCTCTCGTGGCCACTGTCGAATGCAAAGCGCCTGCTGAACGCGGTCGGCTGCGAAGCGGTAGACTACACGCCGGAAACAGCCATGTTCTACGACGTGATGGACGCGGACATCACCCAGCAGCGCCGCCCCGCGATTGTGCAGAAGGCGGACGGGATTGTGCAGCAGAGGGGACTGTATTTAAGGAAAGGGTAACGCCGTCGCTGCCCCCTTGTCGCGCCCACAGGCGCGAATCCCCCCTGCAACAATCAAAATCAAGAAACATGGGTGTGCATTGCGAAGGGGTCAAGGGGGCGACCGCAAAGCCCCCTTGTCGCCTCCGCAGAGGCG
>OLNU01002183.1_pt1 | contig 12522 bp, 9 predicted proteins | sample 1672241 | NCBI WGS metagenome assembly OLNU01 (sample SAMEA3136663, study PRJEB25190) | human gut metagenome | biome: human gut; feature: human-associated habitat; material: faeces | place: Austria | collected 2013 | reverse complement strand
TTGCGCGCCCGCGTTTTGTGCTGAATAATGATTTCAGTTGTCAAATCTCGGCGCTTCGCCCTCGCGCAGGCCATAAGGCTCCGTCCAACGAGCCTTGAGCGCCTGACGATACGCGCTCACCGCGTCGTCCCACGTGCTGAATGCCGCGTCCTGCCGATGGTCGGGCAGGTCAAAATCCGCGGCAAGGCGCTCGCTCAGATAAGCGCTCACCTTCACCGCGCCGTCCGGGTTGAGGTGGGAAGCCTCGTCGTAGCAATCCACCTCAAAATCTACCCCCGCGCTTCCGTCAAACAGGTTGTAGAAGGGCACGCCGTATTGATCGGCAATCGCCTGCGCGCTGTTCATCATCCGCTGTTTCGCCTCGTCGGCGGGATAGGGCACGGCCAGCAGCGCCGCCTCGATCCCCTCCGCGCGGCAAAGCTCGATGATCTGCGCCAGCGCCCGCTTGCCCTCGGTTTCGGTCAAATCCATCTCCGTCGTGCGCGTAAAGGCCGCCGGATGCGCGCGCCCGACGCGAAGCTCTGCGCCCTTCATAAACGGCTCGGAATCGGTCATCCGCTCGCCGCCGCCAAAGAGCATTTCCTCCCATCGGGTGTGATAGGCCGCCAGCGGAAAGATGTATTCCGCGCGCCGCGCCTCCGGAAAGAGCGCCCAAACGGCCTGCCATTTCGTCAGGGAGAGCGGAACGGCGTCCAAAAACAGGTGTTCGAGGCTGTATACCGCGTCGCGCTGCGCCTTGTCGATGTAGCACACATCCACGACGACCACCTTCGGCTTCTGCCTTTGGAGCGCCAACTTCAGCGTCCACGCCGTCGCCTCCAGCGTTTCAGCCGGGTTCGCCAGATTGTAACCGGTTATCCCCGCCCGGTCGTACAGCTCGGTGGGATACACCGCGTCCATGACGTGGCTCGTCCCCAGAAAGAAGACGTCGATGGGCTGCTTTTCGCCGTAAAACGCGCCGTATTTCTTTTCGCTGTCCTCGCGGAGCATGACGCGGTTCAGCGCCAGCAGGGACAGCGCCAACGCCAGCGCAAACAGACAGAATCTCTTTTTCATTCGCTGCCTCCCGCGTCAGAATTGGAAATAGATAAACGCCTGCGCGTCGTAATTCGTTCCCCACACGCCGAAAATCACCACCAGCAGCACGCCCAGCAGCATTAGCGCCATGCGCAGGGCGGCCGGGCGGCGATCCAGCCACGCGGTCAGCGTGCGTCCGCGCTCGTGCAGCGCATCCAGCGCGCCCAGCGCTGCCAGACCGACGACCAGCACAAGCGCCTGCGGAAACGTGAAGCCCGTCGCCATCGGCGCGCCTGCCGCACAGCGAACCATGCGCTCGGCCATATGCAGCGCCGTGCTCAGCGCATGCGCCCGGAAGAGCAGCCACGTCGCGTCGATGACGATAAACGTCAGCAGCGCCTTCGCGCATCGCCCCAGCCTGCCGCGCGGCTCGTTAAACCGGCGCGGCAGAAAGCTCTCCGCGACCTGCAAAGCGCCGTTCGCCGCACCCCATGCGACGTAATTCATGGCCGCGCCATGCCAAAGGCCGCTGATCGTAAACGTCACCATGACGTTCAGCGCGCGCCTAAACGCGCCGACGCGGCTGCCGCCCAGCGGAATATAGACGTAATCCCTGAACCATGTGGACAGGCTGATGTGCCACCGCCGCCAGAAATCCCGAACGGAGACGGCGAAATACGGCTGACGGAAATTTTCCATCAGGTCGTAGCCCAGCACCTTCGCCGCGCCGATGGCGATGTGGCTGTACCCGCCGAAATCGCCGTAAATCTGAAAGGCAAAGGCGACCGTCGCCAGCAGGATTTGCAGCCCGGAGGCCTGCTGCCAGTTGCCGTATACCGCATCGACATACAGGCTCGCCCGGTCGGCGATGACCAGCTTTTCAAAAAAGCCCAGCAGCATCACCAGCAAACCGTCCCGAACGGCCTTTTCATCCAGCGGATGATCCTCGTTGACCTGACGAAGCAGGTTTTCCGAGCGCTCAATCGGCCCGGCGACCAACTGCGGAAAGAAGGAGACGAACAGCGCATAGTGCATCAGGCTGCGCTCCGGCGGGAGCTTGCCGCGATAGACGTCGATCATATATCCCAGTGCCTGAAACGTGTAAAAGCTGATGCCCACCGGCAGCAGCACGTCAAACGCCGGGATCGCCATCCGCACCCCCAGACGCGCGGCGATTCGCGCGATTGTATCGGTAAAAAATCCAAAATATTTGAAAAAACACAAAATGCCCAGATTGATCGCAAGGCCGAGCGCCAAAACCGCGCGCCGCCCCGCTTTGGCCTCCATCCGACCCAGCGCCAGCGCGCAGAGATACGTCACAAGCGTGCTCGCGGCAATCAGCAGCGCATACTGCGCATTCCAGCACATGTAGAAATAGTAGCTGGCCGCGAGCAGCCACGGCCTGCGCGCCCGCATGGGCAGCAGATAATAGGCCAGCGTGACGATCGGGAAGAACGCGAGAAACGCATACGAATTAAATATCATACGTCCGCTTCGCTCACGCCTTGATCTGTTCGAGCACCGCCTGCTCCATCGCGTCCTTTTCGCAGACGGCCGTGTGGCGAATCGGCAGATTCGGGAGCGCCCGAATCTGTTCCGGTTCCTTCGTGCCCGTCCGCTCGGCCAGCGCACGGCAGCAGGCGAAATCATCCAGCCCCACGCAGGCCGCCTGCCCCGCGACCGCGCCCAGCACGGACGCGCCGAACTTATACGGGCTGGCGGTAGAGACGATCACGCTTCGGCGCGCGTCGCCGGTTTCCTTTTGATAGGCGCGCAGAACGGCGCTGGCCACGGCCGTGTGCGTATCCATCAGGTAATGATCCTCTTCCCATGTGCGGCGAATCTCCGCGCGGACGCCCGCCTCGTCAACGCAGCCCGCAAAGTAGCGCTTTTGCAGCGCCGCCTTCATCGCCTCGTCGATGGCGTAGCGCTTTCTGCCCGCCAAATCGCCCATGAACCGCGCGACGCGCGCGCCGTCGCAGCCGCTCAAATCAAACAGCAGCCGCTCCAGATTCGAGGAGACGAGGATATCCATCGACGGCGTGATGGTCTTGTAGAACGGGCGGTTTTCCACATCGTATACGCCGGTGTTGATAAAGTCGGTCAGCACGTTGTTTTCGTTGCTGGTGCAGATCAGCCTGCCCACCGGCAGACCGGCCTTGCCCGCATAATCCGCCGCCAGAATGTCGCCGAAGTTGCCCGTCGGCACGCAGAAATTCACCTCGTCGCCCGGCTTGATCGCGCCCGCCTTCAGCAGATCGGCGTAGGCGGAGAAATAATACACCACCTGCGGCACGAGGCGGCCGAAATTGATGGAGTTCGCGGAGGAGAGCACGCGCCCCTGCGCGGCCATCGTTTCGGCAAAGGCGCGATCCGCAAAGATGCGCTTCACGCCGGTCTGCGCGTCGTCAAAGTTGCCGTTCACGGCGATCACATGGGTGTTCGCGCCGCCGGTCGTGACCATTTGCAGGCGCTGCGCCTGGCTCACGCCCTCGCGCGGGTAAAACACGCAGCAGCGCGTCCCCGGCACGTCAAGGAAGCCCTCCAGCGCGGCCTTGCCGGTGTCGCCGCTGGTCGCCACGAGGATGAAGATTTCGCGGGTTTCGCCGTTCTTCTTCGCGCTGAGCGTCAGCAGGTGCGGCAGAAGCTGGAGCGCCATATCCTTAAAGGCGAGCGTCGGCCCGTGCCAAAGCTCCAGCGCGTGCGCCCAATCGCCGACGGGGCGCACCGGCGCGATGTCCGCGTCGTCAAAGCCCGTGCCGTAAGCCCCGGCAATGGCGTTTTTCAGCTCGTCCGCCGTGAAATCGGGCAGAAATTTTTGCAGAATCGCCAGCGCCCGCGCCTGATAATCAAGCGCGCCGAGCGCGGCGATTTCTTCCATCGAAAAATGCGGAAAATCCTTGGGCACGTACAGCCCGCCGTCCGGCGCAAGGCCGCGCAGGATGGCCATGGATTCGGAGACAGCGGCCGCGCCGCGGGTAGAAAGCATCGACATGACGATCACTCCTTGAAAACAAAGAAACCGCTTCCCGATAAACGGCAGGAAGCGGCGTCAGAAAAACGGGAATCAGATCTGGTACTTGCGGATGCTCTCCGGCACATTCTCCGCGTCCTCGCTGAAGCTGATGACCAGATCGCACTGGGCGTTGGCCACCAGACGCTCAAGCTGCGCAAAGAAATCCACCAGCTCGGCCGGTTCGGCCTTCACCAGCTTGAGGAACGCATCGACATAGATCACGCTGATATCGTAATTGCCCGCGAGAATACCGGCCAGGAAGCCGTAGAACGGCGCCTTGCCCTTGACGGCGTACTCGCTCGCGTCGATGAAGCGGATCTGCGGCTTGAGGCTAAGCGTATAGCTCTTGTCATCGTCGATGAACAGAACGTTGCCCTTCGCTTCCTTCACGGAAGCGTTCGCCATATCCAAAATGCGCTTGGTCTTGCCGGAACCCTTCTTGCCAAAGATAACCTGGATCACGGTCAATCCCTCCCTTTCTTGTTTTCTGATTACCCACATTATAGCTTAAAACACCCCTTCTGCATAGCCCCTAAATTTCTTTTTTCGCCGAAAAAAGCGCAAGGTCAGCGGATAAATTTGTCTTTTTTGTTGGTTTATCTTGCTTTTTTCCGTCAGGCATGCTATAAATATTTCATACAACTCTTCCAAAAAGAGGAGGCCGGATGACGGGCAATCATTCCAAATCCGGCCGCATACAAATGGGATTAAAGCGCGCGGCGTGCCGCGTGGTGAAAGGAGCGACTTTTCCTCTATGAAGCGACTTGTTACCCTCTGGCTGCTGCTTGCGCTGTGCCTGACGGCGGCGCTGGCGCTGGGCGAGACGGCGCAGCCCTGCTACTGGCAGCTCACCGATGTGAGCGTCACGCAAAAAGCCCTCGACGCGCTCGGCCCGGCGGCGGTCTCCACCAACGCCGAAGCGCTCGCCGACCTGAAGCCGATCGACATGATCGAGGCGCTTTCCCAGCCGCATACCTTTTCCGTCGATGTGACCCGCGCCGCGAGCGGCTCGAATGCCCACGCGGATTACGCGCTCTCCGGCATGCCCGCGCTCGTGCCCGGTGCGGGCAGCGCGCGCCTGTCGCTGACCTCAGCGACGGTGAACCCGACCAGCTCTTTTTACGTCTACGCCTCCGTCTACGCCAGCAAGGCGCGCGTTCTGCGCGTGCGCAGCACCGGGGCGTGGGTGTTCCGCATCCCCTTCCCGCGCACGGCAATCGCCGGCGCGACGCGCACCGTGAAGCTGGATGCGAAGGAACTGCAGGGCTACGCCGATGTGTGCGTCAGCTACACCTACACCGCCATGCCGGGCAAAATGCTGGTGGAGGCCAGCGGCGATACCGTGCTTTACGATCCGCTGGGCAACGAGATCGACCGGATTCCGCGCAAGGTATCCGAGGTTCTGCCCGTGTTCGCCTCGCCCTCCGGCTCGGAAGGCGATATCCTCTTCTCCGCCGAGGCGCAGGGCGACGGCTCTTTGCTGGTTCGCTTCCTGCCGGACAGCGGGCTGACGCTGGATGAAATGATTTCGCTGATCCGCACCGCGACGGAGGCCGCGAAGGCCGACGCGGCGAGCGGCGCTTCCATCGTTTCCGCGCTGACGGCCGACAAGCGGAGCGCGACGCTCTACCTCGCGCCCGACGCGAACCTCTCCGACGACGCGCTGTCGCTGCTCATCAGCGCGGCCTCCGGCCAGGCGGTCAGCGTCGCCTCGCTTCAGGAGGCGGTGGACGCGGGCGAAATCTCGCTCGACGCGCCCGCCACGCCCGAACCGCAGGCCATGACCTACAGCCAGCTCCGGCAGATGCTCGCCGACGGCAACACCCCGACCCCGACCCAAACGCCCGCCTATCTCTCCGCGGCGGCCAAGGAATCGCAGAACGCGCAGGCCATCGTGCTCTACGGCGACGGCGGCGTTGAATCCATCGCGCTTGTACCGGGCACGACGGCGACCGGCGAGGCGCTTTCAAACATCGCCCATTCGCTCGCGCAGGCGCGGCAGGACAGCGACGTTTATGAAAAGCTCTTCGGCGAGAGCGTCGAGCATTTCGGCCTGACCGACACGGAAAGCGCGCTGCATTATACGCCGGAAAACGCGGACGCGGCCAGTGTTTCCATCGCCAAGCTGGATGGCGACACGCTGATGATCGTGCAGCCGGGCAGCGTCGCGCTGCTGGAAAAGCAGTTGGAGCATCTGCTCAAGACGCTTCACGCCACGCCGACTCCGACGCCGACGCCGACGCCCACACCCACGCCTACGCCCACACCCACGCCTACGCCCACACCCACGCCAACTCCGACGCCGACCCCGAAACCCACGGCCACGCCGACTCCGGTTCCGACCGATACCCCGGAACCCACACCTACGCCGACTCCGGTTCCGACCGACACGCCGGAACCCACGCCTACCCCCACTCCGGTTCCGACCGACACACCGGAACCCACGCCTACCCCGACTCCGGTTCCGACCGATACCCCGGAACCCACGGCCACGCCGACTCCGGTTCCGACCGATACCCCGGAACCCACGCCTACGCCCACTCCGGTTCCGACCGATACACCGGAACCCACGGCTACCCCGACCCCGGTTCCGACCGACACTCCGGAGCCCACGGCCACCCCGACCCCGGCGCCGACTGACACACCTGAACCCACGGCCACCCCGACGCCCACGCCGCTGATGGCCAGAACGATCAACGGTGTGCCGCTGAGCATTCTGTTCCTGCTGCTGGCGCTGATTCTCATCGTGATCGCGATGCTGATCGCCGTGGTTCGCAAGAAGCGCGACTGATCCGCTTTCGCCTCCCGTTTTTCGCGGGAGGCGAATTTTTTTCTTTTGGCCGTGCATAAGGTGTAGGGAAGTCTGCCAAATCGGAGGGATGCTTTTGAATACCGCCAGAACCCTTTTCCCCGGCGCGATGGGGCCGGACGGCTTTATCTCCTGCTTTGACCACCTGCTCGACGATTCGATTCTGCGGCGCAAGCTGATTCTCAAGGGCGGGCCGGGCGTGGGCAAATCGACGTTCATGCGGCGGGTGCATGCCGCGCTCTGCGCAAACGGCGAGCCCTCGACGCTCTACTTCTGTTCCGGCGACCCGGACAGCCTCGACGGCGTGGCCGTTCCGCATGCGGGGCTGCTGATTCTGGATGGCACCGCGCCGCATATCGTCGATCCCGAAATTCCCGGCGCGCGGGACAGCATCATCAACCTGGGCGAATGTCTGAACGAACCGGCCATGCGGCCGCGCCTGCCGCATATCCGCGCCTGTATGGGCGATCACGCCGCCTGTTCGCGCCGCGCCCGCGCCTGTCTGGCCGCCGCCGCCGCGCTGGCAAAGGCGAATGCCGCCACGCTGCTCGCCGCCACGGATCAGGCGCGCCTTTGGGCGATGACGCAGGCGCTCGTTCAGGCCGTCCTCTCCCGCGACGCGCCGAAGGAAGCCGCACCTGCCGTCCGCCCCGTCATCACCGACGCGCTCACGCCCAAGGGCGAAATCAGCCTCATCGGCGAAAACGCCCCGCCGCGCGTGATCCGCCTGTTGTTCCATTGGGGCATGGATGGCACGCCCGTCCTGCGCCGACTGAGCGCCGCCGTTCAGGCCGCCGGTTACAGCGTCGAGGAGCACCTGTGCCCCCTCGTTCCGGGGCGGCTGCTGCACCTGACCATCCCCGCGCTTGCCACGCTCGTCACCACCGGCGAACAGCTTTCCGCCGAACAGAGCTTCGATTTTGCCGCCTGTCTCCCACAGGGCGCGCTGCTGCGCCACGAATGTGCGCTCGAACAGGGGCGCGCGGGGATTCAGCTTCACCTGCACCGCGCAAGCGCCGCGCTGGCGCAGGCCAAGCAGCTCCACGACGAGCTGGAATCCTTCTATGTGCCGAATATGGATTTTGAAAAGTGGCAGACGATGCTGGACAAAACGCTGGAGAGCCTGAAAACATGATGAACGGATAAAACCGATCATTCGCACAAACAGCCCCCTGCAATCCGGGAAAGCGACAACCCGTTGCAGGGGGCTCATGGCGCATCCGCCTTTTTGCGCGCAATCTGTTTTTGCTGATTTGATATGCCGTTTGCTTATTCCCACGCCCGGTCGATGCTCACGCCCCGGAAATAATGCATGACGATCTCCTCGGCGGTTTTCCCCGCCTTGGCCATCGCATACGCGCCCCATTGGCTCATGCCCACGCCGTGGCCGTATCCCTTGCCGCTCATCTTCACCCGCCCGTCCTCCACGCGCAGGCTTTCCAGCAGGCAGGAGCGCATCTTGGTTGAGCCGATGGCGATTCGGAACGCCGGGGCGGAAACCTCCTGCCCGGAAATCAGCAGCGTTTCGGCGCGGCCGGATTCGCCGCGCCTGCCGACGGCGATGCTTTCCAGCGCATCGACCTTCGCGCCGGAGGCGTTCGCCGCCGCCATCACCTCGTCCGCGGAAAAAACGGCCTGCCAGTGCGCCGCCTCTGCCGGGGCTTCGTCATTTTCCATGCCCTTGACGCACTGGGTGTAGCTCGGCTCGGCCTTTTCGTAATCCAGCCCCTCCTTGGCGCGCGCCGTCAGCCCGCCGGAATGGGCGTGGAACCACGCATAGGGCAGTTCGCCGCCCGCGTTGAGCACCTCGCCGCGCGTCTCCTTCACCGCCTCGCGGATGCGCGCGTTCACGCCCGCCGCGTCATACGCCTGCGCCTCCTTGATGTCCGTGGAGATATCCGCGCCGTCGTACATGGATTCTTTTTGGGAGACGAATTGCAGCACGAACGTGCGCGCCAGAATCGCCTGCGCCTTGAGCGCCTCCAGCGGCCAATCTCCCGCCATTTCCCCGGCCAGCACGGCGGGCAGATAATCCTCGACGGACAGGGTTTCCAGCGTCTCGCTTTTCACGTCGTAGACCCTGAGCATCGGCACGCCGGATTCGTTTTTGCTCAGCCGCTCCGGCACGAGCTGCACCGCGCTCGTCCCCTGCGTCCGGCTCGGGGTGCTCTCCGGCTGCGGCAGGGCGGGCTTGTCCCCGCCGCCGCTCTGCGCCGCGCAGCCGAACAGGCACAGGCAGAGCGCGCAGAAAAAAATCAGCCATCCTCGCTTCATATCATCCCTCCGGGGGATAATATGCGCGGGAATGGCTGAGATATGCGCCGGTTGTCGCCCCGGCGGCCTGATTTTAATAGTTCACGTTCCACGTCGAGACATACGCGACAACGCCATCCACCAGAATCATGCAGACGTTCGTGTCGTATTTGAGCAGCGTCGCCTGCTTGCCGCCGGTGTACGTCGCCCTCACCGAGGTCATCCCCTGATCGTAATAGACGTTGATCGTGTTGCTGGCGCTGCCGTAGGCCGCCGCAAGGGTGATCGTCGTGCCGGATTCAGGCGCGCCGGGCACGGCGGGCTTGGGCGTGATATACTGCACCAGCGGCGTCGGGGTCGGCGTGACATAGACGATCTGCGGGGTCGGCGCGGGCGTCACATAGATGACCTCCGGGGTCGGCGTGACGTAATGGTTGTTGAAGCTGAGGTAGCGGGTCATCATATAGCCGTGGCGTGTACCGACATAGACCTCGCACCACGTCGCGCCGTAGGAGACGACCTTCACCTGCGTGCCGTTCTTGTATTGGCCGAGCGCGCGCGCCCGCTGCGACGGCGTTTCGCGCAGATACAGCACCTGTGTGCTCCTCGGGTTGTTGACGTAGGCCGTGCGGGTCGTCACCGTGCCCGAGCCGCCGCCCGTGGTGCCCATGTTGCTCAGGTATCCGGCGGACATGAAGCCCGTCAGCCCGCCGCCGGTGATCTGATACCAGCCGTTGCCCTTGAGCAGCACGGTCACGCGCGTGCCGGATTTGAGCGAGCCGATGCTGCCGTAGGCGGAGGACGGGCCGCGCCGCACGTTTACCTTGCCGCCGTTCCGCGTGGAGACCGTCGCCGTCGTCGTGCTCTTGATAATCAGCGAATCATGCATGTAGCCGGTGTACGTCGCGCCGTTCACCGTCGCGCTGACGTAGTTCCATTCGTAGGATGCATCCAGAATACTGATGGTCGTTCCGCTGGTCACGCGCGTCACCACCGCATAATCCAGCGACGGGCCGCGCCGCAGGTTGACATAGCCGCCGTTGGCATAGGCCACCGTGCCGATGCTCCCGCTCTGAGCGAAGGTGAGATAGTTGCCCGCCATGTAGCCGGTCTTGCCATCCATCGTGCGCACGGCATACCAGCCGGAAGCGCCCTGCCCCTGCACATCCACCCAGGAGCCGCTGTCATACTTGCCGAGGCTCTGGCTCGAGCTGCTGGGATATTGGCGCAGGTTGAGCCGGCCGCCGCGCACCACCGCGAAATCCGCCGCCAGCGCCAGCGCGGGCAGCGTGAGCAGCAGCGTCAGCGCCGCCAGCAATTTGTTCGTTTTCCTCACTTCATTTCACCAACCCTTTTATCCTGTGCATACAAGACGAACGAGCATGCCGGATTCTTCCTGTTTTTTCCCTGTTTTTCATCTTTTTGTCGATAACGGGTTCAGTATAGCATATTCGCGCGGATTTCGCCAGTGTTCCCCCGCGATTGCGGCATTTTATCGCTCATTTTGCGGCGGCGCGCCCATTTCCGCTCTTTTCCAGATCCGAAAAGCGTGATACAATAGTCAGCGAACGAAACACAATCTAAAGGGGGCTTACCCATGCATAAGCTGGATCGCAACATGCCCTGCTGGTGCGGCAGCGGCAAAAAATACAAGCATTGCCATTTCGATTTTGACGAGAAGCTCGACGACATGCACCGCCGCGGCGCGGTCGTGCCCACCCACGACATGATTAAGACCGAAGCGCAGATTGCGGGCATCCGCGAGAGCGCGAAGATCAACGTCGCGGTGCTGGATTACGTGGCGGCGCACATCCGAGCGGGCATTTCCACGGCGGAGATCGACCGCTGGGTATACGAGCAGACGACCGCGATGGGCGGTATTCCCGCGCCGCTGAATTACGAGGGCTTCCCCAAGAGCGTCTGCACGTCCATCGACGATCAGGTTTGCCACGGCATCCCCTCCGAGGACGACATCCTCTGCAACGGCGACATCATCAACGTCGATTGCTCGACGATCTACAAGGGCTTCTATTCCGATTCCTCTCGCATGTTCATCATCGGCGAGACCACGCCGGAAAAGAAGAAGCTCGTCGAGGTTGCGCGCGAGTGCGTGATGGCGGGGCTGGAGCAGGTCAAGCCGTGGGGCTTTTTGGGCGACATGGGGCAGGCCGTGCACGATCTGGCAAAGAAGAACGGTTACAGCGTCGTGCGCGACGTGGGCGGCCACGGCGTCGGCGTTCGCTTCCACGAGGAGCCGTGGGTCAGCTACGTCACCAAGCGCGGGCAGGAGATGGTGATGGCGCCGGGGATGATGTTCACCATCGAGCCGATGGTGAACATGGGCACGGACGACATCTACGTTGACGCCGACAACGACTGGACGATCTACACGGAGGACGGCATGCCCTCCGCGCAGTGGGAGATTCAGGTGCTGGTGACGGAAACGGGGCACGAGGTCATTTCGTGGTAAAACGGGCGCGCCGGAGCATCGATAAGACGCGCCTCTCCCTTCAAAAAGACGTCCGCTAAAAATAGTTCCTTCATAAAGATGCCATCCAAAAACTGCATCTTCCCGCAAAAAATGGGCTTGACAAAATTCTCACACGGGCGTACAGTATAGACGAAGTTCAAAACTGAATGGTCTTTGGGGCAGGGTGAAAATCCCTACCGATGGTATAGTCCATGAACCCTCGAGCGATCGGGGGCCGATCTGGTGCGATTCCAGAACCGACGGTGACAGTCCGGATGGGAAAAGACGTTTGTGTTATCCGTTTTTTGCGGCGCGGTCATATGCCGTTCCGAAATGAAAGGATTTCCCGAGGCCAATTTCTTCTTTGGCTTCGGGAATTTTTTACATTCGGGAGGAAACAACCATGAAACGCAACCAAACCCGCCGCCTCACCCTCGCCGCCATGATGGGCGCAGTCTCCTTCGTGCTGATGTATTTCAGCTTCTCCGTGCCGGTGCTCTCGCCGTTTGCGAGCTTCGACCTTTCCGCCCTGCCGGATCTGATCGGCGGCTTTGTGCTCGGTCCGGTCGGCGCGGTGGAAATCATCGCGGTCAAGGTGCTGCTCAAGCTGGTGTTCAAGGGCACGTCGTCCATGTTCACCGGCGAGATTCAGAAATTCCTGCTCTGCACGGCCTACGCCCTGCCCGCCGTGCTGTATTATCAGAAGCACAGAACCAAGCGCGGCGCGGCCGTCGGCCTGCTGCTGGGCTCCGTCGCCGGCGTAATCGTCGCGATTCTGACCAACGTGTTTCTGATCTTCCCGGCCTATATGGCGCTCTACGGCATGGATTGGGCGGCGATTGTGCAGATGTGCACCGCCGTGAACCCGTGGATCACCAACGTGCCGACGATGGTGGCGTTCTCCATCGTGCCGTTCAACGTGATCTCCTTCGGCGTGACCTCGATTCTGACGATGCT
>OLNU01002176.1_pt1 | contig 12568 bp, 10 predicted proteins | sample 1672241 | NCBI WGS metagenome assembly OLNU01 (sample SAMEA3136663, study PRJEB25190) | human gut metagenome | biome: human gut; feature: human-associated habitat; material: faeces | place: Austria | collected 2013 | reverse complement strand
GCCGAGGCCCGGGCCGTGCGCGAGGAGGCGCGCCGGGGCTCGTCGAAGGAGCGTCCGCGGACGCGCCCGGTGCGCGAGGCATCGGCACGGCCGCCGCGGCCGCTTTTGTCGGGGTAGCGGTAGCGTTCCATGGGATTAGAGCCCCTTCATGCGCGCCACCGACTCCGACAGCGACAGGCTGCCGGCGCCATCGGTGGCGACGATATCGGGAGACAGCGTGATCTGCTCGCTGTATTCGGGGGCCGGGGCGGCCATGCCGAGGGCCGTGGCCTGGGCCTTGATGCGCGAGGGGTTCGCCAGCACGCTCTGGGACACCTCCAGCTCGTTGCCCTCGGCCCGGGCGGTCTCGATGCTCGTCTGCAGCGAGCGCGTCTCCAGCGCGCAGGAAGCGGCGGCCGAGGTGATGGCCACGCGGGCCATGGCGATGAGCGCTATGACGATGCAGATGACGGCGCAGGCCTTCGCCAGGGAAAGCGCCGCCGCCGAGATGCCCTCGCTCTGGGCGCGGCGACCGGCACCGGGCACCACCGAGATGGAGGGTGCCTCCTCGAAGGAGAGCTCCTCAGCCAGAGACGAGGAGACGTAGCGGGCGCCGCGGTAGCCGGAGGCAGCGCTGGCGCGTCCGGCGGAGGAGCGCCCATAAGAGACGCGGTCGGTGCGGGGGCGCGACGTGCGCGAGTATGATGCGGCGCTCATCTTGGCCCTCCTCACTCATTCTGCGGCTCAAGCGTCCATTAAGGCTTAACAAGCCCGATGACAGCGTCCTCGGGCTTGCTTTTGTTCTCTTGTCGGGCGACTCCCCTAGCGCTTGCGCGCCACGCGCAGCTTGGCACTGCGCGAGCGGGGGTTCCGCTCGATTTCCTCCGCGCTGGGCAGCAGAGGCTTGCGGGTGATAAGGTCGAGTACCGGCTGCTTTCCGCACACGCACACCGGGATGTCCGGCGGGCAGGTGCATCGGTTCGCGAAATCCGCGAACATGTCCTTCACGATGCGGTCTTCCAAAGAGTGGTAGCTGATCACCGCGATGATGCCGCCCGGATTGAGCCAGCGTACCGCCGCGTCAAGGCCGCGACGCAGAACGGTCAGCTCCGAGTTGACTTCAATCCGAAGGGCTTGGAAGGTGCGCTTGGCGGGATGTCCCCCTGCGCGCCTCGCCGAGGCGGGTATAGCCGCCTTGATCACATCGACCAGCTGACCACTCTCGGTTATCGGAGCGTCCGCCCGCGCCTTCACGATGAAGTCCGCGATGCGGCTCGCCCACTTCTCGTCCGAGTAACTGCGAATGATCCGAGTGAGATCTGCTGCGTTGTAAGTATTGACGATCTCTTCTGCGGTTAGAGTTTGTTTCCCCGGATCCATCCGCATGTCGAGGGGGCCGTTCTCCTTGAAGGAGAAGCCACGTGATTGCGTGTCTATCTGCACCGATGAGACGCCCAGGTCGAACAGTATCGCGTCGATGCCGGGGATCTCGCAACTCGCGAGCAGCTCATCGAGGTCGCCGAAGTTGCCGCGCAGAAGCGCGAGCTCGGGACGATCGCCCGCAGGTATCGACTCCAGCTTCGCGGCGGCCTCAGTGAGCGCCACCTCGTCCTGGTCGATGCCGATAAGCAGGCCGCCGGCGCCCAATTGCTTGGCCGCCTCGAAGGATTGCCCCGCGAAGCCGAGCGTGGCGTCCACGAACACCGGATGATCCGGAAGGTCGAGGGCGTCGATGCATTCGGTGAGAAGAACGGGTATGTGCCGGTATTCGCTTGTCACGGTTCGCTCGCTTTCCGCCTAGCTGTAGAACAGCCCCAGATCGACTTCGTCGCTCATGGTCTTGAAGCGGTCGGCGTCCCAGATCTCGAAGCGGCCTGTGTTGCCCACGACCACGACTTCCTTGTCGATGCCGACGGCGGCGCGCACTTCCGGGGACAGCATGATGCGCCCCGAGGCGTCCACCTCGACATCGCGGGCGCGGCTCTTCAGCACGCGGCGAAGCTTGACGTGCTCGCGGTCGGACTCCTTGTACTCGCCGAACCGATCGATGAACAGCTTCTCGACCCATTCGTTGAAATCGGGCGTCTCGAACACGTACACGCACTCGTTGGTCAGCTCCGGCGTCACCACGAGATCTTTGGAAAGAACCTTGCGGAACTTCGCGGGAAGGGCCATGCGACCTTTGCCGTCAACCTTGAAATGGAACTCGCCGTTGAGATCTACCCCATGTTGGGGCAGCTCGCTTGTCCCTTCGGTGTCGGCGGTGGCGGCCACGTGTTCCTTTCCGTGCTGCGTTTTGAGGGGGATTTGATTTCGTTTGGAGTGCGTTTCGAAATCCCGCTCGGTCGTTTTCCACAGCACGCATATTACCCCACAATGCCCCACTTCGCAACATTTTCTCCCACTTTTGCCCTATTTTCACCCCACTTGTCATCCTCAAGATATGGAAGGGTAACCGAAGGAAAATGCGAGCATTTCCCATATCTTGTATTCGTATTGAGGTATTGCGCACAATGGCCACTAGATATGCCCGACTCATGCGGATGGTGGGGCGCGGTGGGGCGCGCGACCGCGCACGTGCCACCTGTGAACGAGATTTGAAGAGGTGCGCCAAGACGGCCGCCGAGCGGCTACAATGAGGCCCGCGCATCGTGCGCCGAGTCCTGCACCGTCCCGATCGGAGACGCAGCGAAAGGTCGGAAGATCTCCCGAAAGAAGGAGCCCCGTGTTCGAATTAGAGAACGCCCTGGACGAGTACTTGTCCCATCTGCGCATCGAGCGCGGGGCATCGCCGCGCACGGCCGAGGCCTACCGACGCGATCTGGAGGACTACCTCGCCTTCCTCGACGGCGAGGGCGTGGAGGGCTTCGGCGACATCGACCGCGAGAAGGTGGCCGCCTTCGAGCGCAGCCTCATGGAGCAGAACCTCGCCGTCACCACCGTGCGCCGGCGCATCTCCGCCGTGCGCGGCTACCACCGGTTCCTCGTGCGCGAGGGGCTCACCGATGCGAACCCGGCCGACGCCGTGGACATTCCCAAGGCCGCCGACCGGCTGCCGGACGTGCTTTCCATCGAGGAAGTGGGCGAGATGCTGGACGCCTTCGTGGGCACCCGGCCGAGCGACTTGCGCGACCGGGCGCTTCTGGAAGTGCTCTACGGCTGCGGGCTGCGCGCCAGCGAGGCCGTGGGGCTCGACATGGAGGCCGTCAACTTCGACGACGGCTTCCTGCGCGTGTTCGGCAAGGGGTCCAAGGAGCGCATCGTGCCCATTGCCGGCGCGGCCGAGCGCGCGCTGCGCCGGTATTTGGCCGAAGGGCGCCCGGCCCTCGCGCGCGCGGCCGCCAACCCGACCGCCGATGCCACGGCTGCGGTGTTCCTGAACCAGCGGGGCGGCCGCCTCGGGCGCCAGAGCGTCTTCAACCTGGCGCGCAAGGCCGGCCGCGTCATCGGCCGCTACGATCTGCACCCCCACACCCTGCGCCACTCGTTTGCCACCCACATGCTGAAGGGCGGCGCCGATCTGCGCGTACTGCAGGAAATTCTGGGCCACGCCGACATGTCCACGCTGCAGGTGTACACGCACCTCGACCGCACCCACCTCCACGAGGAATACGCCCACGCCCATCCCCGCGACAAAATGAATATCTAGACCGTCATCTCCCCGGCGAGGGGGCGCGCCACGGCGGCGGCCACCTCGGCCGCCGTGAGGCCCTGGCCGAACAAATGCATGAGCTTGGTGAGGGCCGCCTCGCAGGTCATGTCGTAACCGGACACGACGCCGGAGCGCGCCAGAGCGTCGCCGGTGGCGTAGCGTTTCTCCTCCACACCGCCCGCAGGGCACTGGGTCACGTTCACGACCACCTTTCCCGCGCGCACCGTATCGGTGATAAGCTCGGTGAACCACGACTCGGTGGGCGCGTTGCCGGCGCCGAACGTGCGCAGCACGACGGCCTTCACGGCCTTCGATTCCAGCTGGGGCCGCAGCACCGCCTCGGTGATGCCGGGATACAGAAACACCACCGACACCGCATCGTCCATGGAAAGAGCCGGCGCCAGCGACCCTCCCGCAGCGGGCCGGGCGAGCAGGCGCTCGCGGAACACAATGTGCAGGTCCATGTCGGCTAAGGGCGGGTAGTTGAACGATTGGAAGGCGCCGAAGTTCGTGGAGCTGACCTTCGTCGCGCGGTTGCCGCGCCACAGATGGCGCCCGAAGGAGATGGCCACCTCCTGCACCATGGGCGCGCCGGCCTCGGTGCGGGCCGCGGCGATCTGCAGCGCCGTGATGAGGTTCTCGGTGCCGTCCTCGCGGATCTCGCCGATAGGTAGCTGGCTTCCCGTGAGCACCACCGGTTTGGCCAGACCGGGCAGCATGAACGAGAGCGCCGAGGCGGTGTAGGCCATGGTATCGGTGCCGTGCAGCACGACGAAGCCGTCGAAGTCCTCGTAACGGTCGGCGATCACGGACGCTATCCGAGCCCAGCAGGCCGGGTTCATGTTCGAGGAATCGATGGGCGGGTTCATCTCCACGTGATCGAGGTTAAAGCCGAGACGCCCGATCTTCGGCACGTTCTTCATCAGATGATCGAAGCTGAAGGGCACGAGCGCGCCGGTGGAGAGATCCTCGGTCATGCCGATGGTGCCCCCCGTGTACACGATGAGAATGCGCGGTTGCATAAGCTAATCCTTTCGATGGCGAAACCACGAGGCGCGGGTAGCGGGCTCCTTCTTGCGATGCAGGGTGGCGCGGCGAAACAGCTCGGCGCAGAAGTGCTTGGCCGTTCGCGCGCCACGGGCCACCTTCGGCGTGAGGTCGGCCTCGTCGGAAGTCTTCCAATCGTAGTACACCGACAGGTAGCGCAGGAACACCACGGTGAACACGCAGGCTGCCGCCGCCAGCACAAGCGGTGCCTTCGCGAAAGCCATGGCCGCGAACACGAACGCGCCGCCGAATCCGGCCACCGCGTAGAAGTTCGAGCGCTGGAACACGCCCGGCGTCTCCCCCACCGAGATGTCGCGCAGAGCGCCGCCGCCCACGCTGGTAAGCGCGCCCAAAATGACCACCATCACGAAGCCCTCCCCGCAAGCGAAGGCCTTGTTGGCCCCGGCCAGGGCGAACAGGGCCACCGAGAGCGCATCGGCGAAGAACAGCACCTGGCCCGTGTGGCGAAACAGCCCCCGGAAGTAGAACACGAACACCGCCAGGCAGATGCATATGAGGATGACCTCGGGATATTCCATGAAGTAGACCCCGTGATCCTGCAGCAGCAGATCGCGGATGATGCCGCCGCCGTAGGCCGTCACGAGCCCCAGCACAATGGTGCCCACGATGTCCAGCTTGCGATCGCAGGCGAAGATGGCCCCGGTGAGAACGCCCACGGCGACGCTGAAGAAGTCGGCCCCGAAGGGCACCTGCAGGGCGCCTCCCCCGGCGAAGAGCTGCTCCATGGCTTACTTGTGGTAGTAGCGATGCTGCTCGTACTTCGGCTCGCAGCACACGTTGATGCCGAGCGTGCGGTAGAGCTTCTCGTCGGCCGCCGAAATGATGACCGAGAAGTAGGCGTCGCAGCCGCGCAGCTTGTCCACGTTGTCGATGAGCCTCTCCGCCAGCGGGTTGTGCACCGAGGAGATGGACAGCGCCAGCAGCGTCTCGTCGGAGTGCAGGCGCGGATTGTGGCTGCGCAGATGGGCGGTCTTCAAGTGGCAGATGGGCTCCAGCACGTCGTCGGAGATGACGTACAGCTCGTCGTCGACCCCCGAGACACCCTTGAGCGCATTCATGAGCAGAGCCGACGCCGCGCCGAGCAAATTGCCCGTCTTGCCCGTGACCACGCGCCCGTCGGGCAGTACCATGGCGCCGGCGGGGCCTCCGGTGGTCTCCTCCTTCAGCAGCGCCGCGGAGCGGGCCGGCGAGAGGTTCTGATTGATGCCCGCCTGGTTCATCAGAAGCTCGATCTTCTTCAGGGCCGCCTCGCCCACGCCCGTGCGCTTGATCTCCTCAGCCGTTTGGAAATAGCGGCGTACGATCTCGTTGTTGCCCGCCTCGCGGCACACGGCGTCGTCGGAGATAGCAAGCCCCGCCATGTTCACGCCCATATCCGTGGGCGACTGGTACGGGCATGCGCCGGAGATGCGCTCCATCGTGGCGCGCAGCACCGGGAAGATCTCCACATCGCGGTTGTAGTTCACCGTGGTCTCGCCATAGGCCTCCAGATGGAAGGGATCGATGATGTTATCGTCGTCCAAATCGGCCGTGGCCGCCTCATAGGCGATGTTCACCGGATGGGTGAGCGGCAAATTCCAAATGGGGAACGTCTCGTATTTCGCATAGCCGGCCGCCACCCCGCGCTTGTGCTCGTGATAGAGCTGCGAGAGGCAGGTGGCCATCTTGCCCGAGCCCGGACCGGGAGCTGTCACCACCACGAGCGGACGCTCGGTCTCGATGTACTCGTTCTTGCCGAAGCCCTCATCCGAAACGATGTGATCGATGTCGTTGGGGTACCCCGGAATGGGATAATGCAGATAGCTCGTGATGCCCATGGCCGTAAGACGACGACGGAACAGGTCGGCGTTGGGCTGGTTGGCATAGCGGGTGATGACGACCGAACCCACCTTGAATCCCATGGAGCGGAAGATGTCCATGAGGCGCAGCACGTCCTCATCGTAGGTGATACCCAAGTCCCCGCGCACCTTCGAGCGCTCGATATCGTTGGCGTTGATGGCGATGACGATCTCCACCTCGTCCTTCATCGACTGCAGCATAGAGATCTTCGTGTCAGGCTTGAAGCCGGGCAGCACGCGGGAGGCATGATAGTCGTCGAAGAGCTTGCCGCCGAATTCCAGGTACAGCTTGCCACCGAACTGGTTGATGCGCTCGCGGATGCGCTCCGCCTGCAGTTCGATGTACTTGTCGTTGTCGAATCCTTCGCGCATAGGGCGACACTCCTTCGCATGAATGGGACCGCGGCGGCGCCTCCGCAAACGGGCACCGGCAACCGCCAGCGTCGATGACCGATCCAGTATAGCGCAGGCCCTCGTTTCGCCTCCGTTAAATCATCGCGTTCGCGTCTTTTGCACAGACGGCGCAACGCCCGGAGTTGGGGGCACTTGCCGACTATCGGACCGATCGCCGACACTCTACCGATCGGTAGCGCGTTCTATGAGGGTGATGAGCTCTTGGCGGGAATGGACGTCGCATTTTCCGTAGATGTGCTTGATGTGAGAACGCACGGTGTTGGTGGTGACGAACTGCAACTCCGCGATGAAGGCGGCAGAGCGACCTGCGGCGAACAGCCGCAGCACCTCGGTCTCCCGCGGCGACAGCCGGAACCGCTCGGCCACGAGGGTCACGCCCTGGCCGTAGGGGCCCGATGCCGCCGGATCGCGCACTGCTTCCGCATCGCCGACCTCCGCACTGGACACTGCACTGCCCGCGTCACATTCTATCCCCGCAGCCTCCAAGGCTTCCGCACTCGCACCGCCCTCCGGCTCCCGCGCGGCGACCCCAGCCGCAGGTTCGCCGCCACGGCCCCACAGCAGATCGTTCACGTGCTTCTCGGTGAACACCCACACGGCGCACACGAGCAGCGCCAGGGCCAGCACCGCCGCCACCATACGCCCGTCGAGGGCGCCGGCATCGGCGGCCGCTTCCAGTGAGCAGCCCACCAGATAGCCCACGGTCTCGATCAGATAGAAGGCCGCGAGCAGCGACAGCGGCCGCACGCGCAGGGACAGAGCCAGCTCAGCCAGCACCAGATAGGTCGTCATCTCGAAGAGGGAATAGCCCGTGGACATGAGGGCGCTCGACAGGGGCGAGTAGCCGCCCTGGGCGAGGAACACGAGAAAGGCCGCAGTGGCGAAAGTGATGAGCGTCTTGGCCAGCATGGCGACGAAAGCCGATCCGAGCAGCCCCGCCACGGCCACGAACAGCAGCACAGCGGCGAACTTAGTGCCCGTGATGACGCCGACGACCACCTCGATGTCCTGCTGGTAGAGCAGCTGCTGGAGAAAGCCGAAGCCCGCGGACACCACCGCCAGGCCCGCTACGAGGGAGGGCGGGAAGGAACCGATCCGCTTGAACACCGGGTCCGCACAGGGAGCCCACGCACCGCGCCTCCACGCTCGATAGGAAAGCCCTAAAGCCGCCGACCCGGCGACGAGGAGCGCGATGGCTCCGCCGAAGGGCGCCCCATCCCCAATAGCGGCCAGCGGCGCGTTGACGAGCGCACTGCCCACCACCGCACGGAGAACCCACAGAGACGAGCAGGAGCACAGCAGCTCGAGCACCATCACGGTAAGGAGCGCCGAGGCTCCCTGCACGCACGTAACGCCGATCCACGCAGAAGCGATGCCGTAAGCGCTGTCCGACGCACCCGCGCACAGCAGCATGCCGAGCACATTGGCAGCGGGCGCCACCGCGAAGAGCCACGGATGAGCGATTGCGCTGCCGATAGGTCGTGCTGCCGCGAACAGCAGCCCGTAGGCGGCTACCGAGAGCAGCTCCGGGCCCCCGAAGGCCGTAAGCGGCGGCCCCGGCGTTCCCGAGAGCGCCTGCAACGCCCCCACGGGAAAGGCCGAGGATGTCTCCATGGCCGCGAACAGCAGAGCCATGGCCCACACGAGGGGCATGGCCAGTGTTGCACGCGCTGTTTGCCAAGCGTTGTTCACCACGTTCCTCCTTCCAGGGGCATTATGCCAGATAACGCCCCTCCCCTTTCTCAATTTCACCCAAAAGTGGGGATGGCCGAACACCCCGGTTAGCGACATTTTCATCAGTTTCGCGGTCTGGGCGACCAACCGCGATCGCCATAGGATGACGAAGGCACCCGCGCCAAAGCGACACGGATCCTTGCAAGGAGGCTCCGAAGCTGAAAACGGCGCAAGCCCCTTACGCTCAACGAGAAAGGATATGGGAGGATGAGCACGATGCACGAAACCCGAAACGATACAGCGCTCTCGCGGCGCGGATTCTTCAAAGCGGCGGCCCTCGGCGGAGCCGGGCTGGCCGGCGCTGCCATGGTAGGCGGCTGCGCAGCCCCGTCTCCCTCGTCGGCCGGCGCCGCAACCAGCGACGACGGCCTCGCCGCCACTGGGGAGCCCTCGTTCCTCACGGCTCCCACGCCCATCGACGCCAGCGAGATCACCGAGACCATTGACACCGACGTGCTCGTCATCGGCTCCGGCATCGCCGGCGCCGTCACCGCAAGCAGCTGCACCGAGCACGGCCTAAAGGTACTCCTCGTGGAGAAGGCCGAGGCCCCGCGCAACATCGGCCTCGACTACGGCCTCGTGAACCCCAGCATCATGGCCGAAAAGGACATCGAGCCCGTGGACGTCTACGAAGTGGCGCGTGACCATATGGAGAAGTCTTGCCATCGTTGCCGTGGCGACAAAGTCTATCGTTTCATGACCGAGTCGGGCGCAGCCGGCGACTGGTACCTCGAGAAGGCCCGCGGCTACGGGTTCGTGCCCGAGGTCATCGCCATGAAGAGCAACAGCGACCACTTCAAGAACTATGTTCACGTCGTGGAACTGTGGCCGGACGAGGGCACCGTCACTGACGACGGAGATTGGTACGCGGCCACGAAGGCCATGATCGCAAACCTCCAGCAGGAGGTGGTGGACGGCGGCGGCGAATACCGCAATCTCACCGAGGCTGTACAGCTTCTCACCGAAGACGGTCGCGTGACCGGCGCCGTGTGCAAGGGCAAGGACGGCTACCTCCAGGTGAACACCGCCAAGGGCGTCGTGCTGGCCGCCGGCGACTACGCAGCGGACCCCGAGATGCTGGACTACTACACTGCCTGGGATTTCGACAGCTTCGATCCCGACTTCTTCATCAATGAGAGCACCGGCACCGGCGACGGCCACAAGATAGGACTATGGGCCGGCGCCGCAATGCAACCCGGGCCGCATCCCCTCATGACCTTCATGGCCTACGCCTATTCCTACCTGCGCGTGAACAACCTGGGCCAGCGCTATGTCAACGAGGACACGGGTTACACCGGCGGTGGCAACGCGCAACTGATTCAGCCCGCGGGCGCCTCATGGGCCATTTGGGACGATAAGTGGCGAGAGGAGCTGCCAGCCCAGATGCCCTATGCTGGCGGCATGAGTTGGGATCAGGACGGCCGGCGCATCCAGGATCCGTGGACGCCGGAAGGCGAGGAGGAGCTCGCGTTCTCCTGGGAAATCGAGAGCGGCCTGCTCGTACAGGCCGATAGCTTGGAAGAGCTAGCCGGCGCCATGGGCCTTGCCCCCGAAGCCACGGACACCTTCCTCGCCACAGTGAAGCGCTACAACGAGCTCGTCGACGCGGGCGACACCGACTTCGGCAAACGCCCCGAGCTTATGGCGAAGATCGAGCAGCCGCCCTTCTACGGCCTGCGCATGAACGTGGAACTCGGCGTAAGTGTTGGAGGCCTCACCACGAACGCCGATTCCGAGTGCCTCACCGCAGCCGGCGAGGTCATCCCCGGGCTGTACGCCGTGGGCAACAACGCCGGTGGCCTGTTCGGCATCGACTACAACGAGGTGACCATCCCGGGCATCTCCCTGGGCCGCTGCGTCACCTTCGGCTGGCTCCTCGGTCAGCATCTCGCGAAGTAGCCCCGACTTCGGACGGCTTCGCGGGCAGTTTCGCGCTCGGCGCCGCGGGCGACCCCATGTCCCGCGCCCCGAAAGCAACCTGCCTCCCCACGCGGCCGCGCCCCTCCGCTCCAGGGGCGCGGCCGTTTTGCGTGCCACGAGACCGCCATGAACCTTACGGGCGCTTTCGCAGTTGCTAGCCATAGAAAAGGGCCCCGATGGGGGCCCTTAAAGAGCTCGGTCGCGACAAACGCTAGCACTTGCCGAGCTCGCGCTTGAGCTCTTCCTCGTCCTTGATGGACAGGGAGGTCTGCAGGATGTCGCCGCCGAAGGGGCGCATGGCCTCGGCGAACTTGTCCTCGGTCATGGAGCTGACCACCATGAACACGGCCGCCTCGTCCTTCTGGGTGAGAAGGTTGCGCACGCGATCCTGGAAGTCCTCGTCCACACCGCGCTTCACGAAGAAGCCCGTGAGCGCGCCGAGCCCCGCGCCGATGGCCGCGCCCCAGAAGGGGATGAGGAAGATGAGCCCGAACAGCATGCCCCAGAACAGACCCCACACCGTGGAGTTGCCGATGGGCTGGCCCGGCGTGACCACGTCGAACTTGTCGTTGTCGCGGCGGGCGACCACGGCCACCGACTGGAGGTTCACGATGAAGTCGTTGCCGAGGTTCAGCACCTCCTGGTAGGCCTCCTTGGCCTTCTCCTCGGTGGGATAGCCCAAAACGAGCAGCGTAGACATAAGCGCGTCCTTTCTCTTGGAAACTGCGTTGACGCCCAGTCTAAAGATGACCCCGCCGCAAGGCGCAACGCGCCCGCGAGCCGTCACTGCGCGGAAGGCGCGCCGTTGTCGGCCCGTTATGGGCAGCGGGAGGACGCCGGGGCGACGGCCGCCCCTTGCCCCGGTGCCTTTGCCTCATGTTTCGGGCGTGTTACGGTTGGGGCTCGTTTCATGTCGGAAACATTGGGGGCGTAGGCTGGTTAAGCGTTGGGAAGTCGCGTAGGCGCGCGGCTTCGAGGCGCATGTTTCATGCCCGGGCGCGAGCCCGCGGCGGAAGGAGGCCGGCATGGCCAAGCACATCTTCGTTACCGGGGGCGTCGTCTCGTCGCTGGGCAAGGGCATCACCGCCGCCTCGCTGGGCCAGCTTTTGAAAGCGCGCGACTACAAGGTGACCATGCAGAAGATGGACCCGTACCTGAACGTAGACCCGGGCACCATGAGCCCCTTCCAGCACGGCGAGGTGTTCGTCACCGAGGACGGCCACGAGGGCGATCTGGATCTCGGCCACTACGAGCGCTTCATCGACGAGAACCTCTCGCGCGAGAGCAACTTCACCCAGGGCTCCATCTATCAGACGCTCATCGCCCGCGAGCGGCGCGGCGATTTCCTCGGCGGCACCGTGCAGGTCATCCCGCACGTGACCGAGGCCATCAAGGAGCGGATCCGCCGCGCGGCCGAGCAGTCCGGCGCCGACATTGTCATCTCGGAGATCGGGGGCACCATCGGCGACATCGAGGGCCTGCCCTTCATCGAGGCGGCGCGCCAGTTCAAGAAGGAGATGGGGCCGGGCAACGTGCTGTTCGTCCACGTGACGCTCGTGCCGTATATCGCCGCGGCTCACGAGGTGAAGACCAAGCCCACCCAGCACTCCGTGAAGGAGCTGCGATCCTTAGGCGTGCAGCCCGACTTCATCGTGTGCCGGTCCGATCACGAGATCACCGACGGCGTGCGCGAGAAGATCGCGCTGTTCTGCGACGTCGATACCGACGACGTGCTGGCCTGCCCCGATGCGCCGTCCATCTACGAAGTACCCATCAGCCTCTACGAGCAGGGATTCGACATCTCGGCCCTGGCGAAGATGGGACTCGCGCCCCGCAAGATAAAGCTCGCTCCCTGGCGCGCCTTCCTGAAGGCGAAGGACGCCTGTTCGGGCGATCTGGACATCGCAGCAGTACCAACAAACGTTGCATCCACCCTGTACAATAAAACACAGGGCGGCGTAAA
>OLNU01002171.1_pt1 | contig 12582 bp, 6 predicted proteins | sample 1672241 | NCBI WGS metagenome assembly OLNU01 (sample SAMEA3136663, study PRJEB25190) | human gut metagenome | biome: human gut; feature: human-associated habitat; material: faeces | place: Austria | collected 2013 | reverse complement strand
GGAAACCTTCGGGCGCAAATACCTAGTTTTATTCTTGAAATATCGGTGTTATTAGCTTGACAGCCTCTTTTTGTCTACAGTCTGCCGCGCATCCCGCGTTTTTTGTGGCGGCGCTTTATTCAATCTTGTCCACGAACAGCAGCTTGAACCGCGGCACGATCACGTCCGCGCCGCTCGCGCTCTGCTCGCTGTATACGCCGTCCACCGTCACCACGGCGGTCATCATGTCGCCGACCTTCGCGCCCGTGTCCGCGTCGCAGACGATCACCACGTCGTTGTACCACTTGCCCTTTGCGTCCTTGTTGTATTGCAGGCGCACATAGTACACGCTCGCGCTGCTGCTGACCTCGCTCACCGGGCCATACAGCCGCATCACCTTGCCCTGATTCTCCTCCTTGTCCTTCTGCAGGTCCTTATAGGAGATCTTCACGGCGGACTGGCGGATTTTTTCCTGCTCCTGATCGTCCGTGATGATTCGGGTCACGGTGAAGGGCACACGCCGCTGGTTGTAGCCGCTCTTATCCAAAATGAGCGTATATTTGTATTCGCCCGCGTCCTTCGTCGTCAGCTCGAAGGAGAACGCGCCGTCGTTGCCGGATCGCTTTTTGCTCACGCCGAAGGGCGTCACAAGCTGGAGCTGAACGCCCGCCAGCGTCGTACCGGCGATCGTCGTCGTGTCGCCGGTGACAAACAGGCTCTCCTCCACGCCGGAGACGGGCAGCGTCTTGGCGCTGTAAGCAATTTCGCCCGAGAGCGTCGCGTCGTTCATCCCCTCTTTGGAGGCCGTCAGCGTAACGTCGTAATGGCCTTCTTTTTCAAGCTCAATCGTCAGCGTGAATTTTCCCTTCGCCTCCACCGTCGCCGCGTCCAGCGTCAGCATCGCGCCGTTGCCGTCCGGCGTTTCGGCGATCACCGTCGCGCCGGCGGTCGCCGTTCCCGTGATCTCCACCTGCGCCTTGGAGGTCTCGGCGGGGATCTGCGCCTCCAGCTTCACGTCGCGCACCGGCTCGGCGATTTGCTCCGTGACGACCAGATCCGCCAGCCGCGCGCGGAAGGCGTTCAGATCCCGCCCGGAGAAGCGCCCGCTCGAGATTCGCCAATCCATCTCCACATACAGCCCATTGCGAACGGTGATATAGCGCAGTCCGCGCCCCACCGTTTCGCCCGCCCGCGTGACGGTGTAATGCGCATAGAGCCAATAGCCGCCGTCTTCCTTCTGCCACTCCGCGTCCTGCGTCCGAAGGCCGGTCGTCTCCCAGAAGCTGTTGGCTTCCACGCGGCGGCGCAGCGTCGCGCGCTGGCTGTCCGTCGCGTTTTCAATTTCGTAGATTTCCTGCGAAAGCTCGTCCTCGCCGATCAGCACGGACAGATACTGCGTGTAATTCTCGTTGTATGCGCGGCTGAGCGTGCGCGTCTGCTCAAGCTCCCGCGCCAGCTCGTCCGCGTCAAGCCCCGCGTCCTCCAGCAGCGGCGCATACACGCCGCAGAGCTGGGGCGAAACGACCAGCCAGCTATCCGGGTAATCAAAGGCGACGTGCCCCTCGTCCATCACGACGGTCTGCGCGCCCGCCGCCCCCGGCCCCATCGCCAGCAACATGAAAATAAAAAATGTCAGGATTCGCTTCATGTGTTTTCTCCGTACATCCAAATGCCGCTCCGATTTTATGCGTTTGAAAATGTGATCGCAAGGGCTATTCTCCCCCCGAAAGGGGGAGAATAGCTGTTTGTCTTTCGTTCGCAGACCGCGGATTACAAAATATGCACCAGCATGTTGCCGCCTTCGTCCGTTTCCAATTTCAGCAGCTTTTCCTTTTCCAGCGCGCGCAGCACATCCGAGAAGCGCCGCAGGCCGATCTGCCGTTCGGTGAAGTCGGGATAATCCGCCTGTACCGCCGATTTGAGAATGGAGGGATTCACCCGGTCAAAGCCGTCCTCCTTGTATTCCGAGAGGATGCGCGAGAAGATGCGGATGTAGTTCTCCCGCGTGATCTGCTCCCCGGCGGTCACATGCGGCTGGTTGAGCGACACAATGACGTTAAACTGCTCGCTCTCCACGCTGAACGCGCCGAACTGCTGGGAGAGCCGCGCAATCAGCTTGCCGAAGGTGGAAAAGCCGACGCTCTTTTCGGAGAAATTCGGCCTCAGGCGCAGCAGCACGCTCTTGACCTCGCTGGCGAGCATCTCCCCGCTGTCGCTCTCCTTGAGGATGGTCACGATCAGGTCGTTCACATCCGCCAGCGTCAGCGCCTCGATCTCCTGCCCCTGCGCGCGCTCCTTGCCGCTGGCGACGCTTTCCAGGAACTGGAACTCGCTGCAGGCGTTCATAAATACGCTGCTGGCCGCCTCGCTTCGGGAAATGCCCAGCACAAACTTGCCCATCGTTTTCAGCTTGCCGACGAGCGGCACATAGTCGCTGTCGCCGGAAACGATGCAGAAGCTGTCAATCAGCGGATTGGTATAGGCCACGTCCAGCGCGTCGATGACGAGCTGAATATCCAGGCTGTTCTTCTGGTTGCGCCCGAACCGGAGCGAGGGCACGACCGCGAAGGTGTTGGACAGCAGAATCTCCTTGAGGTCGGAATAGCTGTCCGTATAGCCGTAAACCTTGCCGATGAGGATGTCGCCGCGAATCTTTACCCGCTCGATCACGTCCATCAGCATGCTCTTTTTGCCGCCGCAGTTTTCAAGATCGACAAACAGCGCAAAATGCGAAGCCATCAAACCCATCCTTTCGTTCAAAGTCCTTCAGCTCCTTCCGTCAACTTCGTTGACAAACCTTCGGCATGCAGTTTGCTTTCAAAGAAGGAGCTCTTGTTATAGGTTACAGTAACGTGAGGACAAGACCTCCCTCTTCGAGGGAGGTGGCACGACGAAGTCGTGACGGAAGGAGTTGCCCTCATCTTTTCCCATTCTCAATACGCTGTCAGCTCCCCGTTGACAAAGTCGCCCATGCCGGAGGAGAGCTTCATAATCCGCTTGAAAATCCGCGCGCTGTCCGCCTCGTCCGCGACGACGGGGCGGTAATCCGTCCCCTTGTCCAGCGCGGTCAGGCGGATCGGCACGACGGTCAATTCCGGCGCGTCGCAGTGATCCTCGTAGACGGTGAAGGTCACGCGCGCCAGATATGCGTCGCGGTCGTCGGGATCGACGTTGCCGCCGAACACCAGATTGCCCAGCGAATAGAGGATGTAGCTGTCCTGATAGGCCTCGATCCCCTGCACGATGTGCGGATGCGTGCCCACGACGATATCCGCGCCCGCCTTGATCGCCGCGCGGCCGATGGTGCGCTGTTCCCCGGTGAAATCATCCCGGTATTCGCTGCCCCAGTGGAACGACGCGATCACGATCTGGCATCCCGCCTCACGCAGCGCCTTCACATCCGCGCTGATGTCCTTCTTGCCGCCCTTGTAGGGGAAGCAGTAGCCGGTCATGCCGACCTTCACGCCGTTCTTTTCAAAGATGCCGAGCTGGCCGCCGCCGGAGACGACGATCCCCGCCGCCTCCAGATTGGCGATCGTGTCCGCCTTGCCCTGCTGACCGTAGTCGAGCGTGTGGTTGTTGGCGATGTTCACCGCCTCCACGCTGCCCAGCGTCAGGATGTCGGTGTATTCCGCCGGGCCCTTGAAGTTGTAGAGCTTCTCCTTCTTGCTCGTCTCCTCCGTCAGCGTGCCCTCAAAGTTCACGAGCGTCAAATCGTCCGTCGCAAACAGGGTCTGCAAGCCGGAGAAAAACCAGCCGTAGCCCTTGTCCGCCGCGACGTTTTCAAAGCAGTCCTCCCGCTTGCGCAAATCGTCCGTCGAGCCGAGCGTCGTGTCGCCGCCCAGCGTGACGGTGAATGTCTTCGGCCACGTGTCCGCGCTCTGCGCGGCCGATTGCGCGTCCTCCGCCGCGGCCATGTCCGAAAGCGAAATGCCCGCGCCGTCCGCCTGCGCGGCCTCTTCCTGCCGCGCCCCTTCGATTTTTTCGTATCGGATGTGCGGATTGCTCAGCGTATAATCCATCTCGCAAAGCCCTGCGGCCGCGAGCGTCGTCATCAGCAGGAAAGCGCCCCATACGGCTTTTTTCATCGGTCTGCTCCCTTCAACGGTCCATGGTTGATTTCTGCCGTCCGGCGCTGTCCTTGGCCTTCGGCACGAAATATCTCTTTTTATTTTATCACAGTCGGAAAATCGAATCAACTTGCGTTTTTCCTTGGTTCATGCTATTCTTTCTGCATACGTCAGCCCGCCGCCGGGCGGTTTCCCGCCGGATTTGGGGCGCGCCCTCAGGAGGAAACACGCCATGCATGCCACCCGCGTCCGCCTTCGCCGCCTGCTGTCCGCGCTCATCGCCGAGCGCGAGGACAGCCAGCTTCTGTATATTCCCCACGGCGAACCCGGCATGCGCCGCATGATCGCCGCGCTGCTGGCGCTGCGCCCGCCCGTTGAAAACGACCCGCTCGAAGAACAGATCCGCTGGTTTCAGGCCGATCAGCCGGAAAGCGCGTCGCCGATGAGCGTGCCGGAAAGCAGCGCCCGCTCCGCCCCGCGCTGATAGCGGCTGTCGATCAGCAGCAGCGCGCCGTGGTCGCTCTGCGTGCGAATCAGCCGCCCCGCCGATTGAATCACCCGCACCATCCCCGGCAGGGTCATGCACAAAAACGCGCCGTCCGCGCCGTTTTCATCGTGATAGCGCCGCATCGCGCGCACCCGCGCGTCCATCTGGGGCAGCCCCGTCGAAACGACGATCACGTTTTGCAGCCGCTCCCCGGCGAGATCGACGCCCTCCGCGAATGCGCCGCCCAGCACGGCCAGCAGCACCGTCCGCCCGTCCCGCTTGTCAAACGCGCCCAGCAGCGCGTTTTTTTCTTCCTCCGTCAGCCCGCGCGCCTCGCGCAGAATCGCCGCGCCGGGGACGCCCTCTGCCGCCAGCAGCGCATCGACGCGGCTCAAATACGCATACGACGGAAAGAACACCATCGCGTTGCCCGGATGCGCCGCAAGCTGCGCCCGAATCGCCTCGGCCACCCGCGGCGCGTTTGCCTCCCGCGCCGCGTAGCGCAGGTCGATGGGCAGAATCCGCGCGTCGAGCTGATGCTTGTCAAACGGCGAGGGCAGCGCCAGACACGCATCCCCTTCGAGGCTGCCGAGCATCCGTTTGGCCGCCTCAAACGGCGCGAGCGTCGCGGAAAAAAACACCGCGCCGCGCGCCCGCTTCGTCTTTTCCAGAATATCCTGCGCTGCGCAGAGCAAAAACAATTCGATCTTCGCGGTTTTTTCCGTTCCCTCCGTCAGCACGGCATAGCGCGCATCGAGCCGCCCCGCCGCGTAGCGCCAGCAGGCCGCCAGCGTAAACGCCTCCGCCGCCTCCGTCCCCGCGCCGCTCAGAAGCGCCCCGTCCGCCGCGTCCAAAAGCCGTGCCATGGCCGCGTCCAGCGCCTCCGGCGGCCTTTCCAGCCGCCCGGAAGCGAATTTCTCCGTCCCCGCCGCCGCCTCCAGCGCGCGTATCGCCGCCGTCAGCGCCCCGTAGAGCGGGTGCTTTCGGCCAAGCGCCTGCCCCGCGCCGCGCCGAAGCGCGCGAAGCTGCGGCACGCTCACCGCCGCCGAAGCGTTATCCTGCACGCGCGGCGCGAGCTGGTGCGCCTCGTCGATGAGCAGCGCCGCGCCGCCCTGCATCAGCGCGTCGATGGCCACGAACGGATCAAACACATAGTTGTAATCGCAGACGACAACGTCCGCCTCCTGCGCCAGCGACAGCGCCAGTTCAAACGGGCAGAGCGTGTGCTTCTGCGCCAGCGCGTCGAGCTGCCCGCGCCCCCAGTCCCCGCCGGTCAGCGCCTCGGCCAGCGCGTCCGGCAGGCGGTCGTAAAATCCCTTCGCATACGGGCAGACCTCCGGGCGGCAGTCCCGCTTTTCCATCGGGCAGACCTTGTCCTTCGCGGCGATTTCCACGGCCAGCAGCCTTGCGCCGTGCGCGCGCAGGATGGCCAGCGCATCCATCGCGCTCTTTCTGCCCGTCGTTCGCGCCGTCAGCATCAGCACGCGGGCGCATTTGCCCTCGCCCAGCGCCAGCGCGGCGGGGTACAGCGCGGCCATCGTCTTGCCGATGCCCGTCGGCGCCTGCGCGAAGAGCCGCTTTCTCTCCCGGATGGCGACGTACACGTTCGCGGCGAACGTCCGCTGCCCCGCGCGATACGCGCCGTAGGGAAACGCGAGGCCGAAAAGCGATGCATCCCGCGCCCGCCGCCGCGCCAGCAGCCGCTCCGCCCACGCGCAGTAGGCCGCGCACAGCGCCTCAAATTCGCCCTTCAGCCGCGCGCTGTCCGCCTCCTCTTCATAGAGACGAACGGGCGCGCCGTTTTCATCCACATATAAAATGCGCAGACGAACGCCGGTCAAGCCCTCCTTTTGGCAGAGCATGTGCCCGTACATCGCCGCCTGCGCCCGATGCGCCGGGACGAGCGGGTTTTCCGCCGTGCCCAGCTTGATTTCCTCCACGATGCGCGCGCCGTCCGCGGCGAGCAGCAGCCCGTCCGCCCGCCCGGTGACGCGCAGGGTGATTTCGCGGGCGGCGTAATCCGCGCTCAGCGATTTTTCCGCCTGATAGGCCGTTTCCTCCCGCGCGCCCGCGCTTTGCCGCGCCTTGTGCGCCGCCGCGCCCTCCCGCATGCGCTTGGCGGCAAAAGCCGCCGGGGAAAGGTCGCGCTCATGCAGGCTGAATTCCACCACCTGACGAACGCTCGCGCGCCATTCCGTCATGCGCGCCTCCGCATCCGCCGAAGCGACGCGGCCAGCAGCAGCGCGCCCAACACGCTCGCGCCCTGCGCGATCAGCCAAGCCGTCGGCGGCTGATACCAGACGTGAACCGTGCCGCGCTCGCCCGACGACAGGCCGTAGACGCGCACCATGTTGTTCGTTCCGCGCGCCACCGTCTGCGCCTGACCGTCGATCTCGGCGCGATAGCCGGGGTAATACAGCAGCGGCAGCTCGATATACGCCGCCTCGCCTTCGAGCTGCACCGTCGCGGTCAGCTCTGTGCCGCGCTTTTCGTAAGAAAGCACGCTGCAAACGCCCGGCTGGCTCGTTCTGACGTCGCCGACCTTGAGCGCCGTCTTCTCCGTGCACGGATAGGTGTATTCAAATTGGCCGATGCGCGTGTCGGTGTAGGTCTCCTTTTCCAGCTCGGGCAGCCGCTGCACCATCGTCTGCATCGTGTAGCCCGAAAAGACCACGCACAGCGCGATGAGCGCGGCCATGCCCGTTTTCGCGTCCTTTTCCTCGCGCAGATAGCCCCACGCCGCCGCCGCGCTGAGCATCGGCACGGCCATGCCGACAAAGCGCCACGGGAACTGAATCTGCATGAAGAAGGTGGAAAACGGCTTCCGGATCGAACAGAGGGTGCGCCACGGGAAGAAATCCGTGCTCAGCCCCAGCGCCAGCGCGCCCAGCGCCAGCAGCCCCAGCGCCAGCCTGTCGTTTTCCGTCTTCATTTCGGCGCGCCCCGCCGCATAGCGCCGCGCCAGCAGCAGCGCGCAGCCGATGAGCAGCGCCAGCCCCGGCACCACGCCGATGGTATAGGCGAAATCCTCCGGCGCGTCTGCCTTCACGTCGCCCGCAAAGCCGACGAGGAAGCTGCCCGGCCGATGCACGTATTCCGACGAATTGAGCACGACGCTCGTGCTGATTCCGTCCGCCGTATACTGCATCATCGGCACGAAGAACCACAGCGCGCAGAGCGCCGTAACGCCCGCCGCCGCCAGCACCGCGAGGATGCGCCGCTTCCGGGCAAGCAGCTTTCCGGCACTCGCCAGCGCCGCAATCGCGCAGAAGAGCACGCAGAACATCGTGCTGAGCAGGTGGCTCATGCACACGCCCGTCATGCCCAGCGCCAGCAGCGGCCACTTTCTTTCATCCCGGCGGAGCACCTCGTACAGCCCCAGCATCACCACCGGGAAGAAGACCATCGCCAGGCTTTCGCCCAGCGTCGCGCGCGTGTACACGTTCACCAGCCGATAGATGCACAGCGTATAGAGCACGCTCGCGCCGACGGCGACGCGGCGGCTGTTCATCATGCCGCGCACGCACAGGTAGCACGAAACCGCCGTCGCCAGATGGATGCAGGCCTCAAACACCCGCACGCACGCGCACAGGGACACGCCCAGATTGCGCAGCAGCGCCGGGAAATAGAGGAACAGCTCGGGATAAAATTCCGGCGCGGCATAGCCGTAGCCCAGCAGCGTCGAGCTGTGGATGCGCACGGGGAACTGCCCGTTTCTCAGCCCGTTTGCGATGCCCTCGATGCGGTTGAGGTGGAAAAACAGGTCGTGCCCGTCGTAAACGCCGCGCCAGAGCAGCGGCATGCAGGCAAACGCCGCCGCGCAGAGCACCACCGCCATATCCCGGCGGTTTTTGCGGCCGCGCTCGGTCTGATCCCACGAGAGCACGAGCAGCGCCGTCAGCACCGCGCCGGCGAGCGCCGCGTAAGCGCACAAATCGGCGGAAAGCACGCCCGCGCCGACCTTATGCACCGTAACGGCGCGGATCGCCTCCGGGTTTTCGCTCGCCAGATAGAGATTCGGCGTGGAATCCGTCAGCCGGAAGACGAAGCTCAGCCGATGCAGAAGGACGTTCTCCGCCTCCGCCTCGTCGTGCGCGTCGCCGTTTTTGATGAACGCCTGATACCCGGCGGAAACGACGTGCGCATCCATGCGCGCCGCGTCTTCGTATTCAATCGTCGCCTGATAGTCGCCCCACATCAGGTTCAGGCCGCCGTTTTCGCCCTGCGTGGGCAGAAAGTCGTCTTCCCATTCGTTTTCGCTGCCCCAGAGCCCCGCGTCGGTGCGCGCCTGCGCGGCCTGCTGCATCAGCGCCATCGCCTCGTCAGCCTGCTTCTGCCGCGCGTCGGCCTCCTCGCGGGTGATGACGATCTGCGCCAGCTCGCCGCCCTCGTAGCGCCATGTATACTCGTCCCTGTCCGTATAGATCAACGCCAGCGCGAGCAGCGCCGCCCACAGCAGAATCAGGCTCAGAACCTTTTTTCTCATATCGTCAAACCTCCGAATCGGCCATTCTCGCATAAGCCCCCATGATGATGTTTATGATACCATGAACAGGCGCATAATGCAACAAAGCGCCGCCCGCTTTCTCAATGCCGCGGGCGGCGCTCTGATTTGGTTTTTTATGCGTTCGGGTCAACCGGCGGACGGCGGCGGCGGCGCGGCGCGGCCTCCGAAGCGGCCTCGCCCGTCGTCGGCTCGGTCGGCATCGTCGGCATCGTCGGCTCGGTCGGCGCGACCGGCGCGGTCGGCATGACCGGCTCGGTCGGCATAACCGGCTCAGTCGGCGCAACCGGCATCGTCGGTTCGGTCGGCTTATACGGATTGACCGTGCTGCGGACGTTCGGCTGCGGAGCCGCCGTGTTCTTCATGTAGCTCGGCACCTGTCCCGACGGGCCTTGCGGCGCGCGCGGGGTCTGCGGCTGGGCGTAGCGGCTGCGCTGGCGCTCCAGCTGCTCGGCGCGCAGTTCGTCCTCCTCGTCCTCATCCGTGTCGGCTTCTTCCTCCTCGGCTTCCTCAGTCTTGCGGCGATAGACATACACGCCGTAGACCGCCGCCGCGACGACGACCAGCAGGCCGCCGATGATGAACGGCAGGATGCCCAGACCGCCCTCTTCCTTGACGGGCTCGGCGGTCGGCATGGGCTGCGCGGTCGGTTCGGGCGTCGCGCCGTTTTCATAGGTCACGCCGTAATTGGCGTAAGACGTGCCGGAGGCAAACTCCACGATGTACTCGCCCGGCTTGGGCAGGGTCACGTCCATGGTGTAGCGTCCCGCGCTGTCCGCAACGGCCTGACCAACCGTCTTGCGGGTGGTCTGCGCCGCGTTTTCCGCAATCGCGGAGGCGATGAAGCCCAGCTGCTGCGGCGTGGCCGTCGGCTCGACCTTCACTTCGACGGTCGCCGTGACGATGGCATACGCATCGGTCGTGCCGTAAACGGTGAACGTGCCGTTTTCGCTGACGGCGGGCACGTTGCTGACCGTCAGGTTGCCGCTGCTGCTGAGCAGCGCCGCCGGGTTGGCGACGGGCTGCGGGGTCGGCGTGGCGTTCGGGTCAGGCGTGGTGCTCGGCGCGGTCGTCGCGTAGTTCGGCATGCCCGTGCCCGTGCCGCTCGACCAGCTGTTGTCGGTCGGCAGCAGATCCTGAAGCGGCGTGCCGTTGATGGTGACGGTTGTGTTGTTGTTCTTGTTCGGGGTGACGGTCGCGCCGTTCGGGGCAGGCGTGGCCCGCGCGGCCTCGGCGAGATACTTCTGGAGCTCCGCGATGGTCAGCATCTGGCACATGTCGCTGCGGACATAGCCGTCCATGCCGCTGTAATTGACCTGATACCAGGTGTACGTGCCGTCGTATTCCGTGCCGGTGACCAGCAGCAGCGTGTTCACCGGGATGCGGCCCATCGACGTGCCGGAGGCGGACGGCGTGCGGCGCAGGTTCACCGCGTCCTTAATCAGCTTGGCGTAGGCGCTGGTCGCGTCCGGGCCGAGCGGTTCCGGCGTGGCCTGCGGCAGCGGGGTCGGGGTGGCCTGCGCGGCCTCCAGCGCGGCAAGATATTCCGCCGTCTCCTGCTCGCCCATCACGCGGACGAGGTCGGCGCGCACAAAGCCCCACTGGCCGCTGTACTGCACCAGATACCACGTCATGCCGTCCTCGGCGAACTGGCTCTGGAAGATGTAGACGACCTCTTCCTTGTTCAGGATGTTTTGCAGATACGCCTGATTGCTCGGGTTGCCGCGCAGCGGCGTGCCGTCGTTGAGGATGCGCGCGTACAGGCTGAGCTGCACCGGCGCAGGCGTGGCGGTCGCCTCGGCTGTGGCCGTCGGGGTCGGCGTGGGTTCTTCAGTCGGTTCGGGGGTCGGCGTCGCCTCCGGCGTGGCCGTCGGGGTCGGGGTCGGCTCTTCAGTCGGTTCCGGGGTCGGCGTCGGGGAAGGCGTCGGCTCGGGGCGCGTCTCCGGGTCGTCGAGGGTGGCGATATAGGCCGCCTCTTCCTCCACGCCCATCAGTTTGACAAATTCAGCCATCATATAGCCGTCTTTGCTGTTGACGCGCACCTGACACCAATCGCCTTCGCGGCGAATAACCCATATAATCGTTCCGGCTTCCATACGGGTGAGTTCCTTGCCGCTTTGTTTTGCCTCAGCGCGCAAAGCAACCTGCCTGCCCGTGTTGTAGCCGTAGTGATACACATCGCCCTCGGTCAGCTCCTGCGGAACGGGTTCCGGGGTCGGGGTGGGCGTGGGCTTTTCGGTCGGTTCCGGGGTCGGGGTTTCAATCGGCGGAACGGTCGGGGCGGGCGTTTCCACCGCGTCCCTGGCCTCCTGCTCGGTGACGACGCGCACGTTATACGCCTCGACATAGCCCGTGTCGCCGTTGTTCAGGTTCTCGATCTGATACCAGACCTGCTCGCCTTCGCCGGTCTTCTGGCCGTCGATGCGCACCGGGGTCGGCTTGTTGATCGTCTTGAGCGCGCCGGTCGTCGGAATCTTGCCGTTCGGCTCGTCGCGCAGCAGGATCGTCGTCTCCTGCTGAACGGTGATGCCGTAGGCCGGGAAGGTCATCTGCTCCGGCGCGGGCTTCGGGGTTTCCTCGCCCGTCGGGGTCTGCGTCTCCTCGCCCGTCGGGGTCTGCGTCTCTTCGCCCGCCGGGGTCTGCGTCTCCTCGCCCGCCGGGGTCTGCGTCTCTTCGCTCGGCGGGGTTGTCTGGCCGGCGTTGATCTCACCAATGCGCTTGAGCGCGTCCGCTTCGGAAATCTGCGTCAACAGATAATCGCGCATATAGCCGCGGTTGCCGTCGCGAACGACGGTCACATCATACCAGAGGCCGTCATCCGACACGCTGTTGACAATCACCAGCTCGTCGTTTTGATAGGTCTGGATGAGATTCGCATTTGTGCTCTGCGCGTCGCGCAGGTTGTTGGTCTTGTTGCCCTTCTGGTTGTTCGTAACGGCATAAACCACCGTCGGCTGCTCGGGCTGCTCCGGCTGTTCCGGCTGCTCGGGCTGCTCGGGCTGCTCCGGCTGCTCCGGCTGTTCCGGCTGTTCCGGCTGCTCGGGCTGCTCCGGCTGCTCCGGCTGCTCCGGCTGTTCCGGCTGTTCCGGCTGTTCCGGCTGCTCCGGCTGTTCCGGTTGCTCCGGCTGTTCCGGCTGCTCCGGCTCGGTCGGCTGATTCGCGTCGATCTGCGCCATCAGCGCCCGCGCCGTTTCCTCGTCCACCGCCGTCATCTGGTTTGCGATGACGTAGAACTCGGCCTTTGTCCGGTAATCCGTTCCGAAATACCAGAGCACGCCCGCGTCATCCGTCGTGTAACCCGTGACCGTCAGCACGTCGGTGGCGTTCGGGGTGTCCGCCACGTCCCACGTGTTGGCGCTGTTGAACCACGTCGCGCCTTCGCCCGCCGCGATCACATACGCCGGGATTTCCGGCTCGCTCGGCTGTTCCGGCTGCTCCGGCTGCTCCGGCTGCTCCGGCTGTTCCGGCTGCTCCGGCTGCTCCGGCTGTTCCGGCTGCTCCGGCTGTTCCGGCTGCTCCGGCTGTTCCGGCTGCTCCGGCTG
>OLNU01002169.1_pt1 | contig 12584 bp, 8 predicted proteins | sample 1672241 | NCBI WGS metagenome assembly OLNU01 (sample SAMEA3136663, study PRJEB25190) | human gut metagenome | biome: human gut; feature: human-associated habitat; material: faeces | place: Austria | collected 2013 | reverse complement strand
CGGCGAATGCCTTGAAGGCATCGAACTCGGTCGGGAAGAACTCGATGAAGCTGTGGGCCACAGTACCCACAGCCTTGACCTCAGAGCCGTACTTCATCTCGGCCAGACAGTTGGCCGTACCGATGCAGCCGCCCAGAACGGCAGCATAAGCGCCGTCGTTGCCTGCGCTCTCGCCCTGTGCGCGGCGGGTGCCGAACTCCATGACGCTGCGGGGGGTGTGGGTGTTGAGGCCGGTGATGCGGGTGGCCTTGGTGGCGATGAGGCTGTGGAAGTTCATGGTCTGGAGCAGGTAGGTCTCGATGAGGATAGCGCCCACGAGGTCGCACTCGATGCGCACCATCTGCACATGGGGGTAGCAGACCGTGCCTTCGGGCAGAGCGTACATATCGCCCTTCCAGCGGTACGTGCGCAGATACTCGCAGAACTCCTCACTCATGCCCTTGGTGCGCAGCCAGTGGACATCCTGCTCATTGAAGTGGTAGTTCAGCAGGAAACGGGTCAGCTTGCGCTGGCCGGCGCTGATGGAGTAGCCCTGGTTATCCGGGTTCTTGCGGAAGAACATATCAAACACAAGGGTCGTATCCTTAAAGCCGTTCAGAAACAGGCAGTTGGCCATAGTGAATTCGTAAAAATCAACGACCATTGCCGGATTGTCGTAGTCCTCATCCGGGATATACGGCACAACTTTGATCTCGCTCATGAAAAGTTTCCTCTCTTTTTCCGCGCACCCCTGCGGCGGGTGCAGCCAAACAAACTCTGCGCTGCCGCGCGTTTTGCCCTGTCATGACAGGATGTTTGTACCACTATAGCATCTTTGGCGGGCAGACGCAAGAGGTTTTGGTAAAAAATGACGACAGAAAGAAAAAATGTTTTTTACGAAATCTTTACCAGCACCTCCGGCAGTGCTCTTCTGTCCTCGGATAAATCACGGGCATCGATGCCGCCCGAATATGCAAAAACACCCGCAGCGCCTTTTCGTGCTGCAGGTGTTTTGATATTTCAGATTCAGCCGTTCATGATGCTGGGGGTAGCATTCTTCAGCACGACGTCGTGGCTGCCGCCCTCAACGATGGAGGTAGAGGAAACGACGGTCAGCTTGGCCTTCTGCTGCAGTTCGGGGATGGAGAGTGCGCCGCAGTTGCACATGGTGCTCTTGACCTTGTACAGGGTGGTCTGGACACCATCGGCCAGAGGACCTGCGTAAGGAACATAGCTGTCCACGCCTTCCTCAAAGCTCAGCTTGGTGGAACCGCCCAGGTCGTAACGCTGCCAGTTGCGGGCACGGTTGGAGCCCTCGCCCCAGTACTCCTTCATATACTGGCCATTGATGCGCACCTTGTTCGTGGGGCTCTCGTCAAAGCGGGCGAAGTAGCGGCCCAGCATGACAAAATCAGCGCCCATGGCCAGAGCCAGAGTGATATGATAATCGTGGACGATGCCGCCATCGGAGCAGATGGGCACGTAAATGCCGGTCTCCTTGAAGTACTCGTCACGGGCCTTTGCGACCTCGATGACTGCGGTGGCCTGACCACGGCCGATGCCCTTGGTCTCACGAGTAATACAGATGGAACCGCCGCCAATGCCGATCTTGACGAAGTCTGCACCGGCCTTTGCCAGGAAACGGAAGCCCTCGGCATCCACAACGTTGCCTGCGCCCACCTTCACGGTGTCGCCGTAGTGCTCACGGATCCAGGCGATGGTACGGCTCTGCCACTCGGAGTAGCCCTCGGAGGAGTCGATGCAGAGCACATCCACGCCAGCCTCGACCAGTGCGGGCACACGCTGGGCATAATCGCGGGTGTTGATGCCGGCACCGACCACATAGCTCTTGTTGGCATCCAGCAGCTCGTTGACGTTCTTCTTGTGGGAATCGTAGTCCTTGCGGAACACAAAGTATTTCAGGTTGCCCTCAGCATCCACCAACGGCAGCGTGTTGATCTTGTTGTCCCAGATGATGTTGTTGCAGTCGTGCAGGGAGGTATTCTCCGGGGCAGTGACCAGCTTCTCGATGGGGGTCATGAAGGTGGTAACAGGAGCGTCATCGGGGGTGTGGTTGACGCGGTAATCGCGGGAGGCCACGATGCCCAGCAGCTTGCCGTTAGGAGTGCCGTCAGCAGTGATGGCGATGGTGGAGTGGCCGGTGCGGGCTTTCAGCTCCAGCACATCGTGCAGGGTGGCAGTGGGGGCCAGGTTGGAGTCGGAAACGACGTAACCGGCCTTGAAGCTCTTGACGCGGCGAACCATAGCGGCCTCGTTCTCGATGCTCTGGGAGCCGTAGATGAAGGAGACGCCGCCCTGACGGGCCAGCGCGATGGCCAGCTTATCGCCGGAGACAGACTGCATGATGGCGCTGATCATGGGGATATTCATTTCCAGCGGGCAGTTCTCCTCGCCCTTGCGGTACTTGACCAGCGGGGTCTTGAGGCTGACAGCTGTGGGGACATTCTCAGCAGAAGAGTAGCCCGGCACCAGCAGGTACTCGCCAAAGGTACGGGAGGGTTCTTCGTAAAAATAAGCCATATTCAAACTCCTTTTCTCTTAACGCATCCGCAGCGGATCATATCAAACAACATCAAAACAATTTCATGTTTTCGACTTAGGAATTGATTGTATATACTTTACCACAAACCCACGCGGAATACAAACCCCTGCCCCGCCAAACTTTATAAATGTCCTTTGCAGAAAAACAGGCAAATTGACCTAAGGTCATACTTTCCCTCGCTGTGGGTCGATTTCTCCGGATTTTTGGACGCAAAAAAGCCCGTCCGAAACCAGACGGGCTCTTTTGCACACGAAGCGGAATATCGCCTGTGCGGTGTCGGCCGACAGCTGCGAAGGAGAACAGCCGGAGGAGGATGGCGGACACCCGATATTCCAAAAAACAAGAAGAAAAAGATTTCATGATCCAGAAGGGTCTTGCCCTTTCTGTAACCATATTGTAACTCTTTTGAAGGACTTTTGCAATAGTTTTTTGTAATTTTTCTGTAATTATTTTTGTAAAGATTCTGTGACAGAGCTTCCGAATTCCAGATAACACTCAAAAGCCGCGTGCTCTTCCCTCCGGCCCAGCACATACCAGCCGTTTCCTGAGGGGGCATAGAACACCTGCACGGTCTGGCCCATCGGCACTTCACGGTGGTACTTGATGGAAGCGAAGGACAGCGGCGCAGCCTCCACGACCTCCTGCGGCAGAGCGTCGCAGGCGATGTCCAGATAGAGGGAGTTGTTGATATGGCCGTTGAGGTCACACATGGAGTAGCTGGCGCGGCGCTCCCCTGCCGCCGTCAGCGGCTGGCTCTTGTGGACGATCTGGGGCAGTTCCTCGGGCAGGTCGTCGTTCTGGAAGTCCGGCATCGTCCAGCCGGGGGTGCGCAGGATGCGCCCTGCCTCAGTGTCCACGATCATCCAGCGGCAGTCCACGAGGGCCAGCTTCTCCCCTGTTTCGCTGGTGATGGTAGTCAGCCGTTTCATCGTGCCTTTCTTGAACGCCTCGCAGGCCGTGGTCAGGTCGATCTTCTCCGCACGGCCGGGCATCCGCCAGACCCTGAGGGCCTGCTTGCCCACGAGGAATGCGCTGTGGCGCTCCCTGAAAAAAGCGTGGTCCATGCCGTAAGCCCGGGCATGGTCTGCCGACACCTGTTCCACATACCGGAACAGAGCGCTGGGCTTCAGGCAGCGGCGGAAGTCGCTGTCGCCGTCCAGTACGGTCATCTGCTCCGTATAGCTTCTGTATTCGCTCATATTCTTTCCCTTTCCTTATAAAAAGGGGCTGTACGCCTCCGCACAGCCCCCTCAGGTTCAATACATATTGCGCGTTTTCCTGCGCACCTTGCGCCAGATATTGAAGCAGGCCAGAGCCAGCATCGCCGCCAGCAGCATCAGGAACAGATACCCGCTGCCGCCCTCGTCGTAGCTCTTCATCTCGCTCCACTTCACGTCCAGCTCGCTGTTGACCTCGTCGCTCAGGGCAGTGAACACCTCTTCTTTGGCCGCAATGTCCTCGGAGGGGTATGCGATCTCGCTGTACTTGAGGTCTTCATCCAGAATATCCCACACACAGTGCATAGGGGTGGTGTAGCCGATATACTCGATATTGGCCTTGCCGACGTCCGGTTCACACATGAAGTTGATAAACATCTCTGCAGCTTCCTCGTGCTCACTGGTGGCGGGGATGGCCATGCTGTCCACCGACAGCACCGTTCCCTCCTCAGGGAACACCCAGGCCAGGTCGGGGTTGTCGTCGATCATGGTGATGGCGTCGCCGGAGTAGTAGACGCCGACGGCCGCCTCGCCGCCGATCATCTTATCGAAGATCTCGTCCATGACATAGGCTTGCACCAGAGGCTTCTGGGCTTTCAGCTCGTCCACCACAGCATCCACATCCTCTGTGGTCTGGGGGTTGACGCTGTTGCCGCTCTTGAATGCACCGATGGCGTAGGCGTCGCGGCTGTTGTTGAACATCAGGATGTTGCCTGCATACTTCTCGTCCCACAGGTCTGCCCAGCTGGTGGGGGCCTCGTCTACCATCTTTGTATTGTAGATGATGCCAGTGGTGCAGAGGGTGTAAGGCACGGTGTAGGCATTCTCGGGGTCATAGTCCCCGTTGCGGTACTCCTCGTCGATGTTCTGGAAATTCGGGATGTTGCTGTAGTCCAGCGGCATCAGCATCCCTTCGCTTATCATCTTGGCGACCATATAGTCCGACGGAATTATGACATCGTAGTTGGCTGCGCCGGACTTCAGCTTGGCGTAGAGGGACTCGTTGGAGTCGAAGGTGGTATAGTTGACCTTGATGCCGGTCAGCTTTTCAAAGGCCGCCACCACGTCCACGCTGTCGTCGGAACCGTTGGAGATATACTCGCCCCAGTTGTAGACGTTCAGGGTGACGTTCTGGCCCTTGAAGCGGGTCCAGTCGTAGTCATCCGAGACGGAAATGTCCTCCGTGACCTCGATCTGTCCTGCGGCCAGAGCCGACAGCGGCATGGTCAGCGCCAGCACAGCCGTCAGCAGAAGAATGACGAAACGCTTCATTTGACATCTCCTCCTCTCAGTGCGCGCTGGTCGCGGCGGTAACCGCGGCTCTCCATGGCGTTGGAGATGAGGATAATGCTCAGGATGACCACGAACATGATGGTGGACAACGCGTAGATCTCCGGGCTGACCTTTTTGCGGGTCATGGAGTAGATGGCGATGGGCAGCGTCTCCACTGTACCGCAGTTGAAGTAGGAGATCATGAAGTCGTCGATGGAGTAGGTCAGGCTGATAAGGAAGCCCGACAGGATGGCCGGGCTGATCTCGGGCAGGATGACCTTGAAAAATGCCTGCCGGGGGTCACAGCCGAGGTCCAGCGCCGCCTCAAACAGCTTGATGTCCAGCTGTTTGAGCTTGGGTGTGACATTGAAGATGACATACGGCACGTTGAATGCGATATGGGCGATGAGCAGCGTGGGGAAGCCCATGATGTTGTCGGGCAGGAAGTCCAGCTCAGACGCAAAGCGCTGGTATGCCACAAAGAGCATCATCAGGGAGATACCGGTGATGATCTCGGGGTTGACCGTGGTGATATAGGTGATATTCGTCACCAGCAGGCGGCTCTTGCGCCCCATGGAAGCGATGCCCAGAGACGCCGCAGTTCCCAGCACGGTGGCGATGACCGCCGAGAACAGTGCCAGATACAGCGACACCCACAGCGCGTGCAGGATGGACTCGTTGTGGAGCAGGCTGGTGTACCACTTAAAGGTAAAGCCGGTAAAGAGGGCGTAGCCCTTGCTCTGGTTGAAGCTGAACACGACCATATACGCGATGGGCAGGTACATGAAGCAGAAGAACAGGATGACGTAGGCGCGCTGCATCAGACGCAGATGTTTCGTTTTCATCAGGACACACCCTCCATCTCATCCTCGTCGAAGCTGGACGTAAAGCTCATGCAGAGCAGCACGATGACCATCAGCACGAGGCTCATGGCAGAGCCGACATTGAGGTTGTAACTGTTGCCGAGGAACTGCATCTCGATCAAATCGCCGATGAGCAGGTTGGAACCACCGCCCAGCATACGGCTGATAACGAAGGTGGACACCGCCGGGACGAACACCATCGTGATGCCGGTGCTGATGCCGGGGATGCTCATGGGGATGAGCACCCGGAACAGAGTCTTGGTGGTGGAAGCGCCCAGGTCCTGCGCTGCCTCCACGATGCTCTGGTCGATTTTGGTCATGCTGGTGTAGAGGGGCAGGATCATATACGGCACATAGTTGTACACCATGCCCAGCACCACAGCGCCAGAGGTATTCAGCATGTTGTAGGGTCCGAGGCCGAAGACGCCCAGAACGGCGTTCACGGGGCCGTTGAGGCTCAGCAGACCCATCCATGCGTAGGTACGGAGCAGGAAGTTCATCCACATGGGCAGCATCACCAGCATCAGCATGATGTGCTGCTTGTTGACGCGCAGCCGGGAGAGGAAATAGCCCACCGGAAACGCGATGATGAGGCAGACGACGGTGGAGATGATGGCCAGCAGCAGGCTGCGGGCGAACACCGAGCCATAGCCGCTGACGGTCACCAGATTGTCCAGCGTAAAGCTGCCGGTGGAGTCGGTGAGGGCGTAATACACCACGATGAATAACGGCACCACCGTGAACAGCACCATCCATACAAAGTACGGATAGGCCAGTTTCTTATCGTAAATCTTCATGCGGCCTCACCCCTCCGAACGCGACATGATATGGATCTCGTTGGGGCCGATGCGCATACCGATGGTCTCACCGGGCGTGCAGGCGCGGGTGGAATGGATGAGCCACTCGCGGCCCTCGCATTCCACATGCATCTCGAAGTGGACGCCCTTGAAGATGACGTCATTGACGACGCCCACCAGCTGGCCTTCCACCGGGGAGACCACTTCAATATCTTCGGGGCGGACGACCACCTGTACGCTCTCCTCCCGGGCAAAGCCGCGGTCCACACAGGGGAACTCGACGCCCGAGAAGGAGACGAGAAAATCACGGTGCATCACGCCGTCCACGATGTTGGAGTCGCCGATGAAGTCGGCAACAAAGGCGTTCTTTGGCTCGTTGTAGATGTCCTCGGGGGTGCCGATCTGCTGCACCTTGCCGCCGTTCATGACGACGACGGTGTCGGACATGGTCAGGGCCTCTTCCTGATCGTGGGTGACGTAGATGAAGGTGATGTTCATCTCGCGCTGCAGGCGCTTGAGCTCCAGCTGCATCTCCTTGCGCAGCTTGAGGTCCAGGGCGCCCAGAGGCTCGTCGAGAAGCAGGATCTCCGGCTCATTGACCAGGCTGCGGGCGATGGCCACGCGCTGCTGCTGGCCGCCGGACATCTGGCCGATGCTGCGGCGCTCGAAACCCTTCAGGCCCACGACTTCCAGCATATCCCGCACTTTGCGGCGGATGGTCTCTTCGTCCATCTTCTTGAGGCGGAGGCCGAAGGCCACATTCTCAAAGACGTTCAGGTGGGGGAACAGCGCGTATTTCTGGAACACGGTGTTCACCGGACGCTTGTAGGGCGGTACACCTGTGATGTCCTCTCCTTTCAGCAGCACTTTGCCGGACGTCGGTTCCAGAAAGCCCGCGATGAGGCGGAGGGTGGTGGTTTTGCCGCAGCCGGAGGATCCCAGCAGCGTCACAAACTCTTTGTCATGGATGTCGAGGTTCAGCCCATCCAGGATGCGCTGACCATCAAATTCCACTACGATGTCTCGCAGCGAAACGATCACCGAGTTGTTCATTTCTTTCCTATATCCTCCTTGTAACTCAGATACGAAAAAAGACAGGGGTTTACTCCCCCATCCTCTCGTACCAGGGTGACTTTGAGTCTGCTCCCGCAACCATCCCACACCGTCTGAACGGCCTTTTTTGTGTCATACCGCGTCGTTCTCCCTTGCAATCCGTCAGGATTGCTGCGGAAGTCCTCCTTGTCTGACGCAAAAACGCCTCGCCCATCCAATATGTGCTGGCTGTGGGAGCAGACTCATCCCCGCACAACATCCATGACGACCGTAACATTGCGCAGTTATTCTGCCCTGTCTTGTCTATCTTAAACAATCTTTGTCAAAATGTCAATCACTCTGCTGATGTTTGCCGAAACTTTGACTCCGAGGGAGCTTTTCCCACCCGGGTTTTACATCAATTTTGCATATAGCGTTTCCTCATACAGCATAAAAGCACCTACAGTGCAGAACTGCGGGTGCTTTTGGGATAAATTCTCAGGTGTCGGCTTTCAGCTGCCGGGCCGTCAGGCAGAGGGCCTGCACGGTCTGGCCGTCCACAGTGTAGACAGAGCTGTCGCCCGACACCATCATATAATAGCCGTCGGTGCCGATGGCATACGTCAGGGTGACAGTGCCGTCCGTCGTCGTCACCTCTGCTGTCACCAGCGGGGCGTCGAAGCCGCAGGCGGAAAGGTCAGCGGCAGTGTCCTGCCCGGTGACATAGCTGGCCAGTGCGGCCAGCAGAGCGTCCGTCTTGTCGGTGTCCAACGCAGCATCCGGCTCATCTGTGAGCTGCCAGACGGTCTGGTAGGTGGTGCTGTCGGCCTCCGTGGACTGGGAGACGGATTGCAGCTTGACCGTCTCGCCGCTTTGGAGGGTATAGCGCACGGCCTCGATGTCCGAGACAGTAATGCCCGCCGGGCTGAATGCCCCGAAGAGCTCCGCCTTCGTCTGTTCCATGCAGCGGAACCTGGCCGCGTCCACGGTGTAGACAGCGTCGCCGCCCTCCCGCCGGACGTACACATCCCCGGTGACGGGGTTCTCCGCTCCCACGGTAAGGGTGGTACTCTCCCCCGCCGCCGAAACATTTACAACAAGCCGGGGCGCGTCGAAGCCGTAGTCCTCGCCGGGCTGCGCCTCGAGCTGGCGCCTGGCCTTCATGCCTGCCAGCGCGGTCCGGATGGTGTTGCAGGCCGAATCATCCAGATGGTAGGCCGGGTCCTCGGTCAGCGTCCAGCCGTCGTCAGAGGGCCGGAGCGTCAGCGTCTCGCCGCCATACTGGATGGAGACGCTTTCCAGCGTGGCGATGGTCACATCCAGCAGCGGGATGCTGCCGTCCTCGGCCTCACTGGCGGCCTGTTCGGCCTTCTGGTTCGCGTGGGTCAGCAGGGCCAGCGCCGCCCCGGCGGCGAGGACGAATACCAGCAAAACGATGAGGGTATGCTGTTTTGCTTTCATGGCGTGCCTCCTTATTTGCGGCGTCGCAGCAGCACCACCACTGCGCCCACGGCCAGCACAGCCGCTGGGAGGATGAGGACGAACACCAGACCCAGCACAGCGGCGGTGTGGCCCGAGATGGTGATGGGCGCAGCTTCCAGCGCCTTGGACTCCACGAGGGTGGTCCCCTCCTGCCCGGCCAGAGAGGCAGCGCAGCCCTGCAGGAAGGTCACGTTGCCGGGAACAGTCTGATAGACGGCCTCGTTGTCCATGTTGCCGCAGTTGACCCAGATGACCTCTGCGCCGGTGCTGTTATTGGAAGCATAGGCTGCCAGTGCAAAGGGGCCGTCGGGGTCGCCGTCTTCCTGCTCGGCGGTGGTCATCTCATAGCCCGCCGCCTTGCTGTAGGAGCTCTCGGTACTGACCAGCAGGGCTTCCGAGGCGATGCCCTCCGTTTCAGTGATGGTGATGCCCTGCGCCATCTGCAGCAGGACGCGGCGGCTGGTGTCGATTCCGTCCAGCGTGCCGCTTTCGGTGTCGGTGGCGTAATCCGGCAGCAGATAGTAGGGGTAACCGTTCAGGTAATGGCCGCTGTCCCCTTCCACCACAAGGCCGGTCGTGCGGGTCAGTCCAAACTCGGCCATCAGGGCGTCAAGATTCGGGGTGGAGTAATAGCTATCGGTGGTGAGCATCAGATGTCCGCCATTTTTCAGGTAGGCGCGCAGGGCCGACATCTCATCCACGAGGCCGCCCGTCGATGCAAAGTCCTGCTGCGGGTCATTGATGATGAGCAGGTCGCAGTCGTCCGGGATGGTGTCCGTCAGCAGGTCGAGGGGGCTGACGGAGAGGTTCTGGCCTTCCAGCGCATCGGTCAGGGTGTCGGTGAGGCGCTGTTCGCCGTGGTTCGTCGTGTAGTAGGCGTGGAGCTCTTCGCCGCTGGTGATGCGGTAGATGGCAGCGGTGAGCTTATTTTCGCCGCCAAAGGTCACACTGTAGCTGCCGGTGGTGTAGTAGTCGGAGTAGTCATAATCGTAGAGGTCGGACGCCGCCAGCACGGCGCTCTTCTCCCCCGAGACGAGGATGAGACTGCCGTTCTCAGCCGACTGCACACCGTACTGGGCGGCGAAGGTCGGGTAGACGGCGGGGTCTTTCGTCTCCCACTTGATGTGGCCGCTCTCGGAGGCGTAGCGGTCCAGCAGCTTTGTGATGATGGCGTCCTCGCTGCCCGTCTCGGCCAGATAGTAGATGGTGACATCCTGCGTCAGGGCGTGGGCGATGTCCTTGGAGCTGTCGCTGAGGGTGTAGAGCCCGGCCTCCGAGAGGTCGAACTCGGTGTACTTCGTCGGAACGGCCCGGACGATGAGGTTGAGCAGGACGGCCAGCACGACCACCAGCACCGTGACCGCCGAGGCATAGATGCCGCTGCCTATCCGCAGACGTTCCAGCGAGCCTGCGCTTTTTTTCTCAAATTTCTTCATAGTCTGCCCCCCTCTCAGTTCCAGCGGCGCTTCTCGATGCCCTGCGCCGTAAAGAAGAGGAAGAGCACCGTCACCGTCAGATAATAAACCAGCGTCGGGATGGAAAAGCTGTTGTTGACGAACTCCTCAAAGGGCGCAAACAGGCAGAGGGCGCTCAAGACAGCACTGAACGCTTCGGTGAGCCATGCGCTGCGCAGCAGGAATAGAGCGCTCAGCCCGGCACAGAGGGCCGCAAAGCAGAAGCAGCCCAGCGTGAAGCTCCGGGTGCGCAGGCCCACCGCAAGGGAGGCTCCCGCCGACAGAGCCGTAAAGACCACCAGTGCCACGGCGCTCCCGGCGTTGAACATACTGCGGAGGCTGGGCATCATATAGGCCAGCAGCAGAGCCGAAAAGCCCATGACTGCCGCGATGATCTGGTTCTCCGTGAGGCCGGAGCAGAACTCGCAGACGGCAATGGCCGCACAGCCCAGCAGGAAATAGCACAGCAGCGCGGCGAAATTTGCCCCGCAGGCCGAGGCCGTGCCGCCCAGCAGCCAGAGCACGACGATCATGATGCCGTCGGCCAGACAGGGCAGCGCGAACACGGTGCAGAGGGCCAGATACTTGCCCACCACAATGCCCCACACGGACACCGGGCTGGTGAGAAGCAGCTGGTCGGTGCGGGCGCGGCGCTCTTCGGCCAGCGAGCGCATGGCCAGCACCGGAAAATAGAGCAGCAGCATGAAGATCGTTCGGTAGAGCGTATAGTAGCCAAAATCCGTCAGGCCGTAACCGAGGTTCAGGGCCAGAAAATAGATGCCGGAAGCCGCCAGCAGAAAGGCCGTGAGCACGTAGCCCATCATTCCGTGAAAAAAGCTGCGCAGCTCCCGCTTGTAGATGGCAAGCATCGAATCAGTCCTCCTTTTTATCCGAAGTCTCTTCCGGAGCCGTCAGCTCAAGGAAGAGCTCTTCCAAATCGCGCTCTTCAGCGGCAAGGTCCACGACAGCGGCCAGATGCCCCTGCGACAGGATGAGCGCCTTATCACAGACGGCCTTCACTTCACTGAGGATGTGGCTGGACAGGATGACCGTGTGGGTGCGGCCCAGCTCCCGGATGAGGCGGCGCAGCTCGATGACCTGCGCCGGGTCGAGACCCACGGTGGGTTCGTCCAGAATGATGAGCTGCGGACTGCCCAGCAGCGCCTGCGCCACGCCCACCCGCTGGCGGTAGCCCTTCGAGAGGCTGCGGATGAGCCGGGGCAGAACGTCTTCCAGACCGGTACGGCGGGCGGCAGACTGCACCTGCGCCGGGCGGTCTGCTTTCTTGACGCCTTTCAGTTCGGCGGCAAAGTCGAGATATTCGGCCACCGTCATCTCCGGGTAAAGGGGCGGCTGTTCCGGCAGATAGCCCACGCAGGCTTTGGCGGCGTCGGCTTCCTCGGGCAGCGGATGGCCCGCCACCGTCACCTGTCCCTCCGTGGCGGCGAGGTAGCCGGTAAGGATGTTCATGATGGTGGACTTGCCGGCACCGTTCGGCCCCAGCAGGCCGTAGATGACGCCGTCCTCCACCGTGAAAGAGATGTCGTCCACTGCAAGGCGGCTGCCGTATTTCTTAGTGAGGTGGGATACTTCTATCACAAAAAACGCTCCTTCTCTGCGGGTGTCCCCGGGAATATCTGCATCATTTTAGCCCGAAAATGTGTCAGAAATAAGATAAACCTGTGTGCGTTTCCAAATATTGTTTCTTTTGCGCTGGTGCGGCAGTTTTCGCGGCTGGACGCAAAAAAAGCGCCGCTCCCCGCAAAGGGAACGGCGCTCTTGGAAGCCTTGTAATTGTTGCAATTACTTACGGCCGAAACGCTTGTTGAAGCGCTCAACACGTCCGCCGGTGTCGACCAGCTTCTGCTTACCAGTGTAGAAAGGATGGCACTTGGAGCAAACTTCGACGTGGATCTCGGGCTTGG
>OLNU01002160.1_pt1 | contig 12633 bp, 7 predicted proteins | sample 1672241 | NCBI WGS metagenome assembly OLNU01 (sample SAMEA3136663, study PRJEB25190) | human gut metagenome | biome: human gut; feature: human-associated habitat; material: faeces | place: Austria | collected 2013 | reverse complement strand
GCAATATCTCTGTTGCCGAATATATGCGGGACGGGCTGCTGGACGCCCGGACGTTTGCCGCCAGCTCCCAGCCAAAGGATTTGTTCGAGCTGGTGCGCAAAGAGGATGTTGATGAGCTGATGTCCGTGTTCCCTGTAACGCGGCTGCACTATGTGGCCTCCGACGGCTGCGCCCTGCTTTTGCGCGACGAGATCGACGGGATGGACGCTGACTCCTTCGCCCTGTATCTGAAATACCATTTCGCCACCTGTGAACGCGCGGACCTGGCGGGCATTACAAGCCATGCGGTGGATATCTTCCGCAAGTGACCGACTGTGTCTGAATGCTGCGCCAGCTTTCCCGTTCATCTGACACACGGCGGGAATACCCCGCCGGCCCGTCTGTTCATTTTACCGCTTCAAGCTGTTTCCGCCTTCTATTACATAGGATTGCAGCCCTTTTTGACATCCGTTCTTTTCATAAAAATGCTCCAAGCCCGGCTGCGCGCCAAAATACAACATTGTTTTATTGGCAATGGGATAATATGTTGAAGTGGAAAAAGGATTTTGGAAAGCATGCATTTGATTTTACAGGTTTGTTAAATTGGGAAAAACGGAGATATTGGTCAAATACCAGTGAAAACTCTGCTTTTCAGCCAAGTGATAATTTAGGTTCATCCGGTATTGGATTTGGTACTTCTCCTGTAGTTGAAGCTAATGATACATATAGGACAGGAGCTGCTTTGATGGGACGTTTGCATTATTCTTATGATAATCGTTATATGATAACCGGGACAGTTCGTCGTGATGGGTATTCAGCTTTTGGACAAGCCAACCCATATGCTGTTTTTCCTTCTGTTGCATTAGGTTGGGTGTTTTCAGAAGAATCGTTTATGGATAAGATTGAGTGGTTGGAATATGCGAAATTACGTGTGTCATGGGGTAAAAATGGTAATCGGTCTATCGGTGAATATGCAGCATTGATGCAGTTATCTCCTCGTAAATATTTTTATTATGATCCCAATACAGGTGAGTTAATTCCTATTAATACGTTTTATTGTTATAATATGGCAAATGCCGGATTGAAATGGGAAAATACGGAATCTTGGAATCTTGGGTTGGATTTTACGGTACTTGGTGGCCGTTTAGGTGGTAGTATTGATCTATATAATAAAAAAACAAATGACCTTTTAAATAATCGTCAATTGCCTAGTTTAATTGGTTATAGTTCCGTAACGTCAAATATTGGTGAAATTAATAATAAAGGTATAGAGCTTTCATTGCATTCCACTAATATTAATAAGCCGAACTTAACTTGGAGAACAACTTTAAATCTATCATACAATAAGAATACCATTAAACATTTGTATGGTATTATGGAGGATATTAAGGATGATGAGGGTAATGTGATTGGACAAAAAGAAGCAGATGATATTACTAATGGTTATTTCATAGGACATGCTTTAGATGAAATATGGGGATATAAATTTATTGGAGTATGGCAAGAAAATGAAGCGGAGGAGGCTGCTAAATATAAGCAACAGCCTGGTGATCCCAAATTATTGGATGTAGACAATAATTATAAGTTCAATAATGACGATAAGGTATTCCAAGGTAATACGACTCCAAAAGTACGTTGGAATATGCGTAATGAATTTACTTTATTTAAAAATTGGAATGTATCATTCAGTATGTATTCTTATTTAGGGCATAAAAAAACGATGTCTCGTTTTACTAACTCGAATGCTTTGTTGAATATAACTAATTCTATAGTACGTGAGTATTGGACTCCTGATAATCCGATAAATGATTACCCTCGTTTAAAAGCAACTTCTCCCGGTGGTGTATCTTATAATATTTATCAGAATGCATCATTCTTGCGCTTTGACAATATTTCGGTTGGTTATACTTTCCCTAAAACAATGATTCAACCACTGAAAATACAGGCTTTGAGTGTGAATTTGACATTAAAGAATGTAGGAGTAATCTCGGGATGGTCAGCAGGTGATCCGGAAAATAGTGATGCTAATACTCCTAGAACTTTATTGTTTGGACTTAATATGACATTGTAAAATAGAAGAAATATGAAATCAATAAAAGTGAAAACATTTTGTGCTGGTGCGTTAGGGTTAGTGATGTTGGCTAGTTGTTCGGATTGGCTGGATCCAAAACCATTGTCTTTTTTTACACCAGAAAATACATTTGATACTTATGCGGGTTTAAAGTCGGCAACAGATATGTTAAACCGCGATGTTCGTTACTTTGACTTTTACCCGACTTCAGGTTCGGCCGAACCTTGTATTCTTTCTGAATATTGGTTTTCGGAAATGGCAGTAAATGGGCGTACTGATGCTAATAATGTACCGGTTGACTTGACAGCTTTGATAACACCGAGTGCAAGCCTGAGTGGAAATGCGTCTCAGATTAATAACTATTGGACATATTTATATAAAGGTATTAAAGACGCCAATACTTTGTTGAATAGAGCAACTACTGCACAGTATGAGAACGAGGAGCAACGGAAAGAGGTGGAAGCTTTGGCTTATTTTCATCGGGCTTATCGTTACTATCGTTTGGTGCATCAATATGGAGATGTTCCTTTTATCGTGAACGAGGTAACTTCGCCACGCTATGATTTTTATACAACGAAACGCGAGGTAATCTTAAAACAACTGAAAGAAGATTTGGAGAATTCTGCAGCTTACCTTTCAAACAGTGTATATGTTGGACAAGTAAGTCAGGCGGCTGCTTATCATTTATTAGCTAAGATAAATTTGGCTTTGGGTGATTTTGATGCAGCGATAGAGGCAGCAAATAAAGTAATTAATGATGGTGTACATTATTTGATGACTGATCGTTTTGGAGTAGATAAAAATGATCCTACTAAAAATGTTATTTGGGATTTACATCAATCTGAAAATAAACATTTGCCTGAAAATAAGGAAGTTCTGTATATTGTGTTAGATGACTATGCTCAAACTGATGCTCGTTCTGCTGCCGGTCTGGAAATTAAACGTCAGATTTTGCCTTGGTTTACGGCTTCAGGGAAGGTTAGTACCCCTGATGGAAAGAGCGCTTTTGTGGATAATAATGAAACAAAGAACCCTTATTTGTTGGAATATGGTCGTGGAGTATGTTCGTTGCGTCAAACATGGTATGCTACACATATGATATGGACTTTGGATGATACGGATTTACGTCACGCTCCAGGAAATTGGATGAAAATGACAGATTTGAAATATAATAATCCTGCTCTAAAAGGTACATCCGAATGGTATGGAAAACCTTTACAAATGTATAATGATAAAGGAGAATGTTTGATTGCTGATACAATTCGCTGTTGGGTGGATTGGCCTCATTATAAGACTAATGTAGCTGATCAAAAGGCAAATTGGTGGCGTGGAGGTTGGGCTGATTGGTATGTCTTTCGTTTAGCTGAAACATATTTGTTGAGAGCAGAAGCTTATGTCTGGAAAGGTGAGAAAAACTTGGCTGCTGCTGACATTAATAAGGTACGTGAACGTGCAGGTGCCCGTCCTATTACGGCTAGCGAAGTATCTATATCACAGGTCTTGGGTGAACGTGCTCGTGAGTTATTCTATGAAGAACCTCGTAAGTGTGAACTGACTCGTATTGCTTATATTTATGCTAAAACTGGCATACCTGCGGATAATGGAAAGACTTATTCATTAGATAAATTCTCGACGGAAAATTATTTCTATGATAGAATTATGTCACTGACGGAGTTTTATAATAAAGGAGTGAAAAATGCCTATGGGTTAACTTATACTATGCAGCCATATCATGTATTGTGGCCTATTGCATTAAAAGCCACTTCAACAAATGTAGAGGGGCATATTAATCAGACTCCAGGATACGATGGTTGGGAAAATAACATTGAACCTATGGATAGACCTAATGACTAATTTTTTCTATTGAAGAATAAAAGTCCCTTGTTAAATTCTGTATTTTAATGCTGTTTAATCAAGGGACTTTTTTATATAACTTATAAACCTGTCATTAGAACATAATCTTATAATTTTATAGTTTATATAGACAATTTGTGTAGGTAATAACAACAATATTGGTTGGTGTCATTCTACCGTTTTTGTTATTTTTGCCATGTTTATTATTAATATGAAGACTGCATTAATAACCCTATTATTTAAATATGAAAAACAAATTCTTACAGACTTTTATTTTCTTTTCTTTATTGTCGGCAGGGGTTTCCGCTCAGCCCGGTCATAAATTATTACCTGCCGAACAGGAAATTCCTTTGAACTATGGTGCCGATCGTTTGGGTAAACGTTATGACGCGGATATGCAGAAATTTCGGGACAACCGTTTGGGCGCTTTTATCCATTGGGGGCTTTATGCCATTCCCGGTGGTGAATGGAACGGGAAAGTCTATCCGGGTGCTGCGGAATGGCTCAAGTCATGGGCAAAAGTTCCGTCAGGCGAGTGGCTGGAGTTGATGAAACAGTGGAATCCGACGAAGTTTGATGCCAGGAAGTGGGCAAAGATGGCCAAGGAGATGGGAGTTCGTTATGTGAAGATCACCACCAAGCACCATGAAGGCTTTTGCCTCTGGCCCAGTAAGTATACAGAAAACACAGTGGCCAATACCCCATACAAGAAAGACCTTTTGGGGGAAATGGTAAAGGCGTATAACGATGAGGGCATTGACGTACATTTCTATTTCTCTGTGATGGACTGGAGCCACCCGGACTGGCGTTATGATGTGAAGACACCCGAGGACAGCGCTGCTTTCAGCCGTTTTCTGACGTTTACGGATAATCAGCTGAAGGAGCTTGCAACCCTTTATCCGACGGTAAAGGACTTCTGGTTTGACGGCACCTGGGATGCCAGCATCAAGAAGAACGGTTGGTGGACGGCCCATGTGGAGCGTATGCTGAAGGAGATGCTTCCGGGCGTGACCATCAACAGCCGTTTGCGTGCCGATGACTACGGGAAACGTCATTTTGACAGCAACGGTCATTTGATGGGAGATTATGAATCCGGTTACGAACGCCGTTTGCCCGACCCGGTGAAGGACTTGAAAGTGACCCGCTGGGACTGGGAAGCCTGTATGACGGTACCCGAAAACCAATGGGGATACCATAAAGACTGGTCTCTCAGTTATGTCAAGACTCCGGTGGAGGTGCTCGAACGTATCGTTCATGCCGTGTCCATGGGTGGCAATATGGTTGTCAACTTCGGTCCTCAGGCGGATGGGGATTTCCGTTCGGAAGAAAAGGAACTGGCTAAATCCATCGGTGCTTGGATGAAGAAGAATGGCCAATGCATTTATGGTTGCGACTATGCCGGTTGGGAGAAACAGCCTTGGGGATATTACACCCGCAAGGGGTCGGATGTTTACATGGTTGTCTTTAATTGTCCTTATTCAAAGCATCTGACGGTGAAGACACCGAAGGGCACCCGGGTAGTGAAAGCCGCATTGCTGAATGGAAAATCGGTGAAGGTGGTTGAGACGGCACGGAATGAGTATAATGTGGATATGCCTGCACAGGAACCCGGCGAACCGTTTGTCATCAAACTGCAGATAAAAGAAGCAGCCGGTGTCGTGGATAAATATCGTGATGCTTTAACCTGATGAAAAAGATGAATTATATGTATAAGTTGTTTGGGACAGCACTTGCCGTGCTGTTCTCCGTTTCCGTTTCCTCCCAGATTCCTTTTACTAAGGTGGAAACGAAGAATATGATGCGTAAAGTGGCGGATTGGCAGATAGCCCATCCCAATACCGGCCATGAACATGATGACGTGTCATGGACCCACGCCGTCCTTTATGCGGGAATGGCTGACTGGGCCGAACTGAGTGAAAAGGAAGACGGTTATGATTTCTATTACCGCTGGCTGCTTCGTATAGGCAGCCGCAACCAGTATCAGCTTGGGTCATGGATGTATCATGCCGATTTTATCGCAGTGGCGCAGGTGTACCTCGATTTATATAATAAATACGGTCAGGAAAGAATGATCTGGCACACGCTGGCCCGTACCGATTGGGTGATCGGGCATCCTGCAAAAGGGAATTTGGAGCTGGACTATAGCCGTATCGAGAGCCTGGACCGTTGGTCATGGTGTGACGCCCTGTTCATGGCCCCTCCGGTGTATGCCAAGCTTTATGCGATGACCGGTGATAAGAAATATGTTGATTTTCTAAATCGTGAGTACCGGGCCACATACGATTTCCTGTTCGATAAGGAAGAGCATCTCTTCTACCGCGATTCCCGCTATTTTAATAAAAAAGAAGCCAACGGCAAGAAAGTGTTTTGGGGCCGTGGCAATGGCTGGGTATTGGGCGGACTGAGTGAAATCTTGCAGGCCTTGCCTGCAAAGGACAAGCACCGCCGTTTCTATGAGGACCTGTTTGTCACTTTGTCTGCGCGCGTGGCCGAGTTGCAGAGCAAGGACGGCTACTGGCATGCCAGCCTGCTCGACCCCGAATCTTATCCTTCTCCCGAAACCAGTGCGACCGGTTTCATTGTTTATGCACTGGCATACGGCATAAACGAGGGCTTGTTGGATAAGGATAAGTTTACTCCCGTTGTGGTGAAAGGCTGGCAGGCTATGCTTGATGCTGTCTCTGCGGAAGGTAAGCTGGGCTATGTGCAGCCCATCGGGGCCGACCCTCGCAAAGTGACCCGCGAGATGACAGAGGTGTACGGCGTAGGCGCTTTCCTGCTGGCCGGGAACCAGATTTATAAGATGGCACAATGATTGAATTCTCAAAGTTTAAACGAATATTTTGGTATAGATGAATAAATTAGTAAGTCTGTTGCTTGCCGGTCTGTTTGTTTGCGGTAGTGGCGTCGCCCGCGATGTCACCTCTTTCAACACGGGCTGGCAATTCAAGAAAGGCCCTTTTTCAGCCGATGCGATGAAGGCGGCTTCCCAATGGGAGGGTAAATGGGAAACAGTGGAAATCCCGCATACATGGAATGCCCGGGATATGCAGGTTCGGTATAATAATTTCTATGAAGGGGTGGGCTACTACAAGAAAAACTTTTTCTGTCCCGGAGACTTGAAAGACAAGCGTGTGTTTTTGCGTTTTGAAGGGGTAGGGGCCTGTTCGGAAGTGTATGTAAACGGCAGGTTGGCAGGGACGCACAAGGGTGGCTATTCAGCTTTTGTGGTTGAAATCGGCCCTTCGCTGAACCCCGGCTCGGATAATGAAATCGTGGTGAAGGCCGACAACCAGTCCCGTCCCGACGTCATTCCGGTGAACCATGTCCTGTTTGGCGTTTATGGAGGCATCTATCGTCCGGTGTGGCTGGTCGTGACCGGCAAGAGCAGCATCGCCGTTAATGATTGTGCTTCCTCCGGCGTTTATATCACTCAGAAGAATGTATCGAAGCGTTCGGCCGACATTGCCGTAAAAGTCAAATTGGATAACGCCGCGTTGCATCCTGTTCCCGTGGTTCTCGAAAACACGATTTACACTCAGGAAGGCAGGAAGGTTGCTTCCCAAAAACAGAATATCGAGCTGACTCCCCACGGCATACAGGCTTGTGTGGCTAACTTCAAGCTGAACCATCCCCATTTGTGGCAGGGGCGGGAAGACCCTTATCTTTATAAGGTGGTTTCGCGCCTGATGCAGGATGGGCATGTGATTGACGAAGTGGTCCAGCCTTTGGGGGTCCGTAAGTATGAGATTATAGCCGGTAAAGGTTTTTATCTGAACGGAGAGAAATATCCGATGTATGGAGTCTGCCGTCACCAGGACTGGTGGGGCCTGGGAAGTGCCTTGAAGAATGAGAACCACGACTTCGACCTGGCACAGATCATGGATGTGGGTGCCACCACCGTCCGTTTTGCCCATTATCAGCAGTCGGATTACTTGTATTCCCGTTGCGACTCCCTGGGGCTGATTGTCTGGGCCGAGATTCCTTTTGTGAACCGTGTCACCGGTTATGAGGCAGAGAATGCGCAAAGTCAGCTTCGCGAATTGATCCGTCAGAATTTCAATCATCCTTCCATCTATGTATGGGGGTTGCACAATGAGGTATATCATCCTCACGAATATACATCGCAGTTGACTGCCGCTCTTCATGACCTTGCCAAGACGGAAGATCCCGACCGCTATACGGTTTCGGTGAATGGTTACGGGCACATGGAACATCCGGTGAACCTGAATGCCGATATTCAGGGTATGAACCGGTACTTCGGATGGTACGAAAAGAAAATTCAGGATATTGATGCATGGGTGGAAGGCCTGGAAGAGAAATATCCGTACGAGAAACTGATGCTGAGCGAATATGGCGCCGATGCCAATATTTATCATCAAACTGAATATCTGGGACAGTCCCTTAACTGGACCAAGCCTTATTATCCTGAGACTTTCCAAACAAAGACTCACGAATATCAGTGGAGTGTAATAGCCAGGCATCCTTATATCATTGCTTCCTATTTATGGAATATGTTTGATTTTGCTACGCCCATGGCTGACCGTGGGGGCATCCCCGGACGTAACATGAAAGGGCTGATGACTTTCGACCGTAAGACGAGGAAGGATTCCTACTTCTGGTATAAGGCGAATTGGAGTAAGGAACCTGTCCTGCACCTGACCCAACGGCGCAATGTGGATCGTGAAAAGCAGGAAACTTCGGTAACGGTCTACTCCAATATCGGCATGCCGAAGGTCTTTCTGAACGGTCGGGAGCTGCAAGGCGTCCGTAAAGGCTATACCGATGTGCACTATGTTTTCGACCATGTAACGCTGTGTGACGGAAAGAATAGGCTGAAGGCTGTTGTGTCCCGCGATGGCAAAGAGTATACGGATGAAATAGAATGGAACTATTCCGGCGAGAAGAACAGAGGTACGGAAGCCTACGAGAACAAGAACGAGCATTTCGGCCTGTAGAGTGAGTGTCGTTTTAAACTGCTTTCACACGAATTGGAATGTAATGTATTGTCTGCCAGCTGTTTATTGTGAAAGACGAGCGTTTTATGTGTGAAAGCAAATTTCACAAACTTCAGTCGGGCAGAGATTTGTGACAACTTTCTTTCAAAAAAAACACTTTCACCTTTTCCGAAAAGACCTTGGAATTTTTGGAAAAGAAGGAAGTGTTTTTTAAAAAGACTTCCTTCTTTTTGGGAACTTTTTACTTGAATCGTGAAGTATCTACCGCTTCATGTTTTTTTTCTTTGTAACTTCCGAACTTATAGCTGAAAGTCAGCATAATATGACGGGAATAGCTATTATTGTGCATATCCATATACTGTCCTCGGTTTCTCAATTTGATATCTATATTTCCTTGCATCGAATTGAATATATCATCAGCTTTTAGCACTAAACCGGCTTTTTGATTGGCAGAGTTCCAACGTATTCCGGCATTGACAGCCCATACATGACTCAGTGCATAGCTTCCCTGAATGGAGGGACTCAGATAGAGGCCGGTCAACTCCATACGGATATCGGGATGATTAGAGAGAGTGACATTGTTTTGCAGTATCCCTAGGCAGGTCCATTTGCTGTGGTTAAAAGAAATATCGAAAAAATTGTCACATTTGGCTTGATGATATTCGGCTTGAAGAGTAGCGCGTCCCTCTGCTCGATTGCCTATTTTGAATGGGATGATAGCTGTTGCTGAGAAGCTCTGCTGATAATCCCAATTCAATGTTTTATAAATCAAGGCCAGCCGTTCGGTACTTTGATAGGCCAGTTGGTCGAACCTGTGGAGTTCATGGTCGTAGGCCATGCTGAAAATATATTTATTCTTCAGGATATAATTCAGGTTGAGCGAATAATCTGTTGATGGCTTCAGCATCGGATTACCCTGAACTTCTTCGTAGCCACTGATATATCCGGTGCTTTCGCTTAAATCCCAGTAATCGGGATAAGTCTTGTCCGAAGTAAACGAGAGTTGCAGGATATGTGCGGGCTCTACCACATAAGTCACTGCTGCTGTTGGATAAATCGACCAGGCATGATAATTGCTCATCTTATAATACTCTCCGGTTACGGAAGCATTGAATGAAAACCGTTCTCCCATGCTTTTGCTGAATCCGGCGTATAGGTCACAGGTGTATTCCTTGTAACGGCTGTCCGTATTTAGTTGGTCCATGCCGGTAGTGCCGGCAGGGTGATAAAACTGGGTGTTGTGGTCGTTGGCATAGGTCAATGAAGCTCCGTAGCTCAGCGTGCCCATATTGTTTATGGCATGCTCCCGGTCCATGTATATTTTCCAGCGGTCTATGTTTTGGCCGCTCGTGGTTTGGAAACGGCTGGTGTTTTCTTCTCTGTTCTTATTAGTAAAATCCTGATTGCTTTCCGACCGGTAAGAAGTATAGTTCACTCCGGCTTTCAGTCCGGCAGGCGACGCATAGTCTAGTGCCAGATTATGCATTTGCTTGTTAGCTTTGGTGCGATTGTCAGATGTGGCAAAGTTTCCATCAGAAACTGTATGGCCTCTTTGGTCGGGAGTAAAGGCACTTGTATAGGCCAGACTGATGTTACTTTCTTTATTGGTCTTATATTCGGCCCCTACGCGAATATGGTGCGTCATTCCTTTATTGTCAATGATTCCTTGTTGGTGGATATCATATATCTTGTTGTTCAGGGTATGGCGGGAATAGGTGTTCGTCTTTTGTCTGTGCCGGCGGTATTGAGTGTTATACAGAAGGTCTATATTCCATTTCGGATGGGTATATAACAGGTTGAGACCACCCTGTGCACCATTCTTGTAGTCGTGCAGGTATCCGGCTTTTACTTCCCCTTTCAGTCCGCTTTCTCCGGTACGGTATCCTTTCAGAATCAGATTGATGGCTGCTCCTCTGACATGGTATTGAGGAGGGGCGCTATACATCACTTCGGCTTTTTCCACACGCGAGGCCGGTGTGTTTTTCAACAGATTGACCAGTTGTTCATAGCTCATCGTAGTTGGTTTACCGTTTAGGATAATGCTGAGTCCGGGTGTTCCTGCCAGTGAAAGATTACCGTTGATTTCCTGCACACCGGGAAGTTGTTGCAGACTTTCGTAAGCATTGTTCACCACCTTATGTTCGATCAGTCGTGACAAATCATAAGAGAGTTTTCCTTCTTCTACCTTCACAAGCGGTTGCTCTCCTTTTATCACCACTTCGTCCAGTGTATAGTCTTTGCCTGACAGGACAATCGTGCCTGTATCACTACCCGTTCCTTCTTGTTGGCGGGTGGTGTATAGAATGTGTTGGAATATCAACCGATATTGTGCCGGTTGCCGGTTGAACCGGAAGCATCCGGTACTGTCTGTGATGAGGGCATCTACAAAAGTGGAGTCGATGCTCTGCAATATTACCGTGGCTCCATCAATGGGATGTGCTTCGGCGTCTGTTACTTTCCCGCTGATAGTTTGTGCTGTGGCTGTTCCTGCCAAAGAGATTAGAAATAATAATGTGCCGATAATAATTTGTTTTTTCATATTCGTTGGTTTTTAATATTTTCTTTAACTTTGACGAAACAAAAGTAGAGCTACTTTTTTTCATACGTGGTTAATGGTAGGTTAATGTTAGGTTAATATGAATTTGAAGGAAGTAATGATATGAAAATAAAGCATATACGATGGATGGCAATTGTTGGTTTGCTGGCTATTTTCGGCTTGCAATATGTTTGGCTTGTCAATACCTATAAGCTAGCGAAAGAGAGCATTCAGTTTAGGAGCAATGAAGTTTTCAAAGATGCTTCTATGCAAGAACTCTTCCATCGCATGGAGGAGCTGAAAGCGGAGTTGAAAAAGAAATATGCAGTTCAAGATACCATTGTAGGGGTGAAAGTGGAGCTGGATAATGATCATGATGTTGCTGAAAGCGGGATTTTGAATGATAATGCCAATCAATGGCTGATGTCTAATATGTATGTTTCTATCCAGGAAGCTGTGGTAAAGAAATATGAAGTATCTGTTTCTTTGGCAGATTTGGATTCTATCTATCGGGCGAACCTGCTTATGGAAGGTATTGATGCAGAGGTGGTTTGTTGTATTACTGATTCTTCGGGAAATATTCTCAAGAGCTCCCGAGCGTTATGGATGAGGGGGAATGATATGCTGAAGACTCGGTTATATCCCACTAATTGCAAGCGTACGGAAAATCTGCAGGCTTTTATTGTTAATCCTTATTGGGTTATCTTTCAGAAAATGACCTTGCTATTGATTGCCACTGTGATAATGATGATATTGATTATCGGTTGTATTGTCTATCAGATTCGTATCATTGCCCGTCAAAATAAAATAGCTAAGATCCGCGAAGATTTTTCTTATGCGCTAATTCACGATATGAAAACACCTATCAGCAGTATTTTGATGGGGATTCAAATATTAGAGACCGGTAAGTTGGATACTCGTCCTGAAAAGCGTGCCAAGCTTTTTCATATTTTGAAAGATGAAAGTGAACATCTGTTAGCGTTGACAGAGAAGGTTTTGACACTTTCGAAATTGGAAAATCATCAACTGAATCTTTTTCGCGAAATGCTTTCGTTACGTAGTATGTTGGATGACTTGATTGAAAAGTTTTCTGCTAAGGCGGACAAGCCGGTACATTTCAGTTTAGCTCTTGAAGCGGAAACGGTTGTGGCGGATGGTGAGTTTCTGAAGGAAGCAATCAGCAATCTGATTGATAATGCTATTAAGTATTCGGGGGCTTCAGTTGCTATTACTAT
>OLNU01002151.1_pt1 | contig 12674 bp, 10 predicted proteins | sample 1672241 | NCBI WGS metagenome assembly OLNU01 (sample SAMEA3136663, study PRJEB25190) | human gut metagenome | biome: human gut; feature: human-associated habitat; material: faeces | place: Austria | collected 2013 | reverse complement strand
GGTGTCGCGCACAAGATCGGCCACGCGATCGGGCACCGCGTCCGCAGCGTCGGCAGCCTCGGCGGCCTCGGCACCGCTCCCCGCCGTCGCTTCTCCGTCGGCGCCGGCATCCGCGACCGACCCTTCCACAGGCCCGGCCACCAGCGCGACAGACGTCGCGCCGCCCGCGGCAAGCACAGCGATGAGGCTCTCGTCCACCCGACCCAGGCTCTTCACCACGACCACCTTCGCCGGGTCGTACTTGCCCTCGGCCGCCGCTTGCATAGCAGCATCCATGATGACCGCCGCGCCGTCGTTGGCCTGCATGGCCGCCACAGCCGCGCGCAGAAGCTCCTTGTCGTCGGGCTTCTTCGACTCCAGCGCCGCCGTCGGACACACGGTAGCGCAGGTGCCGCAACCGACGCAGCGCTCGGGGGCCACGGCCAAGTCGTTGCCTTCCACGAGAATGGCACCCGTAGGACACGCCTCGGCGCAGCGACGGCAGGAAGCGTTGCGATTGCGCACCACCACGCACCGGCTCGGCTGCACGGCCAGCGACTGGCTCTCAAGCTTCTCGAAAAGTCCCAGAATGTTGTCCATGGATATCCTCCCTCTGTGGGTTAATTGGCACAACGAAATACGGCCGCCTCTAAGGGCTAGCCGCGTCGCTCCTCAATATCCATGTCAAAGATCAAAGAGGGCCGAATCGTTGCGGTCATGGTGATTCCTTCCACAAATCATCGTCCCCAAACCCACTGCTCAGTATGGCGAAAACACCCCGCTCTGTCAACGGGAAGGCGGCGCAAAGTCGGCAAAGCAAAGCGGCTTCCTGCGGCTCTCGCATCCTACCGCCAGCCCACTGTCAGGACCGACGTCTCCGGAGACGATTCGGAAATCTCCCAGCACACCGACGTCGTCGCCTCAAGCAGGGCGGCGTCGTGGGACACGAGCAGCAAGGCGCCGGGAAAGGCGGCCAGAAGGCGCTCCAAGGCCTCGACGGAATGGAGATCCAGGTAGTTGGAAGGTTCGTCCATGATGATGAGCTCCGGTTCATCGAGTATCCCGAGGCCGAGCATGAGCTTGCGCATCTCGCCCGGGCTCGTTCGCTCGCCTTCCACCAAGCGATCGGGATCGGAATTGAGCGCCGCGGCCACCGCCAGCACCCGCCCCCGACTGCGCGAATCGAGGGAGGCCAATCGAGAAAGCGCATCGCGGTACTGCTCGGCGGTGGGCTCCTGCGGGATGACGAGCACCCGCGCGGTCGGGTCGATCCGCCGTGCCACCTCACTCACCAACGTGGTCTTCCCGGCACCGTTGGGGCCGGTCAGGGCGATGTGATCGGTGTTCCCGATGGAAAGCGGAGGCACAAGAAGCTGACGCTCCCCCAGAGCCAGCGTCATTTCCGGCTGACGGTAAAGAACCTTGCGCGCACTCGGCTCGGCGCGCATCCACAAATCGCCGTCGTAGCGCTTTTCCACCTTCACCTGCGCCAGCGTCTCCTCGGCACGAGAGAGGCGGCTCTCCATACGAGAGCTGAGCTTGCCGGCCACGCCATCCTTTCCCGTGTAGACGGCCAGCTTGACGCGCTCTTTCCCGCTATGATCCTTCGGGTCGAGATTGCGGCAGCTGCGCATGCCGGCCGCGCGCGAGGCCTCCTCCCGACGGCGCTGGGCCTCGCCTGCGAGACGCTTTTTCTCGCGCTTCGCCTGTTCGCGCTGGCGAAGGGCCGTTTTCCGCTCGAGCTCCCCCTGACCGCGTCCCTGGCTGTAGCCGCCGGGCCGCACCGTCACCTGACCGGCCGCCATGAACAAGCACTGGGAACACAGCGCATCCAGCAGGGCGCGGTCATGGGAGATCAGCAGGCCCACGCCCTTGAAGCGCGCAAGAGCTGCCGTAACGGCCTCGCGGGTGGGGACATCGACGTGATTGGTGGGCTCGTCCATAACGAGCACGTCGGGACGCTGCCAGAGCGCGCAGGCAACCTGCAGGCGCTTCTGCTGGCCGCTGGACAAGGTTTCGTAACGCCACGGCCAATCCTCTTCCACTCCCAAATCGCGCCGCAGGGCCACCGCATCGCGGTCGTAGGCGACGGCGAAGTCGTGCAGGGAATCGGGCGCGGCGGTCGCATCCTGCTCGCAGTAGATGCTGAACAGGCGCGGCGCCACCGCACCGCTATCGGGGGCAAGCCGCCCGCAGGCGACACGGGCGAGGGTCGACTTGCCGCAGCCGTTGTCGCCCACAAGCCCCGTCCAACCGCAGGGCAGCGTGGCCGACACGTCGCGCAGCACGGGATCGGCGCACGAAGGATAGGTGTAGGTAAGATGCTGAATCGATAACTGCATGGGAACCTCCTTGCAAGGAGGCCATGCGCCGGTGCGCAGGGGAAAACAGAGCTAACGATGCGGCACCCGCGAGCATGGCCGTAGAGTCATACCGATAGGGGGCGCCCGAAAGGGCATCGTTAGTTCTTCATGCACCGAATCCTCTCTCGTGCCGGCGCTTGCCAAAGGCCCCGGCGGAACAGTAGCCCCATTTTGGCGGGGACGCACCGCTTTGTCAAGTTGAAAGCGTGCGGCAATGCGCAGGGTTCGAAGTGATTCAACGAACCGTTGCGACGAGGCAGCGCACTTTCCATCTCCCGACAGATCCGAGCCGACCCCGAGCCTGCAATTCCCCCATTCAGACAAGAAAGCTCGCGCACGAAGACAAGATTTTCGAGTTGTTAGGCATGCGCCTGCAAAACACTGTCAGGATTCATCGTGCCGTAAAATCACTTCGTCGTAAAACACCAGTTCGCAATTATTCTAACCAAACACTAAACTTCCTGTCGCGCTCTGCATCTCTCTTCTCATGTCTAACAACTCAAAAATCTGTACCGCAACCGACGGAAATCTTTTCCGGCGGCCTTGACGGCTGTGTATAGGTGTGTATATACTGTGCATGTAGGGTATATACACTATTCACGCCCTTGCCGCGCCCGGGACGCTGGGGCGGCAAGGGCCGAAACCAGGACGGCACATCGCCGCACCTTGGGCGCTCGTCGCGAAGACGACCGCTGCCGGGGCTCGCGATATGCCGTCTGCGAAAGAGGCACCTTGGACATCATCATTTCAAACGGAAGCAACGAGCCCATCTATGAGCAGATCACGCGTCAGATCAAGGCGGCCATCATGGCCGGCGACGTGAACGAGGGCGACCCCCTTCCCTCCATCCGCGCCCTGGCGAACGATTTGCGCATCAGCGTCATCACCACCAAGCGGGCCTACGCGGAACTGGAAGAAGCCGGCTTCATCGACACCGTGCAGGGCAAGGGTTCCTTCGTCGCCGGAGGCAACCTGGAGCTTCTGCGCGAGGAGCGGCTGCGCCAGGTGGAGGGACACCTCGCCCGCGCCGTGGCCGAAGCGGAAAACGCCGGCATAGAAGCCGCCGATCTGCACGCCATGCTGGATGTGCTGCTGGAAGAAAACTGAACGAGGAGCGGACATGACTTACCTCATGGAAATAGACAACCTGGGCAAGCACTACGATGACTTCGAGCTTTCCGGCGTGAGCCTGGCCGTGGAACCGGACTGCGTCGTCGGCTTCATCGGATCGAACGGCGCTGGCAAGACCACCACCATCAAGGCGGCCTTGGGGATCATCGCCGCCGACGAGGGTGCCGTGCGCCTGTTCGGCCAGCCCATCGCCTGCGGCAGCCCCGAGCTGGACACCATCAAATCGCGCATCGGCGTCGTGCTGGACACCTGCGCCTTCCCCGACACCTGCCGCGTGGGCGATGTGGGCGCTATCGGGCGGGCAGCCTACCGCGAATGGGACGCCGTCCAGTTCGCCGCGCTGTGCGACCGCTTCAACCTGGCCCCGAAAAAGAAGGTGGGCGAGCTCTCGCGCGGCATGGGCATGAAGCTGACGCTGGCCTTCGCGCTCTCGCACAACCCGGAGCTGCTCGTGCTGGACGAGGCCACGGCCGGACTGGATCCCATCGCCCGCGACGAGGTGCTCGACCTTTTGCGCGACTTCATGGCCGAAGGCGATCGCGGCATTCTCATGTCCACCCACATAACCTCCGACCTGGAGAAAATTGCCGACGAGGTCGTCTGCGTGGACGCCGGCCGCATCGTTTTTGCGGCCCCCAAGGACGCCATCACCGACGAGGCCGGCGTGGCTCGCTGCCGCGCCGCCGACGTGACGGCCGTCCTGGACGCCGGCTTCTTCGCCCCCGGCGACGCCCGCATCCTGCGTCACGATTACGGCTGCGACGTGCTTGCCCCCGACCGCTTCGCCTTCGCCCGCGCCTTCCCCGATATCCCCGTCGATAAGGCCACCATTGAAGACTACATGACCCTCATTCTGAAAGGGGAATCCCGATGAAAGCCATGATCGTTTCCGACTTCGCCGTCCTGCGCAGCGCGCTTCTGCAGCTGGTGGGCATCTGCGTCGTCATCGCCCTGTTCATGGGATACGCCATGGGAACCCTGGTGGGAGGCGCTGCCGCCATCGCCGCCATGCCGCCGTTCATGCTGCTGTTCTCGCTGGCCGCCACCGACGAGCTCAACGGCTGGGAGCGCTTTCGGCTGACGTTGCCCCTCACTCGCCGCCAAGTGGTGTTCGGCCGCTACGCGAGCCTCGGGCTCATCGCCGCAGCCACCATCGCTTTCTCCCTGGCGCTGTCGTTTCTGCTGCTGGGCGTCATCTCCTGTATGCCGGCCGGCATACTGCCCGAAGGGCTGACGCCGGCCGATAATCCGCCGGCCGCCCTCGTCGGAAGCGTCGTGGGAGCCGTGGGCGTCATCACGCTGGGCATGGCCGTCACGCTGCCGCTCATCTTCCGTTTCGGCATGACCCGAGCCACCCGCCTCGTGCCTGTGGTCGTGGTGATCGCCATCGCTGCGGGCATCAGCTTCTTCGACGCCGGCATCCAGCCCACCGGCGTGCTCGCGAGTCTCGCGCAGTGGCTCGACACGGGCAGCAACTACCTCCTCCTCGCCATCGCCATGGTGGCCGCTGTCGCCCTCGTCTATGCGGCCAGCGCCCTCATCGCCGCCAAACTCTACGAGAAGCGTGAGTTCTAGCTCCCAACCCTTGGAAACCTTGTGAAGACCTTGCTTTGGTCTGATTTCGGACTATACTAGCGAACTCGTTAGTCCGAAATCAGACCATTTTGTTTTTAGGGAAGAAGACTTCCCAGAAAGGCTCGCGCGAACCATGAGCACCGCCGCCATCGCATCGCCGACAACGACCGAAAGCGCCGCCACCGCATCGCCGGGCACGGCCGAAAGCGTCGCCAGCGCCCGCACCCTGGAAACCATCCGGGCCATCGACGACTTCTACCGGCGCGTCGACGAACTGTACCGCCAGACCGCCGCGCGCATGGGGCTCGCCGACTGCGACTTCGACATCCTCTACGCCCTTTCCGACGAGGACGGTCTCACCCAAAAGCAGCTGGGCGAGCGCGGGTTCTCGTCGAAGCAGACGGTGCACTCCGCCGTCAAGCGCATGGTGGCCAAGGGCTTCGTGGCCATGCGCGGCGACAGCCCCCGCACCATGCGGGCCTACCTCACCGACCGCGGCCGCGCGCTCTGCGAAAGCAGCATCCGCGCCGTGCTGGAGGGAGAATGCCGGGCCGTGGAGACCTTCTCCCCCGCCGAGCAGCAGGTGTTCGTCGGCGCCCTCAACCGCTATGCCGACGCCTTGGACGCGAACCTGACGGCCCTCACCTTCCGTTAGCGGCGCAGCGCTCCGGCCCGCATCGCCCGCCCGACGCACGTCGCCGTGTCGCATCGGCAACCGCTGCCGGAGAAGCCAGTCTCCCGCGCAGGGCGCAAGGCGCGCAGCCCGCAACCACCCCCCCCCGACCTCCCGAACGATCCCGAAAGGTCTTCCCATGTCAGTCGATATGTCGAAACATTTTTCCACCAGCGCTCTCGTACGATTTACGCTGCCCACCATCGCCATGATGATCTTCTCGTCCTGCTACACCATCGTGGATGGGTTCTTCGTGTCGAACTACGCGGGCAAGACAGCGCTGGCGGCTGTGAACCTGATCTTCCCGGCCGTGATGATCCTCGCCTCCGTGGGCATGATGATCGGCACCGGGGGCAGTGCCCTTGTGGCCAAGACCTTGGGCGAGGGCGACCGGCCCCGGGCGCGGCGCCATTTCTCGTTGCTCATCATCTTCGCCTTCGTCGTGGGCTCGGTGCTTTCCCTTGGCGGCTGGTTCTTCATGGAGCCCACGGCCACCATGCTCGGCGCCACGCCGGGAAGCCAGATGCACCATGACGCCGCGCTCTACGGCCGCATGATGATGATCTCGCTGCCGTTCTTCATTTTGCAGTACGCCTTCCAGAGCTTCTTCGTCACGGCAGGCAAGCCCAAGTACGGCTTTCTGGTCATCGTGGCAGCCGGCGTGGCGAACATCTTGCTGGACTTCCTGTTCGTCGGCGTGTTCGGCTGGGGGCTTCCCGGCGCGGCGCTCGCCACCAACATCGGCGAGCTCATCGGCGGCGGCATTCCACTCGTCTACTTCGCCCGCAAGCGCTCGACGCACCTGTACTTCGTGCGGCCGCATCTGCGCTGGCCCGTCATCGGGAAGGCCTGCGCCAACGGCTCGTCGGAAATGGTCACCAACATCGCCATGAGCCTCGTGGGCATCCTATACAACTGGCAGCTTCTGCGCTTCATCGGCGAGGACGGCGTGGCGGCCTACGGCGTCATCATGTACACCGTGATGATCTTCTCGGCCGTGTTCATGGGCTACTCCGTGGGCACCTCACCGCTCATGAGCTTCCAGTACGGCGCCCAGAACCACACCGAGATGCGCTCGCTTCTATGGAAGAGCCTCGGGATCATCGGCGTGGCGAGCATCGTCATGTTCCTGCTCGGCCAGTGGCTCGCGGCACCGCTTTCGGCCATCTTCGTCAGCTACGACGCGGCCCTGCTGGAGCTCACCGTGAGCGCCTACAAGCTGTACGCCCTGTGCTTTCTGTTCATGGGATTCGCCATGTACGCCTCGGCATTCTTCACGGCGCTCAACAACGGGCTCGTCTCGGCGCTCATCTCGTTTCTGCGCACGCTCGTGTTCCAGGTGGCGGCCGTCATCGTGCTGCCGATGCTGTTCGGCATCGACGGCATCTGGCTCTCGGTCACCGTGGGCGACGGGCTCACGTGCCTGGTAGCCGCCACGTTCATGATCGCGCTTTCGGGCCGTTACGGCTACCGCAAAGGCGGCCTGAGCCCGAAGGCGAAAGCGAAGGCAGAAAACGGGGACTAGGCCACGTTTTCTACATCGTAGTCAACTTATCTGCATCATTTCGACACCCCTTGATGCAGAAACCAAGTTTACTCGGGCGGGTGGGGGACGCAGCGCACCCTCACCCGCCTTGCTTGATGTCGCAGCACCTCCTACACGGCGTCGGCGCGCAGGGCCTCTACCACGTTGTCGGCGCGGCAGCGGTGCATGCCGTAGGCCACCGATGCGCCCACGGCGACCACGGTCATGGCGGCGGCCAGGGCCACGTAGCTCCAGGGCAGCGTGAAGGGCAGCCCCGTCATCGATCCGGAGATCACCTGCCACAGCAGGAAGGACACGAAAAGCGACAGCAGCACGCCGGGCACGAGGCCGCGGACGCACCAGGCGACGCATTCCTCGGCCACCATGGCGCGGAACTGCCGGTTCGAGAGTCCCACCGACTTCATGACGGCGAACTCGCGGCGGCGCAGGATAAGGCTGTTGGTCACCGTGTTGAACACGTTGGCCATGGCGATCAGCGCCAGAATCACCGCGAACAGCAGGCAGAACACGTTCACCACCGTGGCGATCATCTGGTTGGAGTCGCGCTGTTCGATGTAGTCGTTGAAGGAGTAGAACGCCAGCTCGTAGGGGCTCTTGTCGTGGAAGTACGCACTGCCGGCCGTCGCCAGCTCTTCGGCGAGCGCGCCGTGGTCGCCATCGGCGGAGTCGAAGTAGCCGTAGAAGATGGGGGCGTCATTGCCGAAACTCTGGTAAGCCGCCACAGACTCGGGCACGATGAGCTGCAGACCCTCTCCGCGGGCGCTGGCGATAGCAGGCGCCTCCTCGGCCAGGGCGACAACCTCAACGGAGACTGTCTGCACCTCCGCCTCCTCGAGAGGGAACCATTCGACCCCGTCGTCATCGCCTTCAAGGTAGGGTTGGAAGGCGAAGGCCTCGGAATTGCCCTCTCCGGACGTTGCGCCGACGCCGATGCCCGCCGCCGGCTCGCCGTGATAGGTCGCCGCCGTAAGGGCCTCCAACGTGCCCGGCTCGCGCAGCACGTTGAGCAGCTGGTAGACGCTGCCGTTGTTGCCGTAGCCTTGGGCCAAAGCGATGGCCCGCAGGATCGCGGAAGTCGGCGGGGTCAAGCCCCAAGCTCTTCGCGTAGTCGTCGAAGGCGGCGTCGTCGAGGTAGGCTACCGACCCCACGGTGCCGACGCGGCCGTCGGCCATCTTGCCGCCCATGCCGTTCTCCTGATCGACGAGGGCCTCCCCTGCCATGGCCTCGGGCAGCATGGCATACAGCCCCGTCCCCATCTTCCAACCCGCAGGCTCGGCGCCGGCCACCTGGGAGAGATCTTGGAAGGCGCCGGCGAACACCTCGGCCTGGCGGGCGAACAGCTCGTTGTTCGCGGCCGCTACCGCCTCGGGCGTCATGGGAGCGGCGGGCTGGGTCGCAGCGCTGTCGGCACCCGTCGCGCCATCGTTGCCGGCTTGCACGTCCCCGTCGGCCGTCCCTTCGCCCTGCGGCGTCTCCACATCCAGTTGGGCCATGACGCCCACCTCGCCGGCCAGCTCGCTACCGCCAGTCACCACGTCGGTCAGGGTGCCGAGGAACACGCTCAGCGAGCCGGCAGTCATAAGCAGCACGATGGCGAGCGCCAGCGACACCGAGGCTGCCCGGCCCTTCCCCGTGCCGCGCTTGCGGTTGATGCGGGCCAGCATGCCGCCGACACCGAGCACACGGCCGGCCGCCCCGCGCGCCTTCCACAACGAGGAGGGCGCCGTGCACTTCGCGGCCCGAGCCGCCCCGCGCCGGGAAACTCGGCTGCCACTGGCGGCCCGCAGCGAGTCGATAATGTTCGTGCGACTCGCCCGCTTCGCCGGAATCCACACGGACACGAGCACGGTGACGAAGGTGAGCACCGAGGCCACCAGCAGCACCCAGCCGTTCACGGCCACGCGGAAGGGAACTTCCACCGATCCGGCCAGCTGGGCGAGCGCCGGCCCCAAGGCGGCGAAGGTGACGGCGCACCCGGCCAAACCGATGAGAAGCCCGCAGGGGATGCCGATGACGGCCACGATGGCCCCTTCCAGCACCACGGCGCGGCGCAGTTGCCGGCGCGACGCGCCCACCGAGGACAGAAGCCCGAACTGCTTGATGCGCTCGGCTACCGAGATGTTGAAGGCGTTGAAGATGAGCGACACGCAGGCCACCACGATGACCGCCGCCAGCACCACGACCAGGCCGTAGAACGTCGTCCAAATGGAGGAGTCGTTGGAAACGCCCATGTAGCGCAGCATGGCCGTGTGCAGCACCACGTGCTCGTCGGGGAACAGCGCCTCTGCGGCCTCTTCCACCTGCTGGGTGTTGGTCACGTCGTTCAGCGTGAGGAACACGTCGGTAAAGGCGTCGGGCGCAGCGGCCCCGGCGGTCACGCCCACCATGCCCGCAGCGGTGGAAAGGGCGTAACCCGGACGGTCGTAGAAGCCCACGACGGTGTAGGTGCGCTCCTCGGTGTTCGTGACCTCCTCGTTGAAGATGCCGCCGTCGATGTCCGCCTCCAGCACGCCCATGGAGGAGTTGAGCGGCGCGCCGTCGGTGATCTCGCTCTCGTGGGCCTCCCCTTGCACACCCCACGAGGCGGTCATGGTGCCCGCGGACATGGAGCCCTCCTCGCCCGGGGCGAGCCGTGCCACCCGCTGGCCCACGTTGAAGGTGACCGTATCGCCGAGGCTCACGCCGCCGTAATCGTTCCAGGTGGCGAAGAGCATGATCTCGCGGTCGCTCTCGGGCAGGCGCCCCTCGCTGGGCTCGATGCCGCAGATGTCGCCCACGTCGCCCTCGATGGAGCGGATGGCCAGGTAGGTTCCCTGGGTATCCTGCTGGTCGGCGGTCAGCTCGGCGAAGCCGATATCGCGCATGATCGCCGTGCCGGAAACCTGCGGATCGGCTTGGGCGCCGGTGATCCTCTCGTCGAGCACTGAGCTGTCGTCGGCTTCCACGCAGGCCATCCACGTACCAGCCAGGGCTGCTTCATTGCGATAGAGGAAGTCGTTCAGCGATGCATAGGTGGTGAGCACCGCCGTAAGCAAAGCCGCGGCCAAGGCCACGCCGGCGATGGTCACCAGCGTGCGTACCTTGTTGGCGCGCAGGCTCTTTACGGTGAAGTTCGTCGTGGCGTTCATCGGCGGATCCTCTCGTCGCGCACGATGCAACCGTCCTCCACGGCGATGATGCGATCGGCGGCCAGCGCGATCTCCTCGTCGTGGGTGATGACGATCATGGTCTGGCCGAACTCGCGGTTGGAATCGCGCAGAAGCTGCATGATCTCGCAGCTGTTGCGGGTGTCCAGGTTGCCCGTGGGCTCATCGGCCAGCACCACCGCCGGCGCGTTCATGAGGGCCCGGCCGATGGCCACGCGCTGCTGCTGGCCGCCGGAGAGCTGGCTGGGCAGATGCCCCTCGCGGCCAGCGAGCCCCAGCCGCTGCACGAGACCCTGCAGATGACCCGCGTTCACTGCGCGACCGTCCAGGGCTACGGGCAGCGTCATGTTCTCCACCACGTTGAGCACCGGCACGAGGTTGTAGAACTGGTACACCAGCCCCACTTCGCGGCGCCGGAACACCGCCAGCTCCTCGTCGGAGCGCGCGTACACGTCGGCGCCGTTCAGCAGCACGTGGCCCGAGGTAGGTCGGTCCACGCCGCCGATGAGGTGCAAGAGCGTCGACTTGCCCGAGCCCGACGAGCCCACGATGGCCACGAACTCGCCCTCTTCCACGCTGAAGGACACATCATCCAGGGCGCGGGTGGCCGCCTCGCCCTCTCCGTAGATCTTCGTCAAGTGGCTGACCGTCAAAATGTCCATGCCAGATGCCTTTCTTCTCCTGGTTTCCCAATCTACGGAACAAGTATGGCGACCCCTCATTGCCGCCCCCTAACGCGCCCATTACGGTAATGTAATTAAAAGGCTTAATGCTCGAAATTTGGAACACTAACGGGCCTAATGTCCCAAATTTCGAGCATTAACAGACGCGCCGCCTATACCACGAGTTTCGGGAAGGCGATTTCGAAACGGGCGCCGCCGTCGGGGTTGTTGAAGGCGCGCAAAGTGCCGCCCTGGGCGGAGACGAGGGCCTGGGCCAACGAGAGCCCGATGCCGAACCCGGCGGGCTGACGAGCGTCGTTGCCGTTGTCGTCGGCCCAGGGGCGACCGAGGTCGCCCCCTACGGGGAGAGCGATGTGATCGCGACAAATCATCCTCTCATTCTGGCCATCGAGTCTTCCTGCGACGAGACGGCCGCCGCCGTCATCGACGGCGGGGGAGTTTTGCGCTCGGACGTGGTGGCGACCCAGGTGGATTTCCACGCCCGCTTCGGCGGCGTCGTCCCCGAAATTGCCAGCCGCAAGCACATCGAGGCCATCTGCGGCGTGTGCGACGAGGCGCTCGACGTCGCTGCGGCGAGCCTGGGGCGATCGAGCCTCCGCTGGCGCGACCTCGATGCCGTGGCCGTCACCTACGCGCCGGGACTCGTGGGCGCACTCGTGGTGGGCGTGGCCTTCGCCAAGGGCGCGGCCTGGGGCGCCGACATTCCTTTTATCGTGGTGAATCATTTGGAAGGGCACCTGTACGCCAACAAGATCGGGCTGGAGGATTTCGCGCCGCCGGCGGTGGTCTCGCTCGTGTCCGGGGGCAACACTCTGCTCGTGCATATGGCCGACTGGGGCGACTATCGCGTGCTCGGCGCGACGATCGACGATGCGGTGGGCGAGGCCTTCGACAAGGTGGCCAAGGCGCTGGGCCTGGGCTACCCCGGCGGCCCGGTCGTCTCGAAGTTCGCCGCCGAGGGCGACCCGGATGCCATTCCGTTCCCCCGGGCCATGCTGCATTCGGGTGATTTGCGCTTCTCGCTCTCGGGCCTGAAGACCGCCGTGGTCACCTACATCAACAACGAGCGCGCCGCCGGGCGCGAGCTCAATGTGCCCGACATCTGCGCGAGCTTCACGGCGGCCGTTGTGGACGTGCAGGTGGCCAAAGCCCGCGCGGCCCTGCGCGAGACGGGGGCGCCCACCTTCTGCCTCGGCGGCGGCGTGGCGGCCAATCCGACCTTGCGCGCCGCCTACGAGCAGATGTGCGCCGAGGAGGGCGTGCGCCTCGTGATGCCGCCGCTCGCCTCCTGCGGCGACAACGCCGGCATGATCGCCGAAGTGGCGCTCGACCGCTATCGGGCCGGGGCGTTCTCGCCGCTTAGCACCGACGCTTTGGCCCATGGCGACTTGGAGGTGCCGTACTAGCGGCTCCGGGCGTCAGGGTTCGGGCGTTTCCGATTGCCCTTAGCGGCCCGGAGCGTTGAGCCCAAAACAAAAGCCCGAAGAGTCGGCGGCTCTTCGGGCTGGGCGAGCGATGGGGCAGGTGCCCCGTGGCCTTTGCGGGCCGAGGCCTTCTCTAGTGGCGGCAGGCGTTGG
>OLNU01002148.1_pt1 | contig 12677 bp, 10 predicted proteins | sample 1672241 | NCBI WGS metagenome assembly OLNU01 (sample SAMEA3136663, study PRJEB25190) | human gut metagenome | biome: human gut; feature: human-associated habitat; material: faeces | place: Austria | collected 2013 | reverse complement strand
AATAAAATTATGTAAACTAAATTAACTAAACCATTAGATTTGTTAGAAATTATAATATAATAAATTCGTTTTAAAATAAGATATATAGAAAAATAATATTATTTTAGGTTATAATAACAAAATGGATGGACGAAACATTTGTGCATGGATTTTCTCATGGATCAACAGGAGATAAATTAAAAGGCAAAAAAGAATTTTCACCTCCACTAAAACAATTCGCAAATTTATGTTAAATGCAATGGTGTGGTTATGTAATTATATATTGTCGTTTTTAAAAACCTCGAAAATCGAACCTTTTTAAATCGTTTTTAAAGCAATTTAAAAAGGTCGTTAATATATTTGCTTATCTACAAAATAAAAAACTATTACAAAGCCTTTTATAGCCTCTTTTATTAAAATAGTATAAAAAACAGATTTTAGTTTACATAATTTCATTATAGTACACTTTTATTATAATCGCCCCTTATTTCTTCAAGTACGCTACCCTTTCCTATACGTTATAAAAAGTACCCAGATCTATCAAAAGATAAATCCAGATACTTTTAAAAACTATATACTCTCTTGTCTTATATTATCTATAATATTTTCTTTACTTATTTTCTTAAGTGGTATATACGAAGCTATAAAAGTTATAATAAATATAGCTACTACACATATAAGTATTGATTTGTAAGGTATCAGTGTTTGAACTGTAATCATACCTTCTAATATTCTATTCATAATAACATTCATACAAATTCCTATTGGAATACCATAAAGCAGTGAAAGTATTCCATATAATATACTTTCCATATAAATCATCTTTTTAAATCCTTGAGGCGTTACACCTATAGATTTAATTATCGCAAATTCTCTTTTTCTAAGATTTATATTAGTACTTATTGTATTTATTATGTTGGTTACACTAACTAGAGATATAACTACTATAAATCCATATACGAATATTTTCATAACATTCATAGTTTGCTCAAGTTTTTGAGCCTCATCTATTGAATCTATTACGCTTAAGTTGTTTTCTTCTGCTACTTTTTTGACCTCGTCTCTAGTAGACTTTTCTTGATTTGTAGCTACGTAATATAAATTTGAGCTTGATTTATCATCTGTTATACCAAGTGAAGGTATTAAATCATCATATGCTACTACTCCAAATGATGTTTCTGGGTATTGCTGATTTCCTGTTAAGATTTCATCTGTTATAGCTAGTATTTTTAATTTTACTTCTTTTTCACTTTCCTTTCCATCAGAATCATATGAAGTTATTGTACAGTTTAAAGTATCTCCAACTTTATAATTTGAAAGAACTACTTTACCTTTTTTAGCTAGTGATTCTTGATAACTATATCTTACTAAAATCACACCATTTTCAGCTTTAGCAGTTTTTCTATCAAATTTACCTTCTGATAATTTTATATTTGATATACTAAAATATCCAGGAGTAGATAATCTGCTATTTATAAAATTATAATTAGAATTATCCATATCTACATAATCGCTTTGTTTTAAACTTTCTCTTAAATCTTTATTTATATTTTTTTCATCAACATGAACATTTAAATTATATCCTTTCTCAATTGCTATATCTTTTATACCGTTTATTTTTTTAAGCTCATCTATAGTTTTTTGAACTTCTTCTTTGGTAATCAAGTTATTTTTATATAATGTCAAATCATTTGTAATACTTCCGTAGTTAATTTGATTAGCTTCTATAAACATATCTACAAACCCATTAAATGATATAAAGATTACTATACTTATAACAAGAGAAAATAAAGTAATTCTAAATTTACCCTTATTTCTTCTTAAGTTTTTATATGCAAGTTCACCTTCTGTTTTAAATATCTTTTTGACAAGTTTAGAACTTTTGATTTTACCAACTTTTAAATTAGAGCTATTTTTTATAGCTTCAAGTGGTGATATCTTAGCTGCATTTATCGCCGGTATTATAGCAGATATAAATATTGTAAGTAGTATTACAAGAGTGCTTGCAATTAATACGATTGGGCTAAACACTACTCTTAATCCTAATTCACCAAACATAGAAGTTTTAAAGAATGTTTTTATAACTTTAAATACTATATCGATAGCTATTGTTCCGCTTAAAAGCCCTATAGGAATTCCAATTATACTTACTAAAAATCCTTCTAAAAATACGAGTTTCATAATTTGAGATTTTGTAGCACCTATAGAATTTAATATACCGAATTGTTTTTTACGTTCGCTTATAGCTATACTGAATGAATTGTATATAGTTGCTATAGTAGCTATTATAACAAGTGAAGCTACTAGACCTACTATAAGTAATAAAGTTATATTTATATTACTATATGCACTTGCACCAAGTAATCTAAGTAATCCTTCGTTATAATCTATATCTTTAAAATATAGATTAGTTTGCTCATCATAATTATAACTTTCATCTTGTGGATCATCTTTTTGAACTAATCCTATATTTTCTCCTATTGATATAGCTGTTTTATATATATCTTTGGGATTTTTTGTGCATATAGAAACATCGAATTTTTCATTTTTATCTACAGAGTTTATATCAAATCCTGCTATTGCGAATAATTTTGAATTATATGGGGCTTTATCTAGTGTTCCTACAATTTTAAAAGTAGTTTTTTGAGAATTTTTTAATTTACTTATCATACCCATATCATCATAAATTAATTCGCCTAAGTTTAAAGTTATTTTATCTCCTATTTTTTTATTCCACTTGTTTAATAAAGCTTGTGTAACAACTATTTCACTTTCATTTTTAGGATAACTTCCTTTTTTTAAGGTGATTTGGAAGCCATTTATTGTATTTTTATCAAAAACATTTATATCTAGTGAAGTTGAGTCTTTTTTGTCCCATATAACACTTCCCAAATTCTTTTTATAACCATATTCACTAACTCCTGATGATTTTGTTATAACTGATGCTTTTTCTTTGTCTATATCAGTGAATGTAGCATAAAAACTTCCGCTACTTTGTATTTGACCTCTCATTTGATAATCCATAAAGCTTGTACATATATTGCCTATACCGCATATAAGTGCAGTTGCAAGTATTATACCGATTATTGTTACAAGAGTTCTTCTTTTATTTTGTTTTAAATATCTTAGTGTAAGTGAAGTGTATAAGTTCATCTATATCACCTCGTCACTTTTTATTATTCCATCTTCAATAGTTATAACTCTATCGGCTTGTAATGCTATATTTGTGTCGTGAGTTATCATTATTAAAGTTTGGTTGTATTTTTTAACAGATACTTTCAGAAGCTCAACTATTTCTTTTGAGTTTTTGCTATCTAAGTTACCTGTTGGTTCATCTGCAAGTACTATAGATGGTCTGTTTATTAATGCCCTTCCTATCGATGTTCTTTGTTGTTGTCCGCCTGAAAGCTCACTTGGAAGGTGATTTTCTCTTTCTTTTAAATCTAGTGTTTTTAATAAATCTTCTAGATATTCTTTGTCTATTTTTCTGTTGTCTAATTCTGCTGGAAGAAGTATATTTTCTTTTACTGTAAGTACTGGTATTAAGTTGTAAAATTGATATATAAGTCCTACATTTCTTCTTCTGAATATAGCTAAGTCTTTTTCTTTTAAGTCGTATATATTTATATCGTTTATAAATACATTTCCGCTAGTCGGTTTGTCCACACCACCTAGTAAGTGAAGAAGTGTACTTTTACCACTTCCACTTGGGCCGACTATGGCGATAAATTCTCCTTTTTTAATACTTAAATTTATATTTTTAAGCGCATCTACTTTAGCCTCGCCTTTTCCATAACTTTTTGATAGATTTTCTACTCTTAGTAATTCCATTTTATCCTCCCTGAAGTATAATCATAAAGAAATAACATAAAAACTGTTAAGTAATGATTTCTTTATGTATTAATTATTATACTTATATTCTATATTTATTATCTTACAGTCAAGTGAATTAGAAAATTACAATTTAGTCACTAAAGTATAAAGATTTTAAATTTTAAAATATACTTTATTGAATTTATTTAGAATAAATATTAATGAAATGCATAATATATAAACGCAAAAAATCCAGTAGAATCAATATATCTACTGGATTAGTATTTTTAATTAATTGTACCTTTTGTGAAATGTGATATGAAACTCAGTTCCTTTATTCTTTTCGCTTTTTACATATATATCACCATTTTGGCTTTCTATAATCGATTTTGCCATAGCGAGACCTATTCCAACACTGTCACTTTTGCTGTTTTTACCTTTATAAAAGCGTTTAAATATATTTGGAATATCGTCTTTATCTATACCCTCGCCGTTGTCTTTTATTACTATTTCTGAATATATAGGGTTTTCTTCATAACTTATATTTAAATTTCCGCCTTCTTTTGTATGTTCTATGCAGTTTTTGATTATATTGCCCAAAGCTTCTGATGACCATTCTATATCACCTATATAAGAAGCTTCTTTATCTCCATTTATATTTAAACTTATATTTTTAAGCTCCATAGGTACAGACAAAGGACTTATAGATCTTCTTATAAGTTCATTTATATTTACTTTTTCTGTTTTAAAATCTATAACTTTAGCTTCTAGTTTTGAAAGCTTTAACATACTTTTGATTAACCAGTCCATACGAGATAATTGTGCATTTGTCCTATCTAAAAACTCGATTTTCTTTTCTTTATCTAAATCATTATACATAAGGTCAGTCAGTAACATAAGAGAAGTCATCGGTGTTTTTAGCTGGTGCGATATATCTGATATCGTATCGTTTAAAAATATTTTTTCGCTGTGTAAAAGGGCCACCTTTTCTTTTAATACAGTTGTCATTTTCATAAGCTCTGTTTTTAAAAGTCCCATTTGACCTTCTTGGTTTTTGTTTTTCATTTGATATTCTCGACCTTCAGAACTATGATATACATAATCAGTCATATCTTTTATATCATTATATAAATCTATAAAAAAGCTAAATGACAACATAGCAAATGATATAAATACAAATATTATAAATGCAAAGTTTAATTTGAGTATTTTCGAAAAATTATTTTTTATTATAGGTTCTTCTTTTAATGTTATTGAACTTTTATAATTATATTTTTCTAATACTTCTTTTCCAAGTTCCACATTTTGATTAGTATTAGACTGAGTTATTATATCTACTATATCATTTTCTAATTCTGGATGTTTTGATAATATATTTCCGACTATTGCTTGATTATTTATAACTATATTATCTTTAATTATATTTAAGCTCATTATATTTACAAATAACATAATTATTATTGATGCAATAAACATAAGAAAAAGATTTAAGTTGTATTTTTTTACTTCTGGATTAGATAGTATTCTCATTGTCGTCACTTCCATTCCACTTATAACCAAGTCCTCTTACAGTAAGTATATACTGTGGTTTTGATGAGTCATCTTCTATTTTTTCACGAAGTCTTTTTATATATACACTAAGTGTATTGTCATTTATAAAATCATAAGTAACATCCCAAAGTTTTTCTAAAATTTGTGCTCTCGATAGGACCATATTTTTGTTTTGGATTAATATTAAAAGAAGCTTGTATTCGGCTGAAGTTAAAAATATCTCTTCATTATTTTTAAATACTCTAGCTTCCAATGTATGTATTGATATATTTTTGAATTTAAGGATTTTTTTATTGCTATCTTGAGATTTACCTTTTCTTCTAAGTATTGCATTAATTCTCGATATAAGTTCTCTAACTCTAAACGGTTTTGTTATATAGTCGTCGCCTCCTATATCTAACCCCATTACTATATTAACTTCTTCATCACGTGCAGTTAAAAATATTACAGGGGTATCTTCATCGTGTTCACGTAATTGTTTTAAAAATTCATATCCATTTCCATCTGGAAGCATAACATCAAGTAGTATTAAGTCGTATTCCTTGCTGTTTACTATTTTTCTCGCATTTTCTAGATTTTCTGCTATATCTAAATTAAACCCTTCTTGTTCTACTGCATATTTTACAGCAAATGCAATCGTGCTGTCGTCTTCTACCATAAGTATATTTCTCATATTTTTCCCTTCTTTTTATAATTTATTTTAATTATAGTTTTATAAATTGCTATTTATATAGTATAAGATTTTTTTTAATTAGTAAATATATAATTTACTTAAGAAAAAAGGATGACATATTTGCCATCCTATATATTACTCTATATCTCCCAGCCTAGAATATCTATTTCTAGCTTTTAATAAAAGATCTTTTACGTATTCATTTTTATGTTCGTCTTTTTCTAATAAACTTATTATTAAAGCTTCACATTCTTTAGCTGTTTTCTTACCTTTAAGATATAGTGATTTATTTATACTTTCTATTTCAGATTTTATATTTTCAAATAAAGTATGTTCTAAATTTATTATATCTATTCTTCTTTCATATATATCTAGAACTTTATTATTTCCTATATAAGCATCACATAATTTTGTTTCGATAAATGCAGAGCCTGTTTCTTCATTAATTTCTAGACAAATATTTATAAACTCAGTTTTAGCTTTAGCATCTTTTATAGCTTTTGAAGAAAAATGGTTATGTGTAATCTTTCCGCTGTATTCTTCTAATATAGAAAACTGTATTACATTTATAGTATTTGTTTTTCTGTATATATCTACACATCCTTTATATTTAGCACTTGGGAATATACTCATTATGCTGTTTTGTATATCTCTGTAATTTGGATGTTTTAAGTTTTGTGTATAAAGAAGTAATTTTCCCAGAGCTTTTGCTTTTAATTTTAATTCAGCTTCATCTATAGTTTGTGTTGAATAATCTTTGTATTGCTCTATATAATCTTCGTTTTCTTGTCTTTGTGCAGTTACTGCATCTATATAGTAATTTAAAATTCTATTTCCTTCATTTACAGCATATATTGTTTCTATATTTGAGTTAAAATATTTAAGTTCGTTTTCATTATCTAAATAATCTATACTTACATATGCTTTTAATATAGCTTTATTTTTATCATTTTTTTGAATATCTATATAAAGATCGTACACTCTTAGATATTCCTCAACTATTTTTACTTCATTCCATATTTCAGTTTTTCCAAATTCACCAGTATAAGGTTCATTTATTTTAAAAGTTATATGTCCTAAGTTGTTTTTATAATTCACAAAGTCTGACATTACTTCTGCACTTGGAAAAATCTCTTTTATTATATCTTCAAGCTCTGAAGCTGTTTTATCTTCAAATAATCTAAGGCCTAACTTTTTTATATTTTCGCTTAATGTCGTCTTGTTCATTTCTTACCCCCTATTTTAGTCAGCTATACCTATTGTACCAGTATTTATATACAAAGAATAGTATTTGTTTTGAAAAATAGCCTTTTTTATTATTTTTTATAAATAAATATAATTTCCTATGTGTTATAAGTTAAAAGTAAAAGGGTGAACACTTATTTTATGTTCACCCCATTTAAAAGATTAGTATATTTTTGTTTTTATATAGCCTTTTGATTGCTATTTACATTCTTTTTAGTTTTTATAAAGTTTCCAATAACTCCACCTAAGATTGCTGGTAAAACCCAGTTAAACCCATATTGAGCTAGTGGCAATTTTGAAAGTAAGTCAGAAACTTGAGTTATATTAAATAAGCTACTTCCTACTGATAATATACTTACTAATAATGTAACGTATGCAACACCTTTAAATGCATTATCATTTTTTATATATTTATCTAAGAAAGTTGTAGCTATAAGAGCTACTAGTACAGGACAAACAATTTCTAGAACTGGTGCTGAAAATTGTATGATTGTACTTACACCGAAATTAGCTAATATTAAACTAAATACACAAATACCTATTACTAGTGTTTGGTATTTTACCTTTCCATTACTTATATTTGAAAAATAGCTTGCTGCTGATGAAGTAAGCCCTATAGATGTTGTTAAACAAGCTAGTGAAACTATTATTCCTAATATTATTTTTCCTGGCTTACCTAATATAGCATTTGTTATAACTACCATCAAAGAAGCTTGTGGTGTATCTACTCCATAAGTAGTAGATAACATTGAACCTAAATATGTAAGACCTGCGTATACTAAAGCTAAAAATACACCTGAAATTAGCCCAGATTGTAATGTAAGTTTAACTTTTTCTTTTGAGTCACTATATCCTCTTTGTATTATTGCAGTTATAGCTACTGTTGAAAATGCAACAGCTGCTAGTGTATCTAATGTTTGATAACCTTGTGCTACCCCTTCTGCAAATAAATTGTTTTCTATAAGTTGAGTACTGCTCACATCTCCTATTGGATTTATTATACCCATTACTATTAGTATAGCTAAGCATATTAAAAGTGCTGGTGTTAAAAACTTACCTATTATATCTACAACTTTTGATGGTCTTATTGTTAGTAATAATGTAAGTACAAAGAAAATTATTGAAACCATTAGTTTAGCTATTGGTGTATCAAATCCAAGTATAGGTGCTATACCCATTTCATAAGTTGTAGCTCCATTTCTTGGTATTGCAAGTAATGGTCCAATACATAATATAGATGCTATTATGATTGCTCTTGCAAATTTTTTACCAGCTCTGCTTAAAGTTAAATCTAGATCCCCATCAAATTTAACTGCTGCCATTACTACTACAAGCGCTAGGATTATATCTGTTAGTATAAATCCTGATAGTGAAACTATCCAGTTAGTTCCAGATACAAGTCCTAAATACGGTGGAAATAATAAATTCCCTGCGCCGAAAAACATTGAAAACAATGCGAATCCAACTACTACTACATCTAGTGCCTTTTTATTATTCATTTGTGCCCCCTATAATTTATAATTTTATATAAATTATATTGTAATACAAATTATGGAAAATATAAACCTTTTTCCGTAAAATATTTCGAAAATTTCAAACAAATGTTAAAAGAAGCTCACAAAATAGATGACTATCTCGCAAGCTTCCTTTATATAAACAACAATATATTTAAATTTTATGTTAAACGCTTATTAATATTGTATACCCATAACTTCTTTAACATGTTCTATTGGCATATCTTGATTAGTCCAAAGTTTAAATGCTGCAGCACCTTGGAATAACATCATTGGGAAACCATTTAATGTTTTGCAACCAACTTCTTTAGCCATTTTTAAAAGTGCAGTTTCAGCTGGAGCGTAAACAACATCAGTTACTATTAAATCTTCTCTTAAGAATGATTTATCTGGTATATAAGTTTGTCCTTCAAGTGGTTTCATACCCATTCCTGTAGCATTTGTGAATATGTAGCTTGAAGCTATTTCTTCTTTTAATTTATCTAAATCTTCTAAGTCATATAAAGTAGCTTTACAGTTAGTTTTTTCATTTATATCTTTAACTGTTTTTTGAGCTCTTTCATAAAATTCATCTTTTCTATTGAATATAGATATTTCTTTAACTCCATCAAGAGCAGCTTGTACTTGTATAGCTGTAGCAGCTCCACCAGCACCTACTATAGTCATTTTTTTGCCTATTATATCTATGCCAGCATCTTTTAATCCACTCATATATCCTATACCATCTGTTATATGACCAGTTAATACACCGTCATCATTAACTATAGTGTTTACAGCACCACACATTTCTGCAGCATCTGATAATTTGTCTAAGTATTTGTGAACTACTGTTTTATTAGGCATTGATACATTAGAACCTCTAACTTTCATTGCTCTAAATCCTTTTATAGTATCTTCTAATTCTTCATTTCCTACTTCAAATGCTAAGTAAGCATAATCAAGTCCTAATTTTGCAAATGCTTCATTATGCATTCTTGGTGATGATGAATGTCTTATTGGTGTAGCTATTAATCCTATTAATTCTGTATGTCCTGTTATTCTTTCTGCCATTTTATATTCCTCCGATTTATATATCCTAATTATTTATTTTTATAAGTTAATTATAATCTTATTTATTTTAAGTTTTAATTATCTGCTTTCATGCATTACTTCAAGTATTGTAGCAAGTTTGTCTACTGATATTTGTCCTGGTGCTGAAGCAGCTTTTGCAGCTCCAAAAGTAAGGGCTGAACCGAAAGTTTCTCCTGCTAAACGACTTACAAGACCAAGTCCTCCCATAGACATTGTTATTATCGGTCTATTTGCATGTTTTGTAGACATTTCTTCAGTTGCAGCTAATAATGTAACTACATCTTCTGATGTATTTGGCATAACTGCTATTTTAGGTAAATCTGCTCCTAAATCTTGCATTTTGCAAAGTCTTGATATTATTTCTTCTTTTGCTGGTGTTTTAAAGAAGTCGTGGTTTGACATTACAACTTTAACTCCATTATTGTGTGCAGTTTCAACTATATCTTTTACTATTTCATCTCCAGTAAATAATTCTACATCTACTAAATCTACTAATTTAGTTTCTGCTACTGTTTTATTAAGCTGTGCATAATACTCATCACTTACTTCTATCTCTCCACCTTCTTTTTTACTTCTGAAAGTGAATAGTATAACAGTTTCACCAACTTCTTCTCTAAGAGCTTTTACTATTTCTTTTACTTTTTCAAGATTTTCTACGTTTTCGTAGTGGTCAACTCTCCATTCTATTAAGTCGAATTTCACATTTTTTAAGAATTTAGCTTCTTCTATAATTTCTTCATTTGTTTTTCCTACTAAAGGTACACATATTTTTGGAATGCCTTCACCTAATTTTAAATTTCTTACTTCAACTATGTTTGCCATTTTATTTCCCCTTATCTATTTAAACTTCGTTAATTTTTTGTCGTTTGTTATACTTCTATTATAATACGCGAATCGTGATAATTCTAATATTATTTTTCATCAATATTGATAGGTTTTAACTATCAATTATGTTATACTAAAGTCAAATAAGATATAGGACGTGAGAAAATGAATTTAAATCAACTTTATTATTTTAAAACAGTCGCAAAACTTCAACATTTTAGACAAGCAGCAAATGAATTGAATGTATCGCAGCCTAGTTTAAGCCTTGCAATTTCAAATTTGGAAAAAGATTTGGGGACCTATTTATTTGAAAGACAGGGACGAAATGTAACACTTACAAAATACGGCAAGCTTTATTTAGAATATGTTGAAGAAGCTTTATCGATACTCGAAGTCGGGGAAAAGAAATTAAGACAAATAACAAGTGAGACAGAAGGCCATATCGATATCGCTTATATATACCCACTTGCACCTTATTTTATACCTAAAAAAGTAAGATCATTTTTAGAATTAGAAAAAAATAAAGATATAACCTTCTCATTTAGGCAGGGGATAACATCTGATTTGATAAAAGGGCTTAAAGATTCAAAATACGATGTAGTATTTTGCTCTTATGTAGAAAATGAAGAAGATATAGTATTTGATTTGTTGTTTAAAGATGAACTTATATTAATAGTTCCAATAGATCATCCGCTTAGTGAATTTGAAAGTATCGACTTAAAGGATATAGCTTCTTATCCAGTCGTAGTGTATGATAAAAATACAGCTCTTGGCAAAATAACTAAAGATATTTTTAAAAAAGTTGGTATAAATCCAAAAGTAATTTGTGAAGGTGAAGATGAAAATGGAATATATGGGCTTGTATCAGAAGGATTTGGGGTAGCTGTTGTCGCCGATATTGTAAATTACGATAATTTTAATATAAAGAAGATTAAAATAAATAATTCTGGCTGTGATAGATGTATATATATGGCGTATAAGAAAAATACATATCAAGTACCTGCTGTGAAGAAGTTTATTAAATATATAAATGATACTTCTAAGGATATTTTTATAAATGATAAATAAAATAAAAAGGTAAGCAAGTACTATAATTCCTTGCTTACCTTTTACTATATAGATTCTAAAAACTCTATAACATCAGATATAATCCAATCTGGAGTTGAAGCTCCTGCTGTTATACCTATAGATTTGTAGTTCTTAAGTTCTTCTTTATTAAGTTCATCTTTTGTTTCTATTGCAAATGTATTTGTTAAATCTTTGCATATATTAACTAGCTTTTGTGTGTTAGAGCTGTGTTTGCCCCCTATTACTATCATACAGTCAACTTCTTTTGCTAGATTTTTAGCTGAAAGTTGTCTTTCTTTTGTTGCAGAACATATTGTGTTTTTCATTACTGTATCTTTTAAAATAGAATTTAGTTTTTCTACTATTTTTTCGTAATTATCTATATCTACAGTAGTTTGACTTACTACACAGTATTTTGCATCTTTATCAAATTCTATATTGTCTATATCGTCTACATTTTTTATTACTATAGCAGAGTTTTCGCACCATCCGTTTATTCCGACAACTTCTGGGTGTATTTTATTTCCTATTATTATGATTTTATATCCTTTTTTATAAAAATCATTTACTATTTTATGAATTTTTTTCACATAAGGACATGTTGTGTCTACTATTTTTACACTTTTGTTTTCAGCTTCGTTGTATACAATTTCTCCGACTCCGTGTGATCTTATAATAACTCTTTCGTTAGATGGTATATTTTCTATTTCTTCTACTACTTTAAGTCCTTTTTCTTCGTATTTGCTTACGGCTTGTTTATTGTGTATTAATGGACCAAGTGAATAAACTTCTGTGCTTTTATCATCAAGTTCATCACTTGCCATTTGCATAGCTCTTTTTACACCGAAACAAAATCCAGCATTTTTAGCAATTTTAATTTCCATATAAGTCCTCCTATTATATTTTATATCTATTTTTATTTTATTAAATTCATTATA
>OLNU01002144.1_pt1 | contig 12694 bp, 9 predicted proteins | sample 1672241 | NCBI WGS metagenome assembly OLNU01 (sample SAMEA3136663, study PRJEB25190) | human gut metagenome | biome: human gut; feature: human-associated habitat; material: faeces | place: Austria | collected 2013 | reverse complement strand
CCGCCGGGACATGATGCGGCGCACCGGCACCGACCGGGGGTCCTCCTCGGCGGCCACGCACCGCAGCACAATGTCCCGGTCCGTCACCATCCCCTGGAGCTGCCCCCCAGACCCGCACACCGGCAGGGACCCCACGTTGTGCCGGGCCAGCAGCCGGGCCGCCAGGGCGGCGCTCTCCGTGGGATCAATGGACACCACATGGGGGTTCATAATGTCACGCACTTGCAAAAAACCACCTCGTTTCCGTTTCCCATAGTTTGGGCGGAATCCCAGGCGGATATACACGGAAAAGACGTCCTGGGAGAAGCTGACCGGGAAAGCGGCGGTCTCAAGAGGAGGGGCGGTCCTCCTCTTCGGCTGGCGCTGTCTCCTCCTTGAGGGCCAGGTTCCGGCGCAATGGCCCAATCCCCCGCCAGGAAAACGCCCGGCGGGCATACTGCCGCCGGAAAGCCTTGTTGCTGAGGGGCTCCAGCTCCGCCAGGGTAAGGGAGCAGAGCAGGTCCTCCCGGAACTCTGGCAGAGGGGTCAGGGCGGCGGCCTGGTTGTGGGGACAGGCCTTTTGGCACAGGTCACAGCCCCAGACCGTGGGGCTGCGGCGTACCTGTTCGGCGGCTTCGGGGGGGAGCGGGCCCTTGCGCTGGGTCAGGTCGGACAGGCAGCGGGTGACCTCACACCCCTGCTCCGTCAGGGCGCCGGTGGGGCAGGCCGCTTGACAGGCCCGGCAGTGGGGCGGGCAGAGGGTCTCCGCGGACGGACCGGTGGAGGGGAGGACCAGGTCGGTGAGAATGGTGCCTAAGAAGACATAGGAGCCGTAGGGGGGGACGATCCGCAGCCCGTGGCGGCCCCGGCAGCCCACGCCGGCCAGCTCCGCCGCGGCCAGTTCCGGCACGGGGGAGTTGTCCGCCCCGGCCACAAAGGTATGGCTGGGATGGCGGGCCCGGAGCCCGGCGCAGACCTGCTCCAGCCGCCGGCCCAGGACCAGGTGGTAGTCCTCCCCCCGGCAGTAGAGGGAGAGATTGCCGGGGGCCTGGCCGGCGTAGTAGGGAAAGGCCCCCACCAGCACGGTCTGGGCCCCGGGACAGAGGGTGTGGAGCTGTTCTGCCGCCTCCGGGCCCAGAAACGGCTGGAGGCCTCCCAGCGCGGCGGCACCCCATGCCGCCGCGCCAGCGGCCTTCCAGAGCTGATTCATGGGACTTGTGCTCCCATCAATTTTGATGTTTTTTGGCGTCCCGGGCTTCCATGGCGGCGATTTCCCGCTGGGCGTCCCGGAGGGAGAGGTTCACCCGGCCCTTTTCGTCGATGTCGGTGACTTTCACCCACACCATGTCGCCGATGTTCACCACGTCCTCCACCTTTTCCACCCGGCGCTCAGCCAGCTTGGAGATGTGGACCATGCCGTCCTTGCCGGGGGCCAGTTCCACAAAGGCGCCGAAGTTCAGGATGCGAACCACTTTGCCGTAGTACAGCATTCCCACCTCGGGGACAAAGACGATGGTGTCAATCATTTTCTTGGCCGCGTCACAGCAGGCGGCATTTTCCGCGGAGATATAGATGGTACCGTCGTCCTCAATGTCGATCTTGGCGCCGGACTCAGCGGTGATCTTCTGGATCACCTTGCCGCCGGAGCCGATGACTTCCCGGATCTTATCGGGGTCAATCTTCATGGTGAGCATCTTGGGGGCGTATTGGCTGACCTCGGGCCGGGGAGCGGGGATGCAGGGGAGCATGATCTCGTCCAGAATGGCCTTCCGGGCGTCGCCGGTGATGTCCAGAGCCTCCTTGATGATGGCGTGGGAGAGGCCGTCGTTCTTAATATCCATCTGGATGGCGGTGATCCCGTCCTTGGTGCCGGCCACCTTGAAGTCCATCTCGCCGTGGAAGTCCTCCACGCCCTGGATGTCGATGAAGGTGGTGAAGGACCCGTCGTCGTCCTGGATCAGGCCGCAGGAGATGCCGGCCACCGGGGCCTTGATGGGCACACCCGCGTCCATGAGGGCCAGGGTGGAGCCGCAGATGGAGCCCTGGGAGGTGGAGCCGTTGGAGGAAACCACCTCAGAGACCACCCGGATGGCGTAGGGGAACTCCTCCACCGAGGGGATCACCGGGTCCAGAGCCCGTTCCGCCAGGGCGCCGTGGCCCTTTTCCCGGCGGTTGACGCTGCGGGCGCCCCGGGCCTCACCCACGGAGTAGGCGGGGAAGTTGTAGTGGTGCATATAGCGTTTTTCCTCTTCCTCCCAGATGGTGTCCAGCTTCTGGCAGGCGGAGAGGGTGTTCAGGGTTGCCACGGACAGGACCTGGGTCTGCCCCCGGGTGAAGAGGGCCGAGCCGTGGACCCGGGGCAGCACGCCCACCTCAGCGGCCAGGGGACGGATCTCGTTCTTCTGACGGCCATCCACCCGGTGCCCCTGGAGGAGCCAGGCTTTGACAATCTTCTTCTGGAATTTATAGGTGATCTCTTCCAGGTACTGATCCATCTCGGGATACTCCTCCAGGAAGAGTTCGTGCCAGTGGTCGATGAGGGCGTTCCAGCGCTCCTCCCGGACATTTTTGTCGTCGGTGTCCATGGCGGCCTTGGCTTCGTCCATGGTGGCGGCCACGATCTTGTCAAAGAGCTCCTGGTCGAAGTCGGCGTGGTCGTAGGTCATCTTCTCCTTGCCGATCTCGGCCACAATGGCGTTGATAAAGTCCACCTGGGCCTTGATCTCCTCGTGAGCCTTCACGATGGCCTCATACATGATCTCGTCGGGGAGCTGGTCGGCCCCGGCCTCGATCATCACCACCTTGGCGCCGGTGGCGGCCACGGTGAGGTCCAGCTTGGAGGCGTGCTTCTGCGCCTGGTTGGGGTTCATGACGATCTGACCATCCACATAGCCCACCTCCAGGCAGCCGATGGGGCCGCCCCAGGGGATGTTGGACACCGCCAGGCAGGCGGACACGCCCACCATGGCCGCGGCCTCGGGAGAGCAGTCCCGGTCCACGCTCATCACGGTGCAGGTGACCACCACGTCGTTGCGGAAGTCTCCAGGGAAGAGGGGACGGATGGAGCGGTCAATGACCCGGCTGGCCAGCACGGCGGGCAGAGAGGGCTGCCCCTCCCGGCGCATAAAGGAGCCGGGAATCCGGCCCACGGCGTACAGCTTTTCCTCAAAGTCCACGGACAGGGGGAAGAAATCCACCCCGTCTCTGGGCCGGGGGGCGGCGGTGACCGCCACCAGCACGGAGGTGTCGCCGTAGCGGACCATGGCGGAGGCGTTGGCCAGCTCAGCCACCTTTCCAAACTCCAGGGAGAAGGGGCGGCCGGCAATCTCGGTCTTGTAAATGTGGTTGTTGAATTGCTTCTTGGTGATAATGGTTGACATGGTTGCAGACTCCTTTCGCAGGTATCATAAAATGGGCCGGAGAGCCTGCGCCTGATTTAGCACTTGAAGGCATGTCCGAGCCTCGGGCATACGTTCAAACGCTAAAATAGGGCGGGGAGCTCTCCGCGCGGGGGTTGGGAAAAAGGGGCGGTGCGGTTTTGGCCACACCGCCCCTGTCGCAGACGGAATTATTTACGGATGCCCAGCTTGGCAATGATCGCACGATAGCGCTCAATGTCCTTCTTGGCCAGATAGTCCAGCATCTTGCGGCGCTTACCGACCATTTTCAGCAGGCCGCGGCGGCTGTGGTTGTCGTGGATGTGGACCTTCAGGTGCTCGGTGAGCTCCTGAATCCGGGCGGTGAGGATGGCGATCTGAACCTCAGGGGAGCCGGTGTCCGTGGGATGGGTGCGGTTTGCCTCAATAACGGCGGTCTTTTCGTCCTTGCGAATCATGGTTTATTTCCACCTTTCCAAAGTTTGCCTCTGACTGAGTGACGGGCGGGTGTGGCCCTGAAACCAGGCGGTACTCCCGGGACTAAGTCAGGGTAGATTGCGTGCAGTACGCACGTATCTTGTAGTATACCACTGGGCGGGGGGAAAGTAAAGCGAAATTTCGAAAAAACCTTGGTGTGACAAAAAGAGCAGGTGCTTTTGCACTTTAACATACCTGCAAAACAGGACACCCCTTTTTGGTGCAGAAAATCTGTAAGAGGAAGAGAAAAGTGCTTTATATTCTGTTGAAATTTTGGTATAATTAAACATCATTATATCGCTCGAGGGAGGAGAGAGGTTTATGAAGAGACGAGTGATTTCCGCAGCCCTGGCGCTGTGCATGATGCTGACCCTGTTGTCGGGCACGGCCCTGGCGGCGGGACAGCACCCCTTTACCGATGTTCCCCAGAGCCATTGGGCCAACGAGGCGGTGGGCTATGTCTATGAAAATGACCTGATGAATGGGGTGAGCGCCACAATGTTCCAGCCCGGCGGCAGTCTGACCCGGGCTATGTTTGTCACCATCCTGGGCCGGATGGCCGGCGCGGAGGAGGAGAGTGGCGAGAGTGGGTTTGCCGATGTGCCGGCAGGCCGGTGGTATAGTGCCTATGTGGCCTGGGCCGCTGGGGAAGGAATTGTGGATGGCACAGGAAACGGCTGTTTTTCCCCCAATAGCCCTGTGACCCGGGAGCAGATGGCTACCATGATCGCCCGCTATGTAGACAGCGCCGACCTCCCCCTGCCCGAGACCGGGGACCCGGCGGCTCCCTTCACGGATCGGAATGCCGTGTCTGACTGGGCCGAGGCGGGGGTGGAGCTCATGCGCTAGACGGGCATCCTGGCCGGGTATGAGGACGGCACCTTCCAGCCCCAGCGCACCGCCAACCGGGCGGAGGCCGCGACGATTTTTATGCGGTTGGAGCAAACCGTCAATGCGAGCCCCCAATCTCCGGAGGAAGCAGCCATAGAAGCCTATGAGACGGTTGCGGCAGAAACCCGTCAGATCGAGAGGAAATACGAAAATACGGATGGGGTTGTTCCCCGAGAAAAGTTAGAACCGTTGCTGCAGGAAGTTGCTGCCTATGCAGAGCAGCTACAAAACCAAGGAACCGTAACCAACTATGAGGTCAACGACACGTGTGTTTATATGAAAGTGGGAGGATGGTTGGGCTTCCTCTATGCACCACCGGAGGAAGGGATGATGGCCGGCGGACAGGAGGGAATGGAAATCATTACCCTGGAGCCATTTCCTGGAGAGATGTATGCGTCTTATCTGTTAGCAGGAGGGAAAGGGCCCGACCAAGCAGCAGAAGATCTGGAGGACAGCTTTGGACCAACGCTGACCTATCAACACAATTATGATGGAGATGCAGTTTCAGTAGATACCCTAAAAAACCTTCCCCAGCACAGCATTATCCTGTGGTCAGGGCACGGAAACTATGTGGATCGTTTAGGTTCCGTTCTCTTTTTGGGGACGAAGAAGTGGGACCAGTCAACGATTCTGCTCTATGCCCAGGAGTTTGGGGATGAGGCGCTGTTGGTGAACCAGAACGGCCAGTTTTATATTTCTCCTATCTTTTTTGAAAAGTACATGCCCCAGGATGCCTTTGCGGGTAGCCTGATCTACTTGGGAACCTGCCAAAGCTTTGCAGACCGTCGGTTGGCGGAGAGTATCTGGGATAAAGGGGCCGAGGTCATTTTAGGCAACACCCGTACTGTGCGTCAAATCTATAATTTCAAGATGCTGTACTCCTTTGCGGAAGGACTGACCCAACGCACAGAGCAGGGATCATATTATACGATTTCTCAGGCATTGGAGTATGCGAAGGAAAAGCATGGAAGTGCCGACACTTGGGGATATAACAGCGAGGTTAAGGCACTGTACCGAGAGGATGTGACGCTGGAAGAAATCATTTCTCCAGAAAAGACAACTTTGGAGGACCTGGTGGGCGTCTACGAGGGCTCCTACTTCGCCTCCCAGGGGGAGACGGGCCTGACTCTGACCGTCTATGAGGAAAACGGCGGTTACCGCGCCCTTTTTGACTTTTACAATCTCCCCGGCCGGACCAATGCCAAAGAGGGCTCCTATACGATGGATGTGACTGTGACCGATCAGGGGGCCTTCCGTTTTGACGCGGACCAGTGGGTGGAGAAGCCCTCCGGTTACCGGCTGTTGGACCTGGAGGGAACCTTACAGGGCGAGGTCTTGTCCGGTCAGTCTCCCACCCGCTTTTCCGTCACCCGCACCGGCCAGGCGGTGCCGGACACGGGCTGGAAGCAGGCCTACCAACGGTTTTTGGCTGAGCAGGGCTACACGGACTATCTGGATGACTGGTTTTATCAGCCCACGGAGTATGCGCTGCTGGATCTGAACCAAGACGGAATGAAAGAGCTCATTCTTCAGGGAAATTACTTTGACACGTTCTACGATGATTTCTATAATTTCTCAGTCTTCACATATGATGCACGCACTAAACAGGTGGTCATTGTACCTTTGGCAGATGGGACATCGGAAAGCAACGCGCCTAAACAAGTCGAAACCTGTTACGGGGAACTGATGTATTCCCCCCAATATCAGTCGCTTGTGTTCACCGATCTGCGCCCCTACTATGTAGGGACAACTGCCATTTCAAATTATGGCTATTACACGCTCAACAATGGCAGCCTGCAAATGGAACAGAGCATTGGGACGAACCACTCGGAGGATTACTCCCAAATATACTATGAGATTCACACTTCTGACGGAGGAAGCACCGTCATTTCTGCCGAGGAATACCGGGAATATATCTCGGAGCGAGACCCCATTGCTTTTGAGCCACTGCCCTGAAGCAGCTACGGCGCAGTAAGCCCCCGCCCCCTGGCGGGGGCTTTTGCAGTTGGCGGCGGAACTCCTTGCAAAACAGACCGTTTTTCCCCTTTTCAGCAGGGAAGAATTCTGGTATAATCAGGCATCATACGGAAGAAAGGACTACGCAGTATGAGAAAACGAATGGTAAGCGCGGCCCTGGCCCTCTGCCTGGCCCTGACGCTTTTCTCCGGCACGGCCCTGGCGGCGGGAGAGCATCCCTTCACCGACGTGCCCCAGGGGCACTGGGCCGGCGACGCGGTGCAGTATGTTTATGAGAACAACCTGATGGGCGGCACAGACAGCACCACCTTTTCCCCCAACAACACCACCACCCGGGGAATGATTGTGACGGTGCTCTACCGTCTGACAGGAGAACCGGCCAGCGGAACGGCCAGCCAGTTTACCGACGTGGCCGCCGGGGCCTGGTACGCCAAGGCGGTGGCTTGGGCGGCGTCCCGGGACATTGTCAACGGCACCAGCGCCACCACTTTTTCCCCCAATTCCCCCATCACCCGGGAGCAGCTGGCGGTGATCTTTTACCGCTATGCCCAGGACCAGGGATGGGACGTGTCCGCCTGGACTGATCTGGGGCTCTACCAGGACGCGGCGCAGGTGAGCGACTATGCCACCCAGGCGCTGGCCTGGGCCTGCGGGGCGGGGCTGATCACCGGCACCACGGACACCACGTTAAGCCCCCGGGGCAGTGCCACCCGGGCCCAGGTGGCGGTGATCCTCACCCGGTTCTGCGAGACGGTGATGCCCGATGGCCCGGTGAGCCACCAGGAGATGGTGCGAAACCTCCAGAATTCCTCCCTGCGGAAAAGGGATACCCTGGCGGCCATGGCCCAGGTTCTGCTGGACGATGGGTTTGCCCCCGCCTTTGTGGCCGGGCTTTTGGGCAACATCATAGAGGAGGGGGACTGCGGCCGCTTTGAAAGCTCGGCCTATCTCTCCAACCCCGACGCCGAGCCCGACTATCTGGTGTACATGGATGAGAATTACGACTACCGGGACAAGTATTCCTACCGGCTGATCTATGAGGGCATCTCCCTCCAGGAGGTCTATGCCATGGTCCTGGAGCTGGGTCCTGCGGGGGCCAACGGCCGGGGAAGCTGCTTCGGCCTGGGCTGCATGCAGTGGACCTCCTACAACCGGATCAAGCGCCTGCTGGAAAACTATCTGGAAGCGGCGGACGGGGCGGACACCATCACCCTGGCCCAGGTCCAGGAGGCGGAGGGGATCACCATCAGCTATGAGCTGCGCAACACCCACAAGAAGGTCTATACGGACTGGCAGACCGCCAACCCTGAGCAGGACACGGAAGAGGCGGCCTATGATGCCGGGGTGAAGGTGTGCACCAGCTACGGGATTCCCGTGGGCTACAACACCCCGGAGGTACAGGAGAAGCGGGGCGGGAATGCTGCCCAAGTCTATGCAGTCATGCTGGGTGAGTCCTAAGACACAACAGATACCACACAAAAAGGCCGGCGCTGTGCAGTCCACAGCGCCGGTTTCTTGTTATAGGTTCTGATATTTTTTGTTCCCCTTCAGGGCCTTCATACGGATTTCGTGGTTGAGAATCCGCTTGCGAAGGCGGAGGTTTTCCGGGGTGACCTCCAGCAGCTCGTCATCGGCCAGAAACTCCAGGCACTGCTCCAGGCTCAGGTTCCGGGGCGGCACCAGGCGGAGGGCCTCGTCGGAGCCCGAGGCCCGCATGTTGGTCAGCTGCTTCTTTCGGCAGACGTTCACGGTGATGTCCTCGCTCTTGGGGGTTTCCCCCACCACCATGCCCCCGTAGACCGGGACGCCGGGGCCGATGAACAGGGCGCCTCGCTCCTGGGCGGCCCAGAGGCCGTAGGTGACCGACTCGCCGGTTTCAAAGGCGATGAGGCTGCCAGAGCTCCGGCGGCTCAAATCCCCCTTATAGGGGGCGTAGGAGTCGAAGACAGAGGCCATGATCCCCTCTCCCCGGGTGTCGGTGAGGAATTCGTTGCGGTAGCCGAACAGGCCCCGGGCGGGGACCAGGAACTCAATCTTCATCCGGGTACCCACCGGGGTCATCTCCAGCAGGTCTCCCTTCCGGGAGCCCATCTTCTCAATGACCGCCCCCACCGCGTCGGCGGGCACGTCCACCACCAGGCGCTCCATGGGCTCGCACTTCACCCCGTCGATCTCCTGGTAGAGGACCCGGGGGGGAGAGACCTGGAACTCATAGCCCTCCCGGCGCATGGTCTCAATGAGGATGGACAGGTGCATCTCTCCCCGGCCGGCCACGTTGAAGGCCTCGGTGGAGTCGGTGTCGCTGACCCGCAGGGAGACGTCCTTTAAGGTCTCCCGCATGAGCCGGTCCCGCAGGTTCCGGGAGGTGACGTATTTGCCCTCCTTGCCGGCGAAGGGGGAGTCGTTGACCGAGAAGGTCATCTCCATGGTGGGGGCGGAGATTTTCACAAAGGGCAGGGGCTCGGCCAGGCCGGCGGCGCAGATGGTGTCCCCGATGGTGATGTCCCCGATGCCGGACATGGCGATGATGTTGCCGGCGGCGGCCTCGGTGACCGGCGCCCGGGCCAGACCCTCGAACTGGTAGAGGCTCACCGCCTTGGCCTTGCGGCTCTGGCCGGGGTCGTGGTAGTTGCAGACGGTGATCTCCTGGTTCTGCTTGATGGTGCCCTGCTCAATGCGGCCGATGGCGATGCGGCCGACGAACTCGTTGTAGTCAATGGAGGAGACCAGCATCTGGAAGGGCTTGTCCGCCTCCGCCTCCGGGGCGGGGATATAGCTGAGAATGGTCTCAAACAGGGGCTGCAGGTCGGTCCCCAACACGTCGGGGTCCCGGGAACAGATGCCCTGGCGGGCGGAACAGAAGAGCATGGGGGAGTCCAGCTGCTCCTCTGTGGCGTCCAGGTCCAGCAGCAGCTCCAGCACCTCGTCCATGACCTCGTGGATGCGCTGGTCGGGGCGGTCAATCTTGTTGATGACCACGATCACCCGATGGCCCAGGTCCAGGGCACGGGAGAGGACGAAGCGGGTCTGGGGCATGGGCCCTTCGGCGGCGTCCACCAGGAGGATGACGCCGTTGACCATTTTCAGAATCCGCTCCACCTCGCCGCCGAAGTCAGCGTGGCCCGGGGTGTCTACAATATTGATCTTCACATCGCCGTATTGGATGGCGGTGTTTTTGGCCAGAATGGTAATGCCGCGCTCCCGCTCCAGGTCCCCGGAGTCCATGACCCGGTCCTTCACTTCCTGGTTCTCCCGGAAGGCGCCGCCCTGCTTGAGCATCTCGTCCACCAGGGTGGTCTTGCCATGGTCCACGTGGGCGATGATGGCGATGTTTCTCAGTGATTCGTTCTGCACAGGTTCGCACCTCATATCTATCGAAAATTCAAACGGACGCTAATTCAACGGCTATCTATTATACTATTGTAAATAAAGGATTGCAAGGATAAATTTTGCCGCGGCCCTGGGAGACCGGGCGGCGGAAGGGAGTTCAGGGGCGGGGGACAGGCAGGACAATCTTCCCGCCTGATTCTTTTCACTTTTTTTGAAAAAGGGGCTTGACAAATGGAGAAAATGTGTTATTGTATTATTCGTGCAGTACAACAGTACAGCGACACAGATGAACACCACCAAGGAGGGATGGATATGGCGTGGCAGTTTCGCAATGACATCCCCATCTATACCCAGCTGATTGCCCAGATCCAGCAGAGGATTGTCAGCGGCGCCCTGCTGCCGGGGGAGCGGCTTCCCTCGGTGCGGGACCTGGCCGCGGAGGCAGGGGTAAACCCCAACACCATGCAGCGGGCCATGATGGAGATGGAACGAGAGGAGCTGGTTTACAGCCAGCGCACCGCGGGCCGGTTTGTCACCGAGGACGGGGAGCGGATTCGGCGCCTGCGGGAGTCCCTGGCCCGGAACCAGGTGAAGGACTTTTTAGAGGGAATGTACCAGCTGGGGTTCCAGCTGGGAGAGATCGTCACATTTGTACAGACGGAAGGAGAGAAGGGACACCATGAGCATTCTGGAGTGTAAAGGGCTGAGCAAACGCTTCGGGGCGGTGACCGCCCTGGACGGAATCAGCTTTACCATTGAACCGGGCCGGATTGTGGGTCTGCTGGGCCCCAACGGCAGCGGAAAGACGACCTTGATTAAGCTGGCCAACGGCCTGCTGGTCCCCACGGCGGGGGAGCTTTGGATCAACGGAAGGGCGCCGGGGAAGGAGAGCCACGCCATGGTCTCCTATCTTCCCGAGCGGACCAGCCTTCCCCTTTGGATGACCGTGAAGCAGCTGCAGGACTTTTATGAGGATTTTTATGCGGATTTCCAGCGGGAGCGCAGCGAGGAGATGCTGGACCGGCTGGAGATCTCCGCCAAGCAGCGGATGAAGCACATGTCCAAGGGCACCCGGGAAAAGGTGCAGCTGATCCTGGCCATGAGCCGCGCCGCAAAGCTCTACCTGCTGGATGAGCCCATTGGCGGCGTGGACCCTGCGGCCCGGGACTACATCCTGAACACCATCATTTCCAACTACAGCAAGGACGCGACCGTTGTCATCTCCACCCATCTCATCGAGGACATTGAGCCGGTGCTGGACGAGGCCGTGTTCCTGAAGGACGGCCGAATCTTTGCGCACCGCGCTGTGGATGATATCCGCGAGACCGAGGGCAAGAGCGTCGATGCATATTTCCGGGAGGTATTCAAATGCTGAAACAATTGCTGAAATATGAGTTCAAGGCCACGAAACGCCTGTATTTCGGGCTGTATCTGGCGCTGGCGCTGTTGAGCGTGGTGCTGGGCGTGACCTTCCGGCAGGAACACGCGCTGGCTCACAGCACAAGCTTCCAGAATCTCGAAGTGATTCTGATGATCGTGTATGTCTCGGTCATCCTTGCCATCGCGGTGCTCTGCTTCGTGAACACCATCCAGCGCTTTTATAAAAATCTGCTGGGACGTGAAGGCTACCTGATGCACACCCTGCCCGTGACCGAGACCCAGCTCATCCTCTCCAAGCTCATCACCAGCATGGTCTGGGTGCTGTGCAGCGGCCTGGTGGGCATCGTCTGCATCACGGTGATGGTCAGCATCGGTGTGATTGACTCGGAGACCTTCGGCATGGTGGACTGGAACAGCTGGAAGCAGCTGTGGCAGATGCTGTACGAGGAGATGGGCCCGGAGTTCTGGGTGGCAATGGCATGGACCATCCTCATCAATCTGGCCCGGCTGGCAAGCCTCATCCTCTGCGTTTACGCTGCCTGTATGATCGCCCATCAATTCCCCAGGCATGTGATGGTGACCGGAATCCTCGCGTTTATCGGCCTGAACATCGTGGAGACCCAGCTCGATAAGCTGCTGGGCACGAATGATGTGAGTATGATCGTGGATGTCACGTACCGGGTCGTGGGTGTGAACGTGACCGGTGTGAGCTATGGAGTGACCCCGATGCGCTGGCTGACGGCGGCACTTGGAACAGATGTTGGCTATCTGTTCTGCTTTGCCGTGACTGCAGCCATTGCGGCGGCATACTTCTTCCTGACCCGGTGGCTGATGAAAAATAAACTGAATCTGGAGTAAACAAAAAGACGGTGTGCCCGGAGCGGACACACCGTCTTTTGCTGTCTGGAAAAAGGATTACACGCCGGAAGCGCCGTAGTTTGCCAGCACACGGGCAGAAGGATCGTTGACGTTGCAGCCGGGCCATGCCTTGTTCGGCATCCAGAAACCGACGATGGTGCGGCTCTGGTCGTGGTAGTATTTCTCGAAGATCTCGCGGTAGAACAGGCTCTCCTTGGTAAAGGGCATACAGTGGGCCGAGTAGTTTGCCCGGCGGAGCTGGAACTCCTCATCGGTGTACAGGCTCTCGGCATACTCCTTGATATCGTCCACCATGCTGTGGCCCACGGCATCGGAGAAGGCGGCCTTTTCGCGCCAGAGGATCTCCGGGGGCAGCCAGTCGCCCTCAAAGGCCTTGCGCAGCAGGTACTTGCCCTTGCCGTAGC
>OLNU01002138.1_pt1 | contig 12726 bp, 14 predicted proteins | sample 1672241 | NCBI WGS metagenome assembly OLNU01 (sample SAMEA3136663, study PRJEB25190) | human gut metagenome | biome: human gut; feature: human-associated habitat; material: faeces | place: Austria | collected 2013 | reverse complement strand
TCCAAGATTATTTTTGGAATTAAGCAATATAACACTTTCGTACTTTTCGACCATTTTCTTTATATCATTAAAATTATCTGATCCATTGTCAAATACTACTACCCATGTTTGTTTACTAATTGATGCTATATTATCTCCTAACCTTTTCAAATCAGGATTATAAGAAACAATTCCTGCATAAATATCAGCTTTTTCTTTCAACATCTTTCTTTATCACCCATTTTCCGGGATTTGATCTTCTACCAGCTTCGATACCTTTTATAGTTGCTTTTATTACATGTCCTTTATTTTGTGCCCTTAAAATGCTAGGAATCATGAATGAAATAACAAAGCCCCAATATCCCCTACAATTATAATTCTCATATCCAACCGGTCCATAATGACTAAATTTTTTATTTAAATATATGATATTTCTATTAGTATAATATACCCTTAATGGACTAACAAATTTCTTATATGAAAATTTTGCAAAATTCTTATTATGTAATATTCTGCTTACCTTTAACCATAATTTTTGTTTACGTATACTCTTTGGAATAATTTTCCCAAATTCCTGATCAAGAACCCATTTATTAAGTCTCATAATTTTATAACCTGATAAAATAATTCTCTTACAAAAATCATTGTCAACTAAATCAATAAAAAGCCATTCATCAAATCTACCACACTTTTCCCATGCAGCTATAGATGTACAAGAAGCTGACGTAATGCAAAAATCTATATACACTTCTTTTTCATCACTTTCAATAGTCATATATGATCTTCTTCTATCTATAACCTGAGGACAGACTATAGCCACTTCCGGATGTTCTGATATACATTGGTTAAATCCATCTACTAGTCCATCAGGTATAATTGAATCTTGATCCATGGTTACAACCCACTGATATCCATCCCTTTTTGCCTGCTCCATAATTCGATTTAATGCATAGGCTATACCACAGTTTTTATTTTCTGTTATATATTCCAAATTATCATTTTCCAATGTAATAGGATACTCCGAATTATCAAAAATATAAATTTTATTAAATTGCTCCTGTATTTTTTTTATTGATTTGTTTAACCGTGATTTATCTGGATTAAACAAAACAATTCCTGCAGCAATCATATTTACCATACTACTAATTTATTTCCTTTCAACAAACATCTTTTCAACAGTCTTCTCCAGTTTTTTATTAAACTCAGCATTATTACTGTTCATTCCACGCCCCATACCTGCAACAATCTGATCATAATTCACAATCACATATTCAAGCTTCTCTATATTCTCCACTGGAATAATCGTTCCCATTCTTTTTGCCACATTCCTTGCAAATTCTACCTGATGATCATTTACATGCTCATTAAACTGATGTTGACGCGGTACAACAATAGGTGTCTTTCCAATTTGTAATGGCATAATAAAACTCGCCGGTCCACCATGCGTAATTACGATTCTGGCATCTGCTACATTTTTCACCATCTGTTGATATGGAATCAACTTACTCCACTGACAATATTTTGGTTCATATGTACTGAATCCAGTCTGAATGATGACATCTTCCTGAATAATTCCATTTTCTTTCAACTCATCTACTTTCCTAATTAGTCGATCAAATGGTTGTTCATGTGTTCCAACAGTTACAAAAATCATGATAATTCCCCTTAAAATATACTTCCAAAATTAGAAGCCTTTGGATAAACTTTTTTCTGTTCTTCCCATTGTACAATGAACTTGTCCGCAATCGGATAAACCATCTTACCGGTTACCGTAGGCTTATCAATTCTATCAAACACTTCTATATAAATTAGCTTTGCTCCCATTATTTTCCCGAGATAAAAGAACGGAACAGCGACTGCCGCACCACACGAAATAATAAGATCCGGCTTTTCTTTATGAAGTACTCTCCATGCAATTTTTGTGTTTTTTATCAGTGCTTTAATGCTTCGATTAGTCGGATAATAACAGGGATACATCTTTTCACCTTCCAACAAACTTCTCGCATCTTCTTTATCAAAAGTCACCCAAAAATGATCTTTATCCTTCCAGAATGGTTTGAGCATATATAAATGTGTAAGATGTCCGCCAGATGAACCCACAAGACATACTTTTAATTTTCTATTTTTTCCCATCTGACTTTTCTCCCTTATTCCTAAAATTTAAATGTGTCCTTCAATCCTAACCATTTCTGGTCTTTATCACTCAGATTCAATGCGGTACCATCTTGTAATGTATATCCCTCTGCATCTGCATTGCCTCTGTATTCGCCTTTCACCTTCGGCCATTCAATACCAATCTCTGGATCATTCCAGGCCATACCGCCTTCGTCATTCGGATGATAAAAGTCATCGCACTTGTAGCAGAATTCTGCTGTGTCACTGAGCACAAGGAAACCATGGGCAAAACCTCTCGGAATAAGAAACTGTTTCTTATTCTCTTCTGTCAGTTCAATGCCATACCACTTTCCATAGGACTCACTTCCGCTTCGAAGATCCACTGCCACATCAAAAACGGAGCCTTTGATGACACGCACCAGTTTTGTCTGTGGATACTGTTTCTGAAAATGGAGACCTCGAAGTACACCCTTGGAAGACATCGACTGATTATCCTGCACAAATTGAATATGAATGCCATTTTCCTCCATATCTCTCTGACTATATGTCTCCATGAAATATCCGCGAGCATCATCATGAACCGCTGGTTCAATGACACAGAGTCCTTCAATACCGCCGACATTTTTCTCAACCTTGATCTGTCCCATTTCATCTATCTCCCATTTATATTAATATTGAATTTCTTTCAAATAACGGCTTAAGGCATCCTGCCAGGTTGGAAGCGGAACAAATCCTGCCTCCACCAGTTTACCTTTAGCCAAACGACTATTAAACGGACGGGCAGCCTTGCTAAGTCCGTATTCTTCTGTTGTCACCGGCAGTACTTTTGTCTGATAACCGGCTTGACGATAGATTTCTTTTGTAAAGTCGTACCAGCTGATATAACCGCCCTCGTTGGTTGCATGATAATATCCATATTTATCCGTTTCACTCATATCCACCAATAATCTTGCCAGATCATAAGTGTAGGTCGGTGTACCAATCTGATCATTGACAACCCGAACCGTATCGTGTGTTTTTCCCACATTCAGCATGGTCTTAATAAAATTCTTGCCATTCACACCAAACACCCACGCAATGCGAACAATAAAATATTTCTCCAATATCTGACTCACTGCCAGCTCACCTTCCAGCTTTGTCTGTCCATAGACATTGAGCGGCGCATAATCCTTACAGTCCGGCTGCCATGGATTGCTTCCCTGACCATTAAAGACATAGTCTGTGCTGATATAAATCATTTTACAATTCAATTCTTTACAGACATCTGCTATATTCTTTGTTCCACCTGCATTAATTGCACGCACTTTATCAATGTTCGCTTCATCTTCTGCCAAATCCACTGCTGTCCATGCGGCACAATGAACCACAACATCCGGCTGAATCTCTGCTATAACATTATGAACAGCCTCTCTATCCGTAATATCAAGCGTTCTGTAAGGTGCTCTCGTCACCGCTGATCCATCTGCAGCACCGCTGTAGCACTCCTGAATATCCGATCCAACCCCTTCATGACCGCGCTTCAGCAATTCATTCATTACATCGTGTCCCAGCTGACCACCGACACCTGTCACAAAAAACCTCATATTCTTTCCTCCCAGTGTCAATTATCGATTGCTGTACATTTTTTCATAGTAGTTCTGATATTCGCCACTGATTATCGTCTCCCACCATTCACGGTTATTCAAATACCATTGAATCGTCTTCTTAATGCCGTCTTCGAATTTTGTCTCCGGCAGCCATCCAAGTTCATTGTGGATCTTAGTCGGATCAATCGCATAGCGCATATCGTGGCCTTTGCGGTCCCCTACATGGGTAATCAGGCTTTCAGGTTTACCTAATTCCTTACAGATAATCCTGACAATTTCGATATTCTGTTTCTCGTTGTGTCCGCCTACATTGTAGACTTCACCTACACGTCCTTTATGAATGATCAGATCAATCGCTTTGCAATGATCCTCCACATACAGCCAGTCGCGGACGTTCAATCCCTCGCCGTAAACCGGCAATGACTTATCAGCCAGTGCATTGGCAATCATCAGTGGAATCAGTTTTTCAGGAAAATGATATGGACCATAATTATTGGAGCAACGGCTGATAGTCACAGGCAGTCCATAGGTTCTGTGATAAGCCAGAACAAGCAAGTCTGCACCGGCTTTGGAGCTGCTGTACGGAGAACTGGTATGGATAGGTGTTTCTTCTGTAAAGAAAAGATCCGGTCTATCTAAGGGCAGATCACCATATACTTCATCTGTAGATACCTGATGATAACGCTGAATACCGTATTTACGGCAGGCATCCATCAAAACAGCCGTACCGATGATATTGGTCTGAAGAAAAATCTCCGGATTCTCAATAGAACGATCCACATGAGACTCTGCTGCAAAATTGACCACCATATCCGGATGTTCTTCTTCAAACAACTGATTCACTGCATCTCTGTCACAGATATCTGCTTTCACGAAACGGAAATTCGGATTATCCATCACCGGTGCCAATGTGGATAAATTACCTGCATATGTCAGTTTGTCCAAACAGATAATACGATAATCCGGATATTTTTTTAACATGTGAAATACAAAATTGCTGCCAATAAAGCCGGCGCCGCCGGTAACGATAATATTCATAATCTCAATACTCCTCTATACACATTAACTATCTATTTGCTGAATTAATACAGATGTTCCTGATATTTACCATCCATTACATCCTTCAGATACTGTCCGTACTGGTTCTTTTTCATCACTTCGTAAACTTCCATCAGATCATCTTTACTGATCCATCCGTTCAGATAGGCAATCTCCTCAAGACAGGCAATCTTTCTGTGCTGATGCTGTTCCACAGTCTTGACGAAATTCGTTGCATCCACCAGACTCTCATGGGTCCCTGTATCCAACCATGTAAATCCCTGTCCCAACAGCTCTACATTCAGCGAGCCGTCCTCCAGATAAATACGATTCAAATCTGTAATTTCCAACTCCCCGCGGGCTGATGGTTTCAGTCCCTTTGCGAATTCTACAACACGATTATCATAGAAATAAAGACCTGTCACACAGTAATTACTCTTCGGATGTTCCGGTTTCTCTTCAATGGAAACAGCCTTTCCGTTCTTATCAAACTCCACAATGCCAAAACGTTCCGGATCATCCACATAATAACCAAATACTGTAGCGCCTTTGCCATTCTCAGCCTTATGAACCGCTGTCTCCAGGCGTTTCTTCAGCCCATGCCCCGCAAAAATATTGTCCCCCAGCACCATAGCAACCGAATCATCGCCGATAAAATCTGCGCCGATAATAAAAGCCTGCGCCAGTCCATCCGGAGACGGCTGAACAGCATAGGTCAGATTCACACCGAACTGATGACCATCTCCCAACAGATTCTCAAATCGCGGTGTATCCTGGGGCGTAGAAATAATCAGAATATCCCTGATTCCGGCGTTCATCAGAACCGACATTGGATAATAGATCATTGGTTTGTCATAAATCGGCAGCAGCTGCTTGGATGTCACCTTTGTCAATGGGTATAAGCGGGTACCTGAACCACCTGCAAGAATAATTCCTTTCATAAAGCCATTCCTCGTTTCTTAAAAAATCATTTTTCATTCAATGGTTGTTTCATCTGCTACATAGAGCCGTCCTTTTTCAAAACAACCGCAACGGTCTTGAGCAGGATCTTAATGTCCATTCCCACATTCCAGTTATCAATATATTCTCTGTCAAGGCGTACCACCTCTTCGAAGTCCGTGATATCACTTCTCCCGCTGACCTGCCACAGACCTGTAATGCCAGGTTTAATCGAAAGCCGTGCATAATGATGCAATTCATACAGTTCTGTTTCAGACACCAGAGGCGGTCTTGTACCAACAACGGACATATCTCCCTTTAGTACATTGAAAAACTGCGGGAATTCATCCAGACTGGTTCGACGGATAAAGTCACCAATTCCTGTCTTCTTTGTGCCATCCGGCAGTATCTTGTTGCCAATAACCCTGGGATCAAAGTCCATCTTGAACATCTTTCCGTCCCCCAGTTTATTCTCTTTCATCAGTTCTGCCTTGCGGGCTTCCGCATCCATATACATACTTCTGAACTTGTACATCTTAAACTTCTTGCCGTTCTTGCCCACACGTTCCTGGGCAAAGAAAATAGGCCCCGGTGAACTGATATATATGGCCGGTGCCACAAAGATAAATATAATTCCAGTCAGCAGGCATCCCACAAGTCCGCCTGCAATATCCATCACACGCTTGATCAGCAGCTGACGCTCCGATGCATAGTTCATCGTCGTTGTGAGAACGGTATATGGCCCGATTTGTTCTACAAACTGTTTCTTTCCGGATATATTGGACACCTTAGCTAAATTCAGATGAATGGTAACACCGGTCTCGATTAACTGATCAATCAACTTCTTGGGATACGGCTGATTGTCGGAAATCACAATCAGCACCTCATCTACCCATGTACGACAGATATAGCGAACGGCTGTTGCCGCATCTGCAACCACATCTACCCCATGTATTCTATGTCCAAGCACACTGTTGTCTATAACTGCTATTCCGGCCATCCTGTATCTGGCATAATTATTCTTCAACATGTGGTCTACAACCTGTCCCGCAATGTCTTCTGTCGTTACAATAAAAAGGGACTGCTTGCTTCCCGTCTCCATCTGCTTGCGCATTTCACGCTTGCGCAATTCTCTGACAGCATATGTAATAAAAATATACAATATAAAAGTAATCACCAGTGACAACCTGGAATACAGCTGTCCTTCCTTTGACAGGAAAAGATACAATACTGATAACGCAAAGATAATGGCTGCATGCTGTACGGTCGACACGAAATTACGATAATACCCCTTCTTCAATACGCCTGAAAATGAATCAAAGAAAAAGACAACCACCACATCTGCTAATTCTAAATACAGCGCCATCTTCCGGTACAATATATGACTATACGGATTGAAACCTCTTCCCAATACAACAAATGACAGCAGAAATGCAATCTGAAGGCAAATCATATCCAACAGCAGAAAATCATAATGTTTCAGCCATCCGCCTGATTCTCTTTTATACATATTTTCTCTCCTCTGTATGTTCTTCCCCAATGAACGTGTTTGATTCAAGCCGGCATGCTATATGAATCTCTTTTTTAGTCATATTTTACGCTGAGAGCGCATATTTGCCGCGGAAGAACAAAAAATTTTTGTTTTTCATAAAAAGAATACTCATATCTATTATAACGGGCAAAACTATTTTGTCAACAGAGACGGCGCCGTTTTTGTATGATTCCGTCGACTTTTTAACGAAAAGGCAACATCTTGCAGCATATACTAAAGTTTTGTTAACATTCATCAACAAAAAAGGAATATTCAAATGATATGTATCATTCAAATATTCCTCTTGTCTATCCACGATATGTTATAAAATCATTAACTAAATATGCCTAAGCGCACTACACCATCGCCTTTTTTATGGCATCCAACAGTTCATCATATGTCTCATAAGCCGGAATATCCGGATAATCGGCCTTGATCTTGTCTGTGCTTCTGAACAGGAATCCCGCCTTGCTGGCCTGGATCATGCCCAGATCGTTATAGGAATCACCGCTGGCAATGGTCTCAAATCCGATGGACTGCAGCGCCTTGACTGTGCTGAGCTTGGACTGCTCTGTACGCATCTTGAAGCCTGTGATCTCGCCGTTGTCTGCTACTTCCAGTGTGTTGCAGAATAATGTCGGCCAACCCAGCTTCTCCATCAGCGGTGTGGCAAACTGTGTGAAAGTATCACTGATCAGAATCACCTGTGTGAAGGTTCTGAGCTCATCCAGGAATGCCTTCGCCCCCGGCAGCGGATCAATCTTCGCAATAGTCTCCTGGATTTCTTTCAATCCGAGGCCATGCTCCTTCAGGATTCCCAGACGCCAGTTCATAAGTTTATTGTAATCCGGTTCATCACGGGTTGTCCTCTTCAGTTCAGGGATACCGCTGGCTTCTGCAAATGCAATCCAGATCTCCGGTACCAGTACGCCTTCAACATCCAAACAGGTAATATACATAACAGATAACTCCTTCCATTCTAATGGCCCATCTTCCCAATCTCTGATCCATAGCTGATACATTTCTCAGATTTCTCTATGGAATAGTACCACTTTACTGCATTGAAATTATCTTATCATACTTTTCCCGGGGATACAAGATATATTCAGGACTATTTTCGTCCGAAATGAAACAGGCCCTTCTTTTCATAGGGTTCACTTGTATAATCTACCAGTTCATAACCTATATCTTTAATCTGCTTCTTTGCCCAGGGAATATCCAGCTCTGCATCACTGATGATCACTGTCTCTCCATCCTTGGCAGAAGATGTCACTTTCTTCACCTTGAAATTCTTGCGGATCAGATCATTCATATGTGCTTCGCACATACCACACATCATACCATCAATTTTCAATACTGTTTTTACCATAATTCTGCATTTCCTTTCGTCATTCACTCAAGGCTCACCGCTTCTGTTTAATTCCATATTTATCGCGGAAGTCATGCTGTTTTTCTCACAGATATGTCATCCTGCTGACATACTGTTTCCATATGTCAATATACACCCCCAGGGGGTGCATGTCAATTCATAATAACGAAAGCTTGATGTGTTTTTTTATCAATAATACTCTACGGTAATCTCCTGCTCTCCGACAATAGGAGTATGACCACCGCCGTCATCCAGCGTATATTGCACCCGGATATTCAATCCTACCTCGTTCTCTTCCATAGAATAGGTCTCTGTATGCAGCAGAAACTTTGCCCCCACCATGTAGGCTTTATAATCTACCATTGTTGCTGTCAATGGATCAAAGAGCATATCACATGTAATCGCGCCCACACGATGCAGCAGCATTTTCTCATAATCTGCAAAAATACCGTTCTTGGTAATGGCATTGCCCGTATAATCTGTATAGGCCAACATATGCTGCCTGCCGTCCCATTTGTATTCTCCGGTTGTCTCCCACAGGTTCTCAACACCTTCCACAACACTCCGAATGCGAATATGAGCGTTTCGAACTTCTGAACTTGATTTCACAGTTGTTTCTTCCATATATATATAATCCTGTTCCATTCATCTGTCTCACTTTCATTTGTTCTCTATGCCTGATTTTCTTCTCTATGCTTAATATAGCTTTCCTAAGCAGGATGCCTCATGGCAATCTGTTCCAGATATAACCATTTACTTACGTTTCCAAGCCCCTGTTTCATCCTCGATTCCGAACTTTGCCGGATCAAAGACCGGATTCTTGCCTTCCTTCTTCTGCTGTTCGTAATCCTCCAGCATGGCCGATGCCTTCGGCGCCAACAGAGCAATGGCAATGATATTGGCCCAGGCCATAAGTCCATAGCCGATATCGCCCATGGACCAGATAGCATCTGCATTCACAATGGCTCCAAAAAATGAGGCTGCAAGGAAAACGGCACGGCAAATATTGACAGCCAATTTGCTGTTGTGGGTGAGATAACGGATATTCGCTTCTGCCTGATAACAATATCCCGTCATAGATGTAAAGACAAACAGCACAATGATGATCGCCAGCGCCTTGCCGCTCCATGTACCGAATGTATTCATCAGCGCATACTGTGTCCATTTGATACCGGCTTCAATGCCGCCTGTCTGGTCAAGGAGCAGATTGCCTGCGCCGTCACAGACATCAAATGTACCTGTCAGCAAGATGATCAGGGCGGTTGCTGTTCCGATAAATAAGGTATCCACATAAATGGAAAACGACTGGATCAGTCCCTGTTTCGCCGGATGAGAACATTCTGCTGCCGCGGAGACGATGGCACCGCATCCCATACCTGCTTCATTGGAATAAATACCTCGCTTAACGCCCCAGGAAACAGCAGAACCAAGAATCCCGCCAAAAACTGCATGTTTGCCGAAGGCTGATGAAACCACCATTCCAAGAATTCCCGGAAGCTTTGTGATATTGAGTCCAAGAATAACAACCGCTGCCACAATATAAATACCACACATCACCGGTGCCAGCATCTCGGCGATCTTGGCGATACGCTTAATACTGCCGTATACAACAATACCGAGGATCACACAGCAAATGGCGCCCACCAGAATCTTATTCACTGAAAATGCTTCCTCAAAAACCGTCACCAGTGAATTGATCTGAACCCCGGGCATCAGAAACCCCGGGCCAAGAAATGCCACCATCGCAAACAAAATAGCATACGGCTTGTATTTAAGTCCCTTCTCGATATAGTAGGCCGGTCCGCCCATATACTCACCATCCGGATTCTTTACCTTATAGGCCTGACCCAGTGCCGACTCCGTGTAAGCAGAAGCCGCACCGATCAATGTGATGATCCACATCCAGAAAACGGATCCCGGGCCACCGAAATAAATGGCCGATGCCACACCGGCAATATTGCCCATGCCCACACGAGCGCCCACTGTTGTTGCAAAAGCCTGAAACGGTGTAATACCGTTCTCACTCTCCTCTTTGGCTCCAAGTAAATGCACCATCTCCTTCAAAAAACGAATCTGAGGGAATTTCATGCGAATGGATAAATAAAGACCGACACCCAGACAGAGCAGCACAAGAACCATGCTCCAGATCATGGAGTCTACATGACCGACAAATTGCGAAAATGCTTCCATAAAAACGTTAAAACCTCTTTCCAACCGGCACATTGACAAAACAAAATCCTGATAGACAAACCTATCAGGATTCTGACAAATAAGCCCGGTTAATTAAGCAATAATGGTATTATGATACGCTAAATTTCTGCAAAAATCAACCATCACAGGCAAAAAATGTTTATTTTTTAGTACATTAACGTGAAAAACTTTCTGAAATCATTCTCAAGTGCTATTTTATCTCCGTGTAATAAGTGTTCCTTGCCTTACCGTTACGCTTAAGCATATGGCTCTCAACCATCCGTTTAAGTAACCTTATCGCCGTGGAAGCACTCACTTCAAGCAATTCTGCTGCTTGTTGCTTAGTCAATCTATCATGCTTCCCGATATACTCCAAAATAATTTCTTCCTCATCGGATAAACCTTTTATTTCTGCAGCATTATAACTATATTGCATTGACTGATCTTCGACTCTGTATACAGGCGGTTTTGTCTGAGCATACTGCTTCTGTACATTTACATTTGGCAATATAATCTTGAATGTATTCTTCGTTGTCTCAATCACAGGTTTCTGCAGCATATCTCTATAGGCCATCATCATTTTACTGATGCCGGTGCCGTAAGCCTCAATCAACTGTAAGCGATAAAAAACATTGGCCAAATCCTGATTCCTGCATATAGAAATTCCTGCCATCACATCCTCCAGCTCTATCCCCGGTACAAGTCCGCCAATGGATACAAATTCTATCCTATCTTCATAGATACTGATCAAAGCACTGGCACTAAAAGAATAATCCCGATGCACCAGCAAATTCAGCAGTGCCTCCCTGACAGCAATCTCCGGGTAATCTCTCGTATCAATTCTTAGCAATCCTTCTATGGCAGCATGTGTCTGGTTTCTGAAATCAATAAACGCATACACATCATTCATCTGCTGCATAAGAGAACCTGCAAATTCCTTCCGGTCTCTAAAAACGGTCTGATCTGTTCCCTGAAAAACAGCCGCCTTAATCGTATGTGTGCACTGATCTGATAAAAGCATCGCCAGATTACTATACAAACCATCCGAATCAATTATCTTCAATGTCCGCATTTGCTGAACGCCAAAATCAACATTCCGCTGTTCAAACGCTTTCTTCACAGCATTAAAAGTAAGCTCCTGATTCAAACTGCGCATAGCCTCAAAGCGGTCTCCATCTGTTTCTTTAATCATATGCCGAATTGCTGTATCTGTAGCAGGAACTGCCGAATATCCCTGCCGTACATACACGCCCTCCGGTCTCATTCCCTTTTTAGCTATATAATAAGGGCGATCTGTTCCTCTCTGAATGTCAATTGCAACAATCTTTTTCCCACTCTCCTCAATTGTCCCATAATGCATGAACATCGTAATATCCGGCTTAATCGCATCCCGAGCCATATTACTAATCTGCAATGCCGTACGATCAGGATTATCCACCCCCACAACTGTACCATCGTCTCGAACACCAATATATAACTTTCCCCCATCGCAGTTTGCAAAGGCAATGATTTCTTTCCTGATATCGTCAACAACAACTTCTTTGAGTTCTACTGTTTCGCTTTCTTGAAATACCATCTTGTCATCCCCTCCATCACTTTCTGTTTATATTATAGCAAATCGAACCAATCGAGTCAATTCGTATTTGATTCGATTGGTTCAATTTGCTTACATTTATCATTCGATAAATTCATGTGTTCAGCTGTATCTTATATTTTATGCATCAATTCCGGCAAATACCACATTGCCTATCGTCTGTATTTTGAGAGTCCCTATACCAATGTGGCGGTATTTAAAATAGGCGCTGAACGATAAAAAGCACTGAATCCACGACCGATTTCAGTGCTTTTATCATGGTTTCAGTGCTTTTATCTCTTTAATACTATATTTACTTGTAACTGTTCAGAGCCAACCTCCAAAATGCTAGCATTTCGTCGGTGTGGCGTATCCGCCAAATAAAATTTCAAAAACAGTTTTAAAA
>OLNU01002137.1_pt1 | contig 12729 bp, 8 predicted proteins | sample 1672241 | NCBI WGS metagenome assembly OLNU01 (sample SAMEA3136663, study PRJEB25190) | human gut metagenome | biome: human gut; feature: human-associated habitat; material: faeces | place: Austria | collected 2013 | reverse complement strand
CTTTGATCTCTTCGGATCATTTTTAAAATGATCCAGAGAGATCCCAGATTGACAGGTCGATCGACTTTTGCTATACTGGGTCGGAAGGACGGTGAAAACATGCCCAAGACAATCGGAATTATCGACGCGGACGACGCTGTCGGCGCGCGAGCGCGAAGTGCTCGATCTCATCGTGGACGGCAAGACCAACGGTGAGATCGCCGGCCTCCTCTCCATCAGCCAGAATACGGTGAAGAACCACGTCGCCCGCATCTTCGACAAGTACAACGTGAATACGCGCACCGAGTTGGTGTCGAAGGCGCTTCGCGAGGCTTACTAGTACCTCGGTACTAAAAGCCGCGCCTGTTGCCTAGTGCATAATTCTTGCGGTACTAGTGCTCTTGGGCGTTTTGCCGAACGCGCGGCGCTCGTATCCTCTTCTCGACGACTCATGATACGGATCAACGAGAAGAGGAGGAATTCATGGCTGAGACAAATCATGTCTGCGATGTGTCGCGCCGCTCGTTCGTCAAGGGAAGCTTGACGGCGGCTGTCGGCGCGGGAGCCGCTTCATGGCTTACGGGCTGCAGCCCCAAACCCGTGGCGGACACTGGCGGCACGGAGAGCGAGCCGACGCCCGTCGTCGAGGATAACGACGAGATCTTCCGCGGCACCTGCCGCTGCAACTGCTACGGCGGCTGCTACCTGAACATCCACGTGCGCGACGGCAAGATCGTCCGCACCTCCATGCGCGATCTGCCCGAGACGGCGTGGAACCGCATTTGCTCGAAGGGCCTCACGCATCCCTACCGCGTGTACGACCCCAACCGCGCCAAGTACCCCATGCGCCGGGCCGGCGAGCGCGGCGAGGGCAAGTGGGAACAGATCACGTGGGACGAGGCCCTCGACGAGATCGCCCAGAAGTTCACCCAGTACGCCCAGGAGTTCGGGCCCGATTCGGTGGGCATCGCGTCGGGTGCCGGCAACTACGGCTTTCTTGATCTCATGCCGCGCTTCCAGGCACGCATCGGTGCCAGCACCGTGGGAACGCCGCTCGATTTCGCGCCGTTCTACAGCTTGAACCCCATGGTGGGCATGTCGCTGAACTTCCACGGCAACGAGATGACCGATCTTGTGAACTCGAAGACGCTCGTCATCTGGGGATCGAACCCGGCCGTCTCCCAGATCCAGGGCATGCACTTCATCATGGAAGCCCGCGAGCAGGGAACGAAGGTCATCAGCATCGACCCGGTGTACACAGCGACCACGGCCAAGTGCGACCAGTGGATCCCGCTCGCCCCGGGTACCGACGGCATGCTGGCCATCGGCCTCATGAAAATCGTTCTCGAGAAGGGCTGGCAGGACGACGAGTTCATCCGGTCCACCACTGTGGCGCCTTTCCTCGTCAAGGAAGACGGCGAGTACCTGCGCCTCAGCGATTTGGGCCGTGCCGAGGCCGGCGCCGAGGACGACGTGCCGGTCGCAACCGATGGCAAGGGCACCTTCGACGCGCACACCGCCATCGCCAATGCGGTGGTGGAGGGCACCTACGATTACCAGGGCCAGAAGGTCACCTGCGCCTGGACGCTGATGCTCGACCGCCTGAGCGAGTACGATCTTGAGGAGTGCTCGAAGGTGTGCGACGTGCCCGTGGACGTCATGACGCAGCTGGCCGAGGACATCGCCGTGAACAAGCCCTGCGCGCTGTACATCCTGCTCGGCATCGACCACTACCAGAACGGCTTCTACAGCATCTACGACATGGGCTGTTTGGCCGCTATGACCGGCAATATCGGCAAGCCCGGCGCGTTCTGCGGCATCTCCGAGGCCGTGTACTTCGGCCTCGAGAACGCGGCGAGCCCCTACGGCGCCTACACACTGGCGGATGCCACGCCCTCGACGGTGAACGTGCCAGTGTTCCGCATGGAAGAGGCCCTCGAGGCGGGGGAGTGGCTCGGCAACCCCTACACCTTGAAGGCGCTATGGGTGTACAAGCGCAATCTGCTGGCGAACCTGTGCGACCGCGAGTCGATGCTGCGCTGGCTTGAGAAGGTCGAGCTCATCGTCGTCTCGGAGCTCACCATGAACGAGATGGGCCGCTACGCCGACATCTTCCTGCCAGTGTGCCATTGGTTCGAGATGGAGGACTTCGCCCACCAGTGCCCGCAGAATGTGTTCATCACCATCCAGGACAAGGCCATCGACCCGCTCTACGAGTGCCGTAGCGACTTCGACATTATCAAGGACCTGGCCGGCCGCATGGGTTACGGGGACGATTTCAACTTCACCGCCGAGGACTGGATGCGCGGTTATCTGGACAGCGAGACGTGCCAGGCTCTGGGCATCTCCTACGACAAGCTGAAGGAGGAAGGTGCCCTGCGCGCCATCCCGGGCAGCCCCGAGGCGCCCTTCATCCATGGCGGCGACGGCATTCCGACCGCCACGGGCAAGGTGGAGTTCTACCAGGCCCCTTCGGCGCGCTACGCTAGCACAGCCATGGGCGAGGAGCCCGACTTCTCCCACTTCGGGCTGCCCTACTGGGAGCCGGCTGGGGAAGTGGTTCCCGAGGACGCGCGCAACGAGAAGTACCCCTACCAGGTCATGTCCGAGCACCAGCGCCTGCGCACCCACAGCCAGTGGGTCAACGTGCCTGTCATGCGCGAGCTCGACCCCGAGCCGTCCGCGAAGCTGCATCCCGATACGGCGGAAGCCCACGGCATCGCCGAGGGCGACTACATGCGCATCTACAACGACCGCGGCGAGGTGGTGGTGAAGGCGCACCTTTCCGACGGCGTGCGACCGGGTATCCTTCTGTGCTCGCGCGGCTGGGAGGACGCCGACTTCGTCAAGGGCCACTTGCAGGACGTCCTGTCCGACGAGGTGAGCAACTTGTGCGTCACCCAGGCCTTCTTCGACACGACCGCCGCTATTGAGAAAGCAGAGGTGTAACTATGACTCGCTATGGCATGGCCATCGATCTCTCCCGCTGCATCGGCTGCAATACCTGTGCGGTGGCCTGCAAGGTCTCCAACAACCTTCCCAAGGACGTGTGGTGGAACGTCGTCCATACCGAGGGACGCGATTTCGCGGACACCTCCAAGGGCACCTACGGCGGCGAGATGCAGCTGAGCTGGCTGCCGGTGAACTGCATGCACTGCGAGAACGCCGTCTGCGAGGAGGTGTGCCCGACCGGCGCCACCGTCAAGCGCGACGACGGCATCGTGACGGTGGACGAGGAGACCTGCATCGGCTGCAAGTCCTGCATGGAGGCGTGCCCCTATGACGTGCGCCGCCTCATCGAGAACGAGCCCGAGTACTACCTCGAGCTTCCCATCGGCGATCCGGCGGCTAAGAGCCACAAGGGCGGCACGGTGGAGAAGTGCGACTTCTGCGCGGGCCGCATCGACCGCGGCGAGAAGCCTGCGTGCATGGAGCTGTGCCCGGGTCGTGCTCGCTACTGGGGCGATCTTGACGACCCCGAGTCGGAAGTCAGCCAGTTCTTGAGCGGCCGCAACGCCACGGTTCTGCTTGAAGAAGAGGGGACGAGTCCCTCGGTCTACTACGTGTCCTAGCCTCCCCTCCCTCGCCCGGCCTCCTTGGGGGCCGGGCTCTTTTCGAATCGAAGGAAGAAGGAAGTGATATGGAAACTCTCGCCGATGCCCTGCAGGCGCGCTCCTGCGCCTATCGATTGCTGGCGTTTTTCATGGCCCTTCCCACCCGGGACGTCGCCGATAGCGTCCTTGCGGGAAGCTTGCGCGCCGATGTGGAGGAGATCGCCGATGGGGCGAACTTCGATCCCGAGGAGGCGCGCCGCGTCACCGAGGCCCTTGATGCGGAAAACTCCTTTTGGCAGCTTGATGCCGAGGAGGCCCTTCGCGCCCTGCGGCTCGATTACACGATGCTGTTCACCAATCCCGAAGGTGCCGTCGTCTCGCCCTACGAGGCATGCTTCAAGGGCAGCGACGATTTCGATTCGAGCGGCCTTACGTTCATCTCGCCCACGGCGCTCGACGCCGAGCGCGTCTACCGGCAGCTGGGCATCAAGCCAAGCGGACACTCGAACGAGTCGGCCGATCACATGGGCGTCGAGACGGAGTTTCTCGGCTTGGTCTACGAGCAGCTTGCTGGGGCAGTTGATGACAGCGGCGACGAGGAGCGCCAGCGGCTCGCAACCATCCTGGAGGACTTCGACCGCGGCCATTTCCTGAAGTGGGGAGCGGCCTTCTTCTCCCGCGTGCAGAACGCGGCGCAGACTCCGGTCTATCGAGCTTTGGGATGTTTGGGCGTTGCTTTGGCCGCTAGTGAGAGGGATGTTTTCGCGGGATGTCTCGCGCCCTGTGCGTAAATGGCATACCGGAGGCGGTGCGCGACTGAAGTGGTTGCCGGACGCTTCCCTCGCGGTCGGTGGGCACTCTCGTCACTTCCCATTCTCTTGCTCGCTATTGAGAAAACGCAAAGGGCGCTGCACAATTTGGCGGCGCCCTTCTTGTGTATAACGACGCAAAGCGCCCGATCAGATCCCCTTTATTTTGTGCAACTGCACAGCACATTGCACAAGGAAATTTTGCCGCTTCCGCGAAAATTTTGAAATTCGGGGTTGACGACTTATAAATTAGGGCATAATGCCGTCAACCGCACAGCCGAGGGCTTACGGCGCAAGGCGCCAGGGCTCCATAACTCGGACGGCTGCGCGTACTTGAAAGGAATTGTCACGATGCAGGCAGCAGCTCTCATAGCTTCCAAGCACAGCGGAATCGCTGCTGCTGCCCCGTGCCCTCAGTTCCTCGCCGCGGCCTACGTCGACCGACGCCGACGTACCTCTTCTCTGCGACGCCGACGCGCGTAGCAGATCTTTTCGCGCGCTCAGCGCACCGCCGCGCGGCCCCGCCCGGGTCCGCCAAAGGCCGTGGCCTCCCGAAGTTCCTCTTCGAAACCTCAAGCACCATCGCGCAGGAACCCTGCGCATCGTCCCAGACGCGACTTCACGCCACGCCTTTCCATCGCAAAGCGAGCCGGGCACCCCATAAGGAAACCCAAAAGCAGCTCCCGACACGAAAGGCAACTCCCATGACTACGACGAACTCATCCCTTCACGACGCCCCGCAGATCTCCGCCAAGCCGGCCCCCGGCGAGAAAGAGCGGTGCGTGCTCGCCTACTCCGGTGGCCTCGACACCTCCGTGTGCATCAAATGGCTGCAAGAGGAATACGACCTCGACGTCATCGCTGTCGTGGGTGACCTCGGCCAGGAGCACGAGGGCCTCGAGGCCATCAAGGCCAAGGCGCTCGCCACCGGTGCCATCGGCTGCGCGGTCATCGACATGCGGGAGACCTTCGCCAACGAGTACCTCGCCTGTGCCATGGCCGCCAACGCCATGTACGAGAACAAGTACCCGCTCGTGAGCGCTCTCTCGCGGCCGCTCATCGCCAAGCACCTCGTGGCGGTGGCCCATCAGTTCGGCGCCAAGTACGTGGCCCACGGCTGCACGGGCAAGGGCAACGACCAGGTGCGCTTCGAGTCCTCGGTGCTCATGCTGGATCCGGCGCTCACCATCATCGCCCCGGTGCGCAACTGGGATCTCGGCTGCCGGGCCGATGAGATCGCCTGGGCCGCGGCCCACGGTGTGCCGGTGAAGGCCACGACCGACAAGCCCTATTCCATCGACGACAACCTGTGGGGCCGCGCCATCGAGTGCGGCGTGCTGGAGGATCCCTGGTGCGAGCCGCCGGCGGATATTTGGACGATGACGTGCGATCCGGCCTGCGCGCCCGACGAGCCCACCTATGTGGAAATCGAGTTCGACCAGGGCGTTCCCTGTGCGCTTGACGGCACTCCGATGAGCTTCCTCGACATCATCTACGCCATGAACGATATCGCCGGCACCAACGGCTACGGCCGCATCGATATGGTGGAGAACCGGCTCGTGGGCGTGAAGAGCCGCGAGTGCTACGAGGTGCCGGGTGGCCTGGCCCTCATCCAGGCCCACAAGGCCCTGGAGGATCTGTGCCTGGAGCGGGGCGTGCTGCACCACAAGCTCGCCATCGAGCAGACTTGGGCCGAGCAGGTGTACAACGGCCTGTGGTTCTCGCCGCTGAAGGAGGCCTTCGACGCCTTCCTCGCCCACACCCAGCAATGCGTGTCCGGCACGGTGAAGCTGAAGTTCTTCAAGGGTTCCTGCACTGTGGTGGGACGCAAGAGCACCTATTCGCTGTATGATTTCGGCCTGGCCACCTACGACGCCGACGATGCTTTCGACCACCAGGCCGCCAAGGGCTTCATCGACATTCACGGCCTGTCCTGCAAGGTGTGGGCGAAAAACCGGCTCGCCACGGGCGCGCGCATGCCTTCCTACGACGACGTGAACCTCGCGAACACTGCTTACGGCAAGATGAGCGCCGTGGTGGAGGAAGCCGAGGAGATTCTGGAAGACGCCGACGCCGTCATGGCTTAGGGGCGCTAAACTGGCACGAAAACGAGGGAAGCGGGCGGTCTTTGGGGCCGCCCGCCTGGCTTACCGATTTACCGAGGAGACACTATGGCACTGTGGTCTGGAAGATTCACTGAAGGCGCCGATGCCTTCACCCAGCGCTTCGGGGCATCGCTGCCCGTGGATCAGCGACTCTACGCCGAGGACATCGCCGGCTCTATCGCCCATGCTAACATGCTGGCCGCCCAGGGCATCATCGCGACCGCCGATGCCGAAGCCATTGCAGGAGGGCTCCAGGGCATTCTGGCCGACATCACCTCCGGCGCGCTCACGTTCGACGTGATGGAAAGCGAGGACATCCACATGGCCATCGAGGCGGAGCTGACCCGCCGCGTGGGGGATGCCGGGGCGCGGCTGCACACGGGCCGCTCGCGCAACGACCAGGTGGCAACCGACACGCGCCTGTACGCCAAGCGCCGTGCCGGCGAGCTTATGGCCGCCAACGTTGCCCTGCGCGAGGCGCTCATTGCCCAGGCCGAGGCGAACTTCGATGTCATCCTGCCGGGCTACACGCACCTGCAGCACGCCCAGCCGGTGCTGTTCTCGCACCATATGCTCGCCTACGTGCAGATGCTTGCGCGCGACTGGAATCGCCTCGCCGCCGCCCGCGACGCCGCCGACGCATGCCCCTTGGGGGCCGCGGCCTTGGCCGGGACCACCTATCCGCTCGACCGCTTCGCCACCGCGGAGGCGCTCGGCTTCGACCATCCCATCCCGAACTCGCTCGATGCTGTGTCCGACCGCGACTTCTTGCTCGACCTCATCTACGCCTGTAGCGTGTCGTGCTTGCACCTGTCGCGTTTGTGCGAGGAGATCGTGCTGTGGTCGTCGGCGGAGTTCGGCTTCATCACGCTGTCGGACGCCTACTCCACCGGTTCCTCTATCATGCCCCAGAAGAAGAATCCCGATTTCGCGGAGCTCATCCGCGGCAAGTCGGGCCGGGTCGTGGGCGATCTGGTGGCCCTCATGATGACGTTGAAGTCGCTGCCGCTTGCCTACAACAAGGATCTGCAGGAGGACAAGGAGGGCGCCATGGACGCCGCCGACACCTTGGAGGACTGCTATGTGTGTGCCGCCGGCATGATCGCCACCATGACGGTGAACGCCGATGCCATGGCCGCTCAAGCGAAGAAGGGCTATCTGGCCGCGACGGATGTGGCCGACTACCTGGCCAAGAAGGGCCTGCCCTTCCGCCGGGCCCACGAGATCGTGGGGCATCTGGTGCTTCTGTGCGACCAGCGCGGCTGCGATTTGGAAGACCTCACGCTGGACGATTTCAAGGCGGAGAGCGATCTCTTCGAATCCGATATCGTGGAGTGCCTGAACCTGCCCGCCATCGTTGCCGCCCGCACCACCTTCGGCGGCACGGCCCCCGAAGCGGTGCGCGTGCAGCTGGCGGCCGCCAAGGCGCAGCTGTAAGGTGCTTGCGCATGGCTCGCTTTCAAAGGGCTGAGGCTCGGCCTGTTCCATAGCGGGAAATAAGATACTCGTGATTATTACAATCACGAGTATCTTACGTTCGGGGGACAGACTGCTGGGCTGTCCTCTGTGCATTTCCTGGTGGCGGCTCCATCTTATGAACCCTCCATAACTCATTGGTAAAATGGCCAGACCTATAACTGATGGAGGTTAATTCGTGGGTTCTCGCGCAATGAAGGGCCGTAAGGGCACGAAAGTAAAGAATAAGAAGGTCATCGTTTTGTCGGTGCTGGGCGTGTTCGTCGCCTTTATCGCGGCGGGCGTGTTCGGCGTGGTGACGCTGTGCAACTCCTGGCTGGAGGATCTGCCCGACTACCAGAACGCCGACGCTTACAACACGGCGCAGCCAACCATGGTTTACGCATCGGACGGCACGACGCTGCTCGCCGAGTTCCAGCTGGAGAATCGCGACCCGGTGGCTCTCGACCAGATCAGCGAGTACGTGCTGAAGGGCACCGTTGCCACCGAGGACGAGCGCTTCTACACCCACTCCGGCGTCGACTACCTCGGTGTGGCCCGCGCGCTCGTGAACAACCTCATGGGCGGCGAGCTGGAGGGCGCTTCCACCATCACTCAGCAGTTCGTGCGCAACACGATTCTTTCCGACGAGATGCGCGACATCTCCTTCAAGCGCAAGATCCGCGAGATGTACATTTCCCAGAAGCTGGAAGAGCAGTACTCCAAAGACGAGATCCTGCTCATGTACCTGAACACTATCAACTACGGTTCCGGTGCCTACGGTATCGAGGCCGCCGCCGAGCGCTACTTCTCCAAGGACGCGAAGGACCTCACGTTGAACGAGGCGGCCACGCTCGTGGGCATTCCCCAGTCGCCCACCTACAACAACCCCATCGATTATCCGGACAACTGCCTGAAGCGCCGCGACACCGTGCTCGACCGCATGGTGTCCAACGGGGTTATCACGGCGGAGGAGGCCGACGCGGTGAAGGCCGAGCCCATCGAGCTGAACCCCTCCGAGCCCTCCATGACGGGCATTCTGGCCTACCCCTACTTCACGAGCTACGTGCGCAACCAGCTGACCAACCCCGAGGGCAAGTACGCCTATTCCACCTCCGAGCTGTTCAAGGGCGGGTTGAAGGTGATCACGACGCTGGATATCGAGGCCCAGACCGCCGCCGAAGAGGCTGCGGCCGAAAAGGAAGAGGAGGCCGGCGATCCCTTCGAGGTGGCCATGGCCGTTGTGAACCCCGAGAACGGCTACATCGACGCGCTGGTGGGCGGTCGCGATTACGAGAGCTCTCAGGTGAACATGGCCACGGGCGAGGGCGGCGCGGGCCGTCAGGCCGGATCGTCGTTCAAGCTGTTCACGCTTTTGGCGGCTATCAACGAGGGCATCGACCCGGAAACGCTCATCGATGCCGGCTACAAGGTTGATTTGGAGGGCGGCGAGCCTGTCTACAACAACGATAAGGCCGATTACGGCACGCGCACCATCAAGAGCGCTTTCGGCGTGTCGTCGAACACGGCGTTTATTCGCTTGCTTCTCTCCGTGGGCGTCGATAAGGTGATCGAGATGGCCCACGCCATGGGCATCACCTCCGATTTGCCGGCGGTGGCGGGCCTTACCCTGGGCATCGGTTCGGTCACGCCGCTCGAAATGGCTGACGCCTATGCCACGGTGGCCAACGGCGGCGTCCACTACGATCCGGAGTGCATCATCTCCATCGAGGACAAGAACGGCAACGTCATCGTGGACAACACCGACCCCACGGGCGAGCGGGTGTTCTCTCGCGAAGTGGCCCGGGCGGCCCTCGACTGCATGGAAGTGGTCATCGACAACGGCACCGGCAAGGCGGCTCGCCCCGATAACGGCCAGGAGGCCGGCGGCAAGACCGGTACCACCGACGACAAGAAGGACAGCTGGTTCTGCGGTGTGACCCCGCAGTACGCCGTGGCCATCTGGCTGGGCGACCGCTCCGACTATTCCGAGGCCCAGGCGACGACTACGACGGCGGCCAGCGTCTTCGGCGATTTCATCGACAAGATGATCTCCCCGACGCAGACGGTGAAGTTCTTCGAGGCGGAGAAGCCCGAGTACAAGAAGGATTACCGCGACGAGGACAACCATATCGGCGGCTACTACTCTTCCAAGAAAAAGAAAGACGACACCGAGGTGACCACGAAGCAGGATGATGAGGAGACGCCCGAGGGCGACGGCGACGAGAACGGCGGCAACGAAGGCGGAGAGGGCAACGAGGGCGGCGGCAACGCCGAGCCGACACCGACACCGACGCCGGAGCCTACCCCGGAGCCCGAGCCAACGCCGGAGCCGACGCCGGAGCCGACGCCCGACCCAGCCCCGGACGACGGTGGCGGCGAGGGTGCCTAAAGCAGCGTAGCCGCGACATAATTGTTGCGATACCGTGACGGCGGTACGGGCCCGGGGGTGCGGACTGCTATCATAGCGAATGAGAAACCAAAGCCTCGCTCGACGAGGCTGCCCTGAGCAAGCAACCGGTGCCTCAAGGCACCGAAGACGGGAGAAATCATGAGGAAACGTACCATCGCGCGGGTTTTGGCTGTGGCCCTTGGCGCGGCTTTGGCCCTCGGCGCTCTTGCCGGTTGCCAGTCGCCGGCCACTGGAGCCACCGACCAGCAGCAGGCCAATCGCACCTACATGACCAAGGTCAACCAGGCGGTGGAGGAGCTGAATACGCGCCTCGGCGAATTCGACGAGGCGGTGGCTCAGGAGAGCGTCGTCAATATGCGCAACAAGGCCAACAGCGCCTTCGAGGCCATTGACGCTCTGGCGGCCATCGATACGCCGGACGCCATGAAAGATCTGCAGACGAACTACGTCGACGGCTGCAACAAGCTGAAGGATGCCCTGAACAGCTACATCGATTTGTACACGGAGATCAGCAGCGCAACCGAGGAGGCGCCCTTCGACTTCAGCGCCTACGACGGGCGCGTGAAGGAAATCCAAGACGCCTACAACGAGGGCATCGACAAACTGAAGGCCGCCGACGAAGAGGCTTTGAAGCTGAATGAAGACTAGTCTGTTCCGCTTGCCCTAACGGGTCAAGCGGAATGAGCCGACGCTGCGGGCCCGACAGGCACCTGCCTCTGCGCTTCAAAGCTTGCCGTCGCGTACGAAGTACGCTCAGCCGCTTTTCAGCACAGATGCAGGCACCTTTCGGGCCCTCGCTGACTTCCTTGGGCGAACCTATGATGAGGAGATAAAGAGTGAGAAACGTAGAATTGTTGGCGCCGGCCGGCAATATGGCGGCGCTGCATGCGGCGGTGGCTGGTGGGGCCGATGCGGTGTATCTGGGGCTTGAGACCTTCAATGCGCGGCGCGGGGCCGACAACTTCACCCTGGAGACGCTGCGGGAGGCCTGCGACTTCGCGCATCTGCGCGGGGTTTCCGTCTACGTCACCATGAACACCATCATCCTGCCCGACGAGGTAGGGGAGGCCTTGGAATGCGTGCGCCAGGCTTACCGCGCCGGAGCCGACGGCTTCATCGTACAGGACATCGGCCTGGCTGCGGAGATCTCCCGCACGCTCCCCGAAGCGTCGCTGCACCTTTCCACGCAGATGAACACCCACAACCTCGCCGGCGTGCGCGCGGCGGCCCGCTTAGGGGCCGAGCGCATTACGCTCGCCCGTGAGGTGTCGCTGGACGAGATCGCCCTTCTGTGCGCGGCGGCGGCCGAAGAGGGGATGGAAGTGGAGGTGTTCGCCCACGGCGCATTGTGCGTGTGCTACTCGGGCCAGTGCTTCATGTCCTCCATGATCGGCGGCCGCTCGGCCAACCGGGGGATGTGCGCTCAAGCGTGCCGGCTTCCCTATGAGCTGCAGAACAAGGCTCTGCAGAAGAGCCTTCCCTCGCCGGGCGATCACTTGCTTTCGCCCCAGGATCTGTGCACGGTGGATCGCGTGGACGACCTCGTGGCCGCCGGCGTGGCGTCGCTTAAAATCGAGGGCCGCATGAAGTCGCCCGAGTACGTCTTCGCCGTGACCTCCGTCTACCGTAAAGCTCTCGATGCTGCTTTGGCGAAGGAGAACGCGGCTATCACCGATGCCGATCGCGACCGCCTCACCGACGCTTTCTCCCGCGGGTTTACCACGGCCTATCTGGACGGCAAACGCGGCAACGATATCATGAGTTACCAGCGTCCCAACAACCGCGGCCTGTTCCTCGGCCGCGTCGACGAGGTGCGCGATGGCGCCGCCTATTTGAAGAGCGCCCATGCTCTGACAGAAGGCGACGTCCTGGAGTTCTGGACGCGCAAGGGCAACGGCACGCTGACGCTGGGGCCGGTGCGCACCGACAAGAAGGGCCGCTACCATTTGCCGCTGGAAGGCAAGACGCGCACGGTGAAGGCCGGCGACCGCGTTTTCCGCGTCCGCAGTGCCGAGGCCGCCTTCGAAGACGACGCCCGTGAGCCCCGCGTGCCCCTCGTCGGCACCGCCACCCTCCACATCGGCGAGCCTCTTCGCATGGAATTCCACCCCGCCGCCGAGGCCGATATCGAAGGCGCTCCCCGCACCACCCTCGCCGTTGCCCGTCGCCTGCAAGCTGCCTTCCCCGATGGGGTTTCCGGTGTCGCCGAAGGCGCGCCCGTAGAGGCGGCTCGCACCCGCGCCGTCTCCTTCGACGACGTCGCCGCCCACATCGACCGCCTTGGCAACACGCCCTACCAGCTGGTGAACCTTACTATCGATATGGACGACGGCGTCGGCATCGGCTTCTCGGCCCTGCATGGCGTGCGCGCGGCGGCGCTGGACGTCCTCACCGAGGTGCTTACCGCCGAGCGC
>OLNU01002135.1_pt1 | contig 12742 bp, 6 predicted proteins | sample 1672241 | NCBI WGS metagenome assembly OLNU01 (sample SAMEA3136663, study PRJEB25190) | human gut metagenome | biome: human gut; feature: human-associated habitat; material: faeces | place: Austria | collected 2013 | reverse complement strand
CAAAAAGCCCCTGTTTTTTGTTGGTGATGGCGCATCTCTGTGCTATAATAAATACGGCAATGTGCCGGGCGTGCTGGAAGCTCCCCCGGCGCTGCGGGGCGGCCGGGCCGGTGCGGTGGCGCTGGTGGCAAAGCAGATGGCGCAGGCCGGGCAGGCTGTGCTGCCGGAAGCGCTGCTGCCGGACTATCACCGTCTGAGCCAGGCCGAGCGGGAGCGCGCCGAGCGCCTTGCCGCCGAAGCCGCCGCAAACAAACCGCAGGCCTGAACGTCCTGCGCCCAAGAGAAAGGAATGCAATCCATGGCAAAACCCATTGCACTGGCCGCTGACCACGGCGGATTTGAATTGAAAGAAGCTGTCAAGGCCCATCTGGACGAGCTGGGCCTCGCCTATGTGGACTACGGCACCCACAGCACTGCCAGCGTGGACTACCCCGACATGGCCGTGCCCGCCTGCGAAGCCGTCGTGAAGGGCGAGAGCGACAAGGCTCTGCTGTTCTGCGGCACCGGCGTGGGCATCAGCATGGCCGCCAACAAGATCAAGGGCATCCGCGCCTGCTGCTGCTCGGACAGCTTCAGCTGCGAGTATACCCGCCGCCACAACGACGCCAACGCCCTGTGCATGGGCGGCCGCGTAGTGGGCGCAGGCCTTGCCTGCCAGCTGGTGGACATCTTCCTGAACACCGAGTTTGAGGGCGGCCGCCATCAGCGCCGCATCGACAAGCTGACAGCACTGGAGAATCGTTAAACCGTACCCGATAGAGCTATCTATTTAAAATAAGGAGCGTGTTTTTATGACCCCGATGATCGTTGAGCATCCGCTGCTGCAGCACAAGCTGAGCATTCTGCGCAACAAGCAGACCGGCACCAAGGAGTTCCGTGACCTCGTTGGCGAGATCGCCACTCTGCTGTGCTACGAAGCCACCCGCGACCTGCCGCTGGAGGAAGTGGAGATCGAAACACCCATCACCATGGCAAAGACCAAGGTGCTGGCTGGCCGCAAGCTGGCTCTGGTGCCCATCCTGCGCGCAGGCATGGGTATGCTGGACGGCATGCTGACCCTGCTGCCTGCTGCAAAGGTGGGCTTCATCGGCCTGTACCGCGACGAGGAGACCCTGCAGCCTGTGGAGTACTTCTGCAAGCTGCCGCAGGACATTGCAGAGCGTGATGTTCTGGTTCTGGACCCGATGCTGGCCACCGGCGGCAGCGCCATTGACGCCATCACCCAGATCAAGAAGCATGGCGCAAAGCGTATCAAGTTCATCGGCCTGATCGCCGCTCCGGAAGGCATCAAGGCCCTGCACGAGGCACACCCCGATGTGGACATCTACCTCGGCGCAGAGGATGACCACCTGAACGAGAACGGCTATATCGTTCCAGGTCTGGGCGACGCAGGCGACCGCATCTACGGCACCAAGTAAACCACACCCCGCAATAAGGGACCCAAGGGCTGCTGCACGGCAAACGGTGCGGCGGCCCTTTTTTCTGTTTTCACCAAAAAGGAAATGACTTTTTCGGCGTGATTTTGCGATTCACGCCGCTTTCGGGGCGTTTCGCGCAATTTCCCCCAAAATCGAGGAAAATTATGCTAAAATTTAGGCAATACCGGGGGCCCTACAGCCCGGTCCTCGCAGTGAACGTAAAGGGGGAACACAAATGAGACAAAAGAAACTGGCCCAGCGCGCAGCATCCGCTGCTTTGGCAGCGTGCATGATGTTCACGTTGTCGGCCCCGGCATTGGCCGAAAGCACCAATGCGCTGATGCAGATGAGCATCAACAGCCGCAGCAGCATTGCACGGCTGAATGAGGAAAACAGCATCCCGGAAGACGCCGTGACGCTGGATATTGCAAACGGCGATATTGAAGTGTCGGTCAGTGCCGAGGGCGTGCAGACCGCCACGCAGGGAGGCCAGACCTACACGGGCGTATTTGTTGTTACAGGTACGAGTACCACAAGCAAGCTGGTCATCAAGGGTGACAGCAGCGCAGCTGCGAATGTGTACCTGAAGGACCTGCATATCACTGTTTCGAGTGGCGCGGCTGTCTCTGTGAGCAACAATGTAGACCTGTATATTGAGGGCAGCAGCGTCTTGCAGAGTGGTGAAAACTGCGCTGGTATCCAGAAAGAGGATGACGGACAGCTGACCATTGATGGCTCCGGTTCGCTGGAAGCAACTGGTGGTGAGAGTGGTGCAGGCATTGGCGGTGCATCTGGAAAGCCTGGCAATAATATTACCATCAACGGAGGTACAATCACTGCCAGTGGCAAGGCTGGAAAAGGCTGGGGTGCAGGCATCGGCGGCGGCAAGGGACAGGGCGGTTCTAATATCACTATCCGCGGCGGCAATGTAAAAGCGATTCCCGGTGCAGAAGCGGCTGGCATTGGCGGCGGCTTCAAGGGAAATGGCACAGATATTTCCATTGAAGGCGGTACGGTATATGCAGAATCCGGCGGAGGAAACGGCGGCACCGCAGCAATCGGCGGCGGGCGTGTGAAAGGCAACGGTGAAAATATTCAGATCACCGGCGGCGATATTACCTTGAAAAAAGCAGGCGCCGATGATATTGGAATTGGCGGCAATGGTATTGAGATACCTGTTGCAGACACCTTCGGAGGCAGCCTGACCTATCTGGATGCCGACGGAAATAAGGACACCACCAAGACCAACATTGAAAAGTATGGCCCGGTGGTGAACGGCAAGGCTGTCAACAGCCTGAACAAGGATAAGATCCTCAATGGTGCCCTGCGCTACGACCCGGCCACCAAGATCCTGAGCCTGAATACGGATGCCGAATCCTATATCGGAAATTTGACCATCTACGCTCCGAATACAACCGTTGATTTGAATGGTGGCGAATACTCGGCGCACCAAGGTAAGCTGGTCATTGAAGACGCAGCGGATGTGACCCTTACCAGCACTGAGGCCAGAGCGGTTGTCGGAGATGCAAATATCACCTGCACCGGTAAGCTGCGTATTACCTGTGAAAATATTGCAGTATACGGCAATCTGACTGTGAATAATGCTTCCAGCGTAGAGCTGATCGGCAAGAACGACAATGGCGGTACCGTTACCGGTGCGGCTGTTTTCAACAATACCGGCGAGGTGACCATCCAGAATAAGGATGCAACCAAGGGTGCCGCACACAGTGTCACCTACAATGGCAAGGATTACGTTTACTTCACTACCGCAGATGGTGAGCAAAACGACCCGCGCATTACGCCGATCTCCACTGCCGCAGATGCAAGCTACCTCCACATCGTGCCCAGCAAACTGCACAGCATCGCGGTGCCGGAAGGCTGCAGCTACAAGGTGGAGAATCGAGATGACCTCACCACTGCCCATGAGGGCCAGACCGTTACCGTGACGGCAAGTGCAGACGCAAACCGCCGCTTCAAGGGCTGGACGGTCACTGACGGCGGTGTTAAGCTGGATAATGCTTCCCAGAGCACGACGTCTTTTGTGATGGGAAGCAAGGATGTGACTCTGACGGCTTCCTACGCGGACCTCTATGACATCACGGTGCAGAACGGCACTGCCAGCGCGGAGAAAGCTGAAGTGAACGAAACCGTGGGTGTTCAGGCTGTGAAACCGGCCGCTAAGGGCGACGAGGAGAAAGTATTCTCCGGCTGGAAGGTCCTGACTAAAACCGACAAGAGACCGGGTGCAGGCGAGTTTGAAAATGCGGACCAGGAAACCACTACCTTCACCCTGACCGAGGCCGGAAAAGTGACCCTGAAGGCAATGTACATGACCCCGCGTGAGATCACGGCAGACCCGGATACCGTTACGCTGACCAAGACGGACGGCCAGCCGGTCATGACCAATTACTTTGCGGGCGATACCGTGCGGGCCGTGGCAAAGACCGATATCCCGGGTAAGCTGTTCGACCACTGGGAGATCACCTTTGGCGGCAAGGCAGTCACGCTGGCAGATATCGGCCTGAAGGAAGCTGACCTGAAGAACAGCCCGATTGAGTTCAAGGTGCCTGCAAGCAGCGTCAACCTGACCGCTGTGTATAAGGAGAGCAGGGGCCTTACCTTAGAAAACGCCACGATCGTTTCCGTGATGCGGAATGGTGCAATCGTCACTGACCCGACCGAGTTCTTTGCGGGCGATGTCATTACGGTGGTACCGGATAACTCCGACACCCGGTACCAGTTCGTGCGTTGGGATGTTGAGGGCATTGCCAAGACTGACCTGACGGTGGATAAGAATACCAACAACGCCACCTTCACCATGCCGGACACCGATGTGAAGATTCATGCTCGCCGCAACAGGCTGTACACCATCACGGTGGATGGCGGTCATGCCGATGTGACCTCTGCCCTCACAGGCAAAGAGATCACCGTGGACGCCGATGTGCCTGATGGTAAGAAGTTCATGGGCTGGAAGGCCGATGGCATCACCCTGACGCCCGCCCAGCAGCAGAGTGATCACATCACCTTCTTTATGCCGGAAGGCAATGTGACCCTGAAGGCCGAATACAAGACCCTGCACACCGTTACCGTGATCGGTGCAGATGGTACAAGTACCGTGCTGCCGGATACCTACATTGAGGGCGACACGGTCACCGTCAACGCCGCAGACTACCGTATCCCGGCGGATGAGTTCGACAGCTGGGAAAGCAATGACATCCGCCTGACCACCGATAAGAGGCAGAGCCCGACCCTCACCTTCAAGATGGTGGACAAGAATGTCACGCTCACCGCAGTGCCCAAGACCCTGTTCACCATCACGGTGACTGGCGGCACGGTCAATGGCGAGAGCACCGCCCGCGTGAAGGCTGGCGACTGGGTCACCATTGATGCCGAAGACAAGGGCAGTGACTGGAAGTTCATTGAGTGGAAGCTCACCGGCCCGAAGAACTTCACCCTTGACACCAGCCAGTCCACCGTCCAGTTCCAGATGCCTTCGGGCGATGTGACGCTGGAAGCCGTCCAGATGGAGTACCGCACCGTTACCATCAACAATGGCAACAGCTCCACCGTGGATGAGAAGGCTCTGCACGGCGACAGCATCACCGTCACCGCCGACGAGGTGGATGGCAAGCGGTTCGCCTACTGGGAAGTGACCGGCCCCGACGGTACCGAAAAGCTGACGGATAAGAAAATCACCGTCACCGTTCCCGAGGGCGATATTACGCTGACGGCAAAGTATAACGAGCTGTACACCGTCACTGTGGACGACGAGATCGTGGGTGCTTTCATTGAGGGCGAATGGGTCCCGATCAAGGCCAATGTCCCTGCGGACCGGAAGTTTGAAGGTTGGACCAGTCCCGATACCCTGCCGAATGAACTGCATGGCAACGAGAATAACGCGGAATTTAAGCTCCTCATGCCGGGCCACAATGTTACGCTGAATGCTACGACCAGCCAGCGCTATTACGTTACGGTCAATGACGAAGGTAACGAGCTGCATCCCAGCGAGAAGATGGAAGTTGCTGCAGGCGATTCGTTCTATCTTGAGGCTGCAGGCCGCGATGGCTGGGAGTTCATCGGCTGGACTGTGGACAACGAGGACGTTGCAAAGCAGCTCGACCTGACCAAGGCAGAGCGCCAGTCCTTCACGATGCCCAAGAACACCAATGTGACGGTCACTGCGAAATACATGAAGTACCGTACCATTACGGTGATCGGCGGTACCGTGAACGGTGCAACTACGATTACTGACGCCCTGCGCGAACAGAACGTGGAGATCAAGGCCGTGTACGACCCGGAGGAGCAGGTCTTTGACCACTGGGAGGCCGAGGGCCCCGATGGCTGGGCATTGACCGAGGAGCAGAAGGGCGCTGAGAGCTTCAACCTCAAGGTGCCTAAGGGCAATGTGACTCTGACGGCTGTGTACAAGACCCTGCACACGGTCACCGTCATCAACGGCACCGCAAACGGCGAGACCACCATCAAGGCCGTTGCGGGCGAGAAGATCACCCTTGCCCCGAATCTGCCCGATGACCAGGAGTTCGACTGCTGGTATAGTGGAGACATCAACCTGAACGAAGAACAGCGCAAGACCCAGGAGCTGACCTTCAAGATGCGTGATTTCGACATCACCATTGAGGCAAAGTCCAAGCAGCTCTACTTCGTCGAACTGGCAGATGCCGACACCACGGCAAACGGCGAGTCTGGCAAGGTGGAAGTGAAGTCCGGCGAGGACGTGACGATCGTTGCGCCCGAACGCGAAGGCTGGAAGTTCATCCGCTGGGAAGTCAGCGATAATGCACATCTGGACGATGCGACTGCATCCGAAGCCCACTTCACCATGCCCAGCGGCAACGTGAGCGTGAAGGCTGTGTACTATGAGTACCACACCATCACCATGACCGACGACAAGGGCACTGCCTACAACGAAAAGGGTGAGGAGATCACCCGTGCCGTGCAGGGCGATGTGATCACCATCAAGGCAAAGGACCGTGAAGACGAAGACCACGAGTTCAACCGCTGGGTGATCACCCCGGATAATGGCACTCTGGCCGGCAAGAACGACCCCGAGACTACCTTCACCATGCCGGACGAGGCCGTGGAGGTGGACGCGAAGTACAAGCACCTGCAGGGCATCACCGTGAACGGCGGTGCGGCCTACTATATGGACGGCACCCCCGCCGAGACTGCCAAGGCAGGTGAGACCATCGTCATCGTGGCGGAAGACCGTTCCAAGGACGGCCTGCGGTTCGCTTACTGGGAGGTCAACTCCGACAAGGAGGTGAACGTGGAAGGCGGCGAGAAGGCCACCTTTGAGATGGTGAACGCGCCGGTGGAGCTCACCGCCCACTATGAGGCACAGATCACCTACTCCAACGACCCCGCCATCTTTGATGAAGGTGTTGGCCTGCACGAGGATATTGTGTGGGAGAAAGTGGGCGATACCGCGAGCATCACCGCTGTGCTGGACAACAGCACCGATGAGGACGATATCGGCACCTTCCCCGGCATGACCTTCGACTACTGGGAGATCGTTACGCCGGAAAACCTCAACGTGACCAGCGGCCTCAACAGCGAGACCATCACCTTTGAGGTCCCGGAATGCGAAGTGAAGCTGATCGCTCATTGGAAAGACACGACCACCGTTACCCCCGCGGAACCTCTCGACCCCGGCTTCCCCGTTGAGCCCGAGGCACCCGCAGACGGATCCGGTGCCGTGATCGGTGTGGCCGCAGCCGGTGCAGCCATCTGGGGCGGCTACGAGATCACCACCCGCGTCATCCTGAACGACCTGCTGCCCGAGGGCGCGGCCATCCCGACCAACCGCGGTGAACTGGCAATGCTCATCTGGACCCAGAAGGGCAAGCCCGAACCCGCCGCAGAGCCCGCTTTCACCGATGTGTCCGACACCGAGCTGGCCAAGGCGGCCCAGTGGTGCGTGGAGCAGGGCCTGCTGACCGCCGAGGACGGCAAGTTCGAGCCGGACGGCAGGACCCCGAAGTGGCGCGTCATCCAGGTTTGGAACCAGGCGTTCCCGAAGGAGTGAGCCCCATCCCCCGCGCATGACCCCTGAAGCATAAGCAAGACCCCCGCACCTGCAGCAGCGCAGATGCGGGGGTCGTTTTTGTGGTGTTTTCTGTTTTTTACGCAGTTTTCGGGGCGTTTCGTGCTATTTTGCTTCCGCTGTGGGGGCGGGTATGCTATACTTGTACAAAATACCCCCCCCCTTTTTTTTTTCTTTTATACAAAATCAGAGGACCCAAAAGGAGGAAACAGAATGAAGCTTTGCAAACCTGCAAAACAGCTGACGGCAGCCCTTGTGGCAGGAGCCATGGCGCTGAGCCTGTGCGCCCCGGCGCTGGCTGAAGCCCCGCTGCCTGGTGCTGCGGCTGCGGTGGCGGCCCCGACAGAAAGCACCCCGGACGGGGCCGTGTTGCAGCAGGAGGAAAATGCCACGAACAGCGTAGAAGGCATTACCATCAATGATAAGGTTTATACAACGGACCCTTCTGCCGCAACGGGTGGTATCATTAGCTATGATATCGGTGAAGGCCAGGCGTTCTACACGCCTTCCAAGCAGCAGTTGAATCTTGTTGGGCCTTTCACAAAAACGCTGACGATCTCTGCACCCGGTGTGGATATCGTGATGACAAGTGACAACGGCCAGGTCGTAACTGCAGAAAACGGTGCCGCTCTGATCATTCAGAATGCACGCCAGCTGTCTGTAACGGGTAGGTCTGCGGGCCCTTTGATTGCGTGCAGTGCGGTTCGCATCAACTGCGCAGACGATGTATCCATTCAGAACTCCGGTAGCGGCATGGCCGTGAGCACCGGTGGCTTTGAAGTGCAGAACGCAAAGAATGTGTTTGTTAGTGGTGCATCCGAAAATGCGGTGGTGTCCAGCGGGGGCACAAACAGCATTACCTGCAGCGAAAAGCTGATCATCCAAAATGCGAATGGCCCAACTACGGGCGGTGCCAAATTTACCGCTAGCGCGGCAGCAATTGAAATCACCGGAAACAGTAATTTCTACCTGATTGGCGGCGGCGAAGCTTCTTTGACCTGCAGCGGCGGTGACTTGGTCTTGACCAACACCGGTACGAGTACGATTGTGGGCGGAGGTAGCTTTACAGCAGCCGGAGCAAAAGACGTGACTATTACTGGCGCGGCCAGCTATAGCCTTCTGTCTAGTGGGCAGAGCAGCATTGATTGCACCGGCAATGTGATCTTGGAAAACACGGGTACCGGAGGCATCACGTCAGGTGGGACCTTTCAGCTTGTTCACGCCAATAATGTGACCATCAGCGGTGCATCCACAAATGCTCTCCTTGCCAGCGGCGGTGGAAGCTCTCTTGAATGTTCCGGTAAAATAATGATCACGAACACAAAGGGCGCTATCTCAAATGGCAACAGCTTTACCGCCATTGCCCACGATATGGAAATCACGGGCAATGCAACGGACAGGGGCTCCATGTTCAGCTGCACCACCGTCGATCTGACCGGAAAGGGTGGAGATCTGTCCCTGACTAACAATGGCAGTGCACCTATCGTCGGCGGCACTAGCTTTACAGTGGCAGGAGCTAAAAACGTGGCTCTTGTTGGCAATTACCCGAGCACAGGCTACCAGGAGATGCTCGCTGTCAGTACGGTGGATATCGACTGTACCGGTACGCTGGAGGTGACCAACCATGACGGCGGCACTATTTTCAGCAGAAACAGCTTCACGATTGAAAATGCTGCGGATGTTAAATTGACCACTGACGGTAAGCAAATTGCAGCAGGTGGGTCCTTTGTAGTGAAAAATGCTGGTAATGTGACGATTATTAACAATTCAAGCATGCTGCCTGCATTGGGCGGCGGTCTTGCTTCCATTGACTGCACAGGAAATCTTTCCATTACCAATACCAACGGTCCGGCGGTGCAGGCGAATTTCACGGTAACGAATGCTGAAAATGTGTCCATCACCGGAAAATGCAACGGTTTCGGAATCGTACTCAACACTTACGACAACGCACACAGTATCAACTGCAGCGGTGAGGTGAAAATCATCAATGAAGGCTCAGGTATGGCGTTCAGAGGGGATGCCATCGACTTCCTGTACTGCAGCAAAGTGATGCTGACCACGGCGGGCACACAGGCCGCTGCCTCCAGTGGAATGAACTATACACCGCCTGCCGGGATGACCTGGAATGTCCAGCTGGACGATACGGTTCTCAAGGGTACAAATGCCGACGAGGTATGCACGCTGGGCAAAGGTGATGAACTGCAGGCTGTGAAGACGGTGGTTATCACCCCAGTCTATCCGCCGCATGACGCAACGCCAGAATGGAAGTCTGATGAAATCAATCACTGGCAGGAGTGCAGCATTTGCCACGAAAAGCTCACCGACCCCGAGCTGCACGATTTTGAGGACGGCATCTGCAGCGTGTGCGGTGCACCGGACACTGCTTACGTCCCGGATGTGCCTGGCGCAGGCGGCAGCAGCACGGTCGGCACCGTGATGGCAGGCGTAGCCATCGGTGGCGCAGCGGCCTTTGTGGGGTATGAAGTCGTGACCGATATCCTCCTCAGCAAGCTACTGCCCGAGGGCGCAGCCATCCCGGCCAACCGCGGTGAACTGGCAATGCTCATCTGGACCCAGAAGGGCAAGCCCGAACCCGCCGCAGAGCCCGCTTTCACCGATGTGTCCGACACCGAGCTGGCCAAGGCGGCCCAGTGGTGCGTGGAGCAGGGCCTGCTGACCGCCGAGGACGGCAAGTTCGAGCCGGACGGCAGGACCCCGAAGTGGCGCGTCATCCAGGTTTGGAACCAGGCGTTCCCGAAGGAGTGAGCCCCATCCCCCGCGCATGACCCCTGAAGCATAAGCAAGACCCCCGCACCTGCAGCAGCGCAGATGCGGGGGTCGTTTTTTGCGGGGCGGCTCAGTCGGCGCTGCGCTCCTCTTTGAGGATGGCGGTCACCTTCTGCATGGTGTCCACGGTGCGGCGCAGTTCGTCGTCGCCCAGTTCCGTGCGCAGGCGTTCGTAGCAGCGCTTCATGAAATCGTGCTCCTCGGCCATGAGCTCCACGGCCTTGCTGGAAAGCTCCACATAGGTGCGGCCGGCTTCCTTGTCGGTCTTCCAGGCAACGAAGCCCTTGTCCTGCAGCTTTTCCACAGCCTTGGAAAGCTCGGTCACCTTCAGGCCCATGGCTGCGGCCAGGTCGGCCAGATAAACTTTGCTGCCCGGGTGCTGCGCGGCCTGCTGGCGGATGTAGTACAGCACGAGGTAATCTGCCCGCTGGATGGTGCTGAACACCTTGTCAACGTCAAAATTGTGCAGGAAAAACCATTCTTCCGGTGCGTGGGTCCATTCTGTGCGCATGGTGCTGCCTCCTTTTTACCGCTCGGTGCGGCGGACGTATTCGTGGGTGCCGCCCAGGCTCTTGTAGGCGGGGCGGATGATCTTGTTGGCGCTGAGCAGCTCCTCGATGCGGTGGGCGCTCCAGCCCATCACGCGGGCCACGGCGAACAGCGGGGTGTACAGCTCCATGGGGATGCCCAGCATGTCGTAGACGAAGCCGCTGTAGAAGTCTACGTTGGGGCTGACGCCCTTGAAAATTTTGCGCTCCTCCGCGATCAGCTGCGGGGCCATGCGCTCGATCTTGTTGTAAAGGGCAAGGTCCTTGTCGCGGCCCTTCTCGTGGGCCAGCTGCTCCACATAGCCCTTGAACACCACCTCGCGCGGGTCGCTCAGGGAGTAGACCGCGTGGCCCATGCCGTAGATGAGGCCCTTGCGGTCAAAGGCTTCGCCGTGCAGCAGCTTTTTCAGGTAGGCTTCCAGCTCCTCGTCGTCCTCCTGGTCGTGGAGGTTCTCGCGGATGTTCTGCATCATCTGCATCACCATCAGGTTCGCGCCGCCGTGGCGGGGGCCCTTCAGGGAGCACAGTGCTGCGGCCAGCGCCGAGTAGGTGTCGGTGCCGGAGGAGGTGACCACGCGGGTGGTGAAGGTGGAGTTGTTGCCGCCGCCATGCTCTGCGTGCAGCAGCAGCGCCACGTCCAGCACGCGGGCTTCCAGTGCGGTGTACTTCATGTCCGGGCGCAGCATCCGCAGGAAATTCTCGGCCGTGGAAAGCTCCGGGTCCGGGCGGTGGATGTACATGCTGCCATCCTTTTCGTAGTGGTTGTAGGCGTGGTAGCCGTACACCGCCAGCATGGGGAAGATGCCTGCCAGCTGGATGCTCTGGCGCAGCACGTTGGGGGTGGAAAGGTCTGCGGCCAGCGGGTCGTAGGAGGCCAGGGTCAGCACGCTGCGGGCCATGGAGTTCATGATGTCGTGGCTGGGGGCCTTCATGATGACGTCGCGGGTGAAGTTGGTGGGCATGGTGCGGCACTCGCCCAGCACGCGGCAGAACTCGTCCAGCTTTTCCTGGGTGGGCAGCTCGCCGAACAGCAGCAGGTAGCCCGCTTCCTCAAAGGCGAAGCGGCTGCCTGCCGAGCCGCGGATAAGGTCCTTGACGTCGTAGCCGCGGTAAAGCAGCTGGCCGTCGGCGGGCTTCTTGACGCCGTCCACATATTGGAAGGCGCGGATATCGGAGATATTGGTCAGGCCCGCCAGCACGCCCTTGCCGTTTTCGTCGCGCAGGCCCGCCTTCACCCCGAACTCGCGGTAGAGGTCCTTGGGGATGCGGTCGTGCTCGGCGCACAAAGGCTGCTGCTGGTCAAAATAACCCATTACGTTCTGCAGATGATCCATCGGTGTGTTGCTCCTTTCCCACGGCTGCTATGACAAAAATTAAGTACTCTTTCAGATTACAGAAAGGACATTTCCATGTCAAGGTACAGTTTGTAAACAAAAAGAAAACAAAACGTCGAAGGAAAAAACAAAAGCGGCCGGTACATCCGTAAGGACATACCGGCCGCTGGTTTCAGAGGGTTACAGACCTGCGTGACAAGATCTGCAGGGTGTTTTCGCTTTATTTTGCAATCATCTCAGTATAAGCCAGCACCAGCGGGCCCACGCCCTTGGCGTCGTTGCAGACTACCGGCTCGCTGAAATAGTAGGCCAGAGAGCCGTCACGGTGGTCCTTGCCGCCGAGGCCCGCCACCAGGCAGATGCCGTCCAGCTGCAGGCTGCCGTCCGGGTTCTTGGAGAGGTACTTGTCGCAGGTGCCGTAGAAGGCTTTCTCGGCCCATGCAGCCATGCGCTTGGGCAGGTAGCCCAGGCGCACGCCCTTGAGCACTGCGTAGGCGAACAGCGCCGTGCCGCTGGTCTCGAGGTAGTTGCCCTCCACGCCGGGGTGGTCCATCACCTGCCAGAACATGCCGGTCTCCTCGTCCTGGAACT
>OLNU01002130.1_pt1 | contig 12769 bp, 10 predicted proteins | sample 1672241 | NCBI WGS metagenome assembly OLNU01 (sample SAMEA3136663, study PRJEB25190) | human gut metagenome | biome: human gut; feature: human-associated habitat; material: faeces | place: Austria | collected 2013 | reverse complement strand
AAAAAAATTCTCAAATAAGTATAAAATTGGGATTTTTATTAATAATACTAAATAATAAAAAATTGTGATGAAAATTACAATAATTAGGAGGAAGAATGAACGAAAAATCGCTTAGAGTTTTAGAGTTTAATAAAATAATAGATAAGTTAAAAACAAAGGCGTCATCTTCTTTAGGTCTTAAACATATAGAAAATTTAAAACCGAGTAATGATTTTGATGAAGTAAAAAACACATTACTTGAGACAAGTGAGGCACAAGCCATACTTATTAAAAGAGGTTTAGTGAGTATGGATGGAATACATGATATAGAAGACAAAGCAAAAAGAGCTCATGTGGGAGCGACATTAGACCCAGGAGCGTTACTAAAAATAGCTGACTGTCTAAGAGTAGCACGTAGCTTAAAAAGAAATTTAGAAGGTTCGGAAGAGGAAGATTTTAATTATCCAATAATCCAAGCTCTTACAAATGCTCTATATACATTTAGAGATATAGAAGACAGAATATACACTTCTATAGTAGGAGAATCTGAGATTTCTGATAATGCATCTACAACACTTAAAACAATAAGAAGAAGAATTGTTCAAAAGAACCAATCTATAAGATCAAAGCTAAATTCTATAATAAGTTCAACTACATATCAAAAATACTTACAAGATAACATAATATCTATGAGAGGTGATAGATTTGTTATACCAGTAAAAGCTGAATATAGGTCAGTAGTTTCTGGGATAGTACATGACCAATCATCATCAGGTGCAACATTATTTATAGAGCCAATGAGTATAGTTGAGATGAACAATGAACTTAGAAAACTTAAACTTGATGAACAAGAAGAAATAGAAAGAATACTTTCTGAACTATCAGCTATGATAGGCGAAATATCTGGAGAATTAATTTCAAATCAAGAGATTTTAGGAAAATTAGACTTTGCATTTGCAAAAGGTAAATTATCTGTAGAAATGAGAGCAATCGAACCAGTTTTAAATGAAGAAAAATACTTCCATATTAAAAATGGTAGACATCCAATGATAGATAAAAGAGATGTTGTTCCAAATACAGTATATTTAGGAAAAGATTTCGACACACTTGTTATAACAGGTCCAAATACAGGTGGTAAAACTGTAACAATAAAAACGGTAGGATTATTCGCTTTAATGACACAAAGTGGACTTCACATTCCAGCTGATTTTGGAACAAGTATGTGTGTGTACGATAATGTATTTGCAGATATTGGAGATGAACAAAGTATTGAACAAAGTTTATCTACATTCTCTTCACATATGACAAATACAGTTTCTATATTAAATGAAGTAACAAGTGATTCATTAGTAATATTTGACGAACTTGGGGCAGGTACAGACCCTGTTGAAGGTGCTGCTCTTGCAATAGCAATATTAGAAGATGTAAATATGGCAGGAGCTAAATGTATAGCTACAACTCACTACAGTGAACTTAAAAACTATGCACTTACTAAAAATGGTGTAGAAAATGCTGCAGTTGAATTTGATGTAGATACTTTAAGCCCAACCTATAGATTATTAATAGGTGTTCCAGGAAAATCTAATGCTTTTGAAATATCAAAAAAATTAGGCTTAAGTGAATATGTAATAAATAGAGCTAAAGAATTTATAAATACTGACAATATTGAATTAGAAGACGTATTACAAAATGTAGAGAAAAATAGATTAAAAGCAGAAGAAGATAGATTAGAAGCAGAAAAGTTAAAGAAAGAAATAGAAGACATAAAGGCAGAATATGAAGGCAGACTTGAAAGAGTTATGGCCCAAAGAGAAAAAATAATTAGTAAGGCAAAATCTGAAGCATTTAGTATAACTAGACAAGCTAAAGAGCAATCAGAAAATATATTAAAAGAGCTTAGAAAATTAGAAACAGAAATGGCATCTAAACAAAAACAACAAAAAATCGAAGCTCTTAGAAAAGAATTATCTGACTCAATGGGTAATTTACAACCATCAGTTAAGAGCATGATAGTGCCAAAAGTATCTTCTAAAGAAATAAAAGATTTAAAACCAGGTGATGATGTAAAAGTAGTAACATTAAACCAAGATGGTACTGTAGTATCTGTAGATAAAAAGAAAAAAGAAGCTTTAGTACAAATCGGAATAATGAAAATGACACTACCATTTAAATCATTACAACAAATACAAAAAGATAAAAAATCAACAGTAACAAAGACAACTCGTAAGATAATTAGCGAGAAATCTGGAAAAGTAAAAGGTGAAGTTGATTTAAGAGGAATGAACTTAGAAGAAGCAATAATGGAAGTTGAAAAATATCTAGATGATGCCTGTGTTGCTGGCCTTGAAACAGTAACAATTATCCACGGTATAGGTACTGGAGTCCTTAAAAAAGGTCTACAAGACATATTAAAAAGAAATAAACACGTTAAGTCAAAACGTCCAGGAGAATATGGTGAAGGTGGAGCAGGTGTTACAATAGTAACTTTACGATAAGAAACACGCCTTATAAAATTATGAGATAAATAAAGGTGAAAATTATGATAATAGTATCAGCTTGCTTATTAGGTGAAAACTGCAAATATAGCGGTGGAAACAATAAATCAGAAAATGTAATAAAGTACTTAGAAGACAAAGAATATATCTTAGTTTGTCCTGAACAATTAGGAGGACTGTCTACACCAAGAAATCCATCTGAAATTATTACATATGGAAATAAAGATGGGAATGATGTATTAAGTGGATGTACAAAAGTTTTATCAAATAAAGGTATAGATGTAACAAAAAACTTTATACAAGGTGCAGAAGAAACTTTAAAAATAGCAAAAGAACATAATGCTAAGACAGCAATATTAAAGGCTGGGAGTCCTTCTTGTGGATATAAAAAGATTTATGATGGTACCTTTTTAGGTAATAAAATTCAAGGAATGGGAGTAACAGCTGCCATTTTAAATAAAGAAAATATAGCATTATTAGATGAAGATGATATATAATTTATATCTTGAGTATATATAAGTTTGAAAAACTTGAAAAAAAGTAGAATTTGATTTAACATAGAGTAATAAATATGAACGTATTACAATAGGAGAGGAGAACATAATGCAAGATTTTAAAATAGCAATTGCTAACTGTCTTAAAGAAAAGATAGAAGATTTAACATTAGAAGAAATAGTAGCATTGATAGAAGTGCCACCAAATAAAGAGATGGGGGACTTTGCATTTCCATGCTTTAAATTAGCAAAAGTATTTAGAAAAGCACCAAATATGATAGCTGCTGACTTAGCAGAAAATATAGAAGCTAAAGGTGCAATATCAAAAGTTATGCCACTTGGAGGATATGTAAACTTTTTTGTAAATAAATCTCAATTAGCGGAAACAGTAATAAACGATGTTTTAACTAAAAAAGAAAAATATGGACATACTGACTTAGGACAAGATAAAGCTGTAGTAATAGACTTTTCATCTCCTAACATAGCAAAACCATTCCATATAGGACATATAAGAACGACTGTTATAGGTAATGCATTATATAAAATATATGATTCACAAGGTTACAACGTAGTTAGAGTAAATCACTTAGGAGACTATGGGACTCAATTTGGTAAATTAATAGTTGCTTTCAAACTTTGGGGAAGTAAAGAAGCTGTTGAAGCTAACCCAATACCAGAGCTATTAAAATTATATGTAAAATTCCATGAAGAAGCTGAACAAAAACCAGAAATGGAAGATGAAGCTAGAGCTTGGTTCACTAAATTAGAAAACGGAGACGAAGAAGCAAAAGCTTTATGGCAATGGTTTAGAGATGAAAGTTTAAAAGAATTCGCTAGAGTTTATGACTTACTAGATATCGAATTTGATTCATATGCAGGTGAATCATTCTATTCAGATAAAATGGGTGTAGTAATAGATCAATTAAAAGAAAAGGGATTATTAGTACAATCTCAAGGTACAAATGTTGTTGATTTAGAACAATACAACATGCCACCAGCTTTAATAACTAAAAATGATGGTTCAACTTTATATATGACTAGAGATTTAGCTGCGGCTATATACAGAAAAAATACTTATGATTTTGATAAATGTATATATGTTGTTGGTTCTCAACAATCTCTACATTTCCAACAATTATTTAAAGTATTAGAACTTATGGGATATGAATGGTCAAAAGATTTAATCCACGTTCCATTCGGTATGGTTGCATTAGAAGAAGGAACAATGTCTACAAGAAAAGGTAGAGTTGTATTCTTAGAAGATGTTTTAAAACAAGCTGTAGAAAAAACAAAAGAAATAGTACTATCTAAAAATCCAAATGCTAAAAATGTAGAACAAATAGCTAAACAAGTTGGTGTTGGAGCAGTAGTATTCCAAGAATTATCTAACAGTAGAATAAAAGATTATACATTCTCTTGGTCAAGAACTTTAAGTTTTGAAGGAGAAACTGGACCATATGTTCAATATACACATGCTAGATGTTGTGCAGTTTTAAGAAAAGCAGAGGAAGAAGTTACTGCAGATATAAACTATGATTTATTATCTGAAGGTGACGGAGCTGAAGTATTAAAAGTAATCGGTTCATTCAATAAAGCAATACTTGCAGCAATGAGAAAAAATGAGCCACACATAATAACTAGATTTGTTTTAGATTTAGCTCAAGCATTCAACAAATTCTACCATGACAATCCAATATTAGTAGATGATGTTGAGGTTAGAAAAGCTAGACTTGCACTAGTTGCTGCAACTAGACAAACTATAGAAAATGCTTTAGCATTATTAGGAATGCATGCACCAGAAAGAATGTAATTAATTATTAATTTGTAATAAATAAAATTTAAAAGGGGCTGTTGTACTATTACTGAGGAATAAAAATAGTACGGGAGCTCCTTTTTATAGCATATAGGAAGGTGGGAAGCTCTGACGGGCGGTTATTATATGAGAGATGATTTAATTAAAAATTGTTATATATCATCATTTGACATAGAGGACACTAGTTTAAAACATCTGATGATAATTGGTACAAAATGTCTTATAGATAATAAGTTACAGAGAAATGTATATGTTGATAATAATAGGCTTAAAGATGAACTAATTTACTTTAATTTTTATGAAAGTAAGCCGCAGTACAGTGATGTCTTAAATGTACTATTGCCCTTAATTTTATCAAATACAAATATACAAAAAAGTGAAGAAGAGGTATTAGCATTAATTCAAAAATATGTGAGATACTTAAAAAAAGAGCAATATCTATTCGACTATATTTTGGCTTCTGTATTATACAATAGTCTAATTCATAATTTGATAGATAATAAAGATATGGAGTATGAGGAAATTCTTCAATCGATTAAAGAGAAGGTAATTGGATTACAAATAGAGTTAGATAAAACTAGCATGATAAAATTCCAAATGGCTAGAATAAAAGCTATACAAGTTATAGATAATTATATAGATTTAAAAATATGTGACTATGAGGAAAATGAAATAATAACAAATTTATTAAATGTAATTTATGATATTTATATGGAAGACAGAGAAGTTATAAATGATGGGCTTTTAAGTATAAAAAAATCTATACTATCTATTTTATCAGCAGATGCTAATTTAAATATAGACAATATAGATTTTATATCCTCAATGGCTATGTATATTACGAAACTGAGAAAATACTCAATAAATAAGTCTTCATATAATACAAGTTCAGATCCAAGAAGTTTGATTAATTTAAATAAAGGAGATACTATAGTAGATCCTATTTTAAATAAAATACAGGTTATATCTAAAGATTTTTGCGATAATGTATTGAGAATTTCTATTAAATCAAAATCTGGACAATATACATTTAGTTTTAAACGAGTTTAACAATTTTCATCTAAATAAGTAAGAAATTGATCTTCGCTAGTTTCTGTTAAAAAACAAAGTTCTTTTACTATACTGTTTCTCAGTTCGATGAAGTCTTTGTTTTTAGTTTTTTTACCAGTAAACTCTAGTGATTTTATGATTAATAATAAGTCTCTTTTTGATAAATCATTAATAGTAACTTGATCGATTAATTCCATAGCAAACTTCCTTTCTAAAGTAATTATATAATATTATATTACAACATTATTCGATTTAAAAATAGGGGAAAACGTGTAGAAATCAAAAAAAGAGGTGAAAAATTTGAAAATATTGCTGACAACTTTGAATTCTAAGTTTATTCATACAAATTTAGCAATCAGATACATAAAAGAAAGTATAAAAGATTTAATAGATGTAGATTTAAGAGAGTATACAATAAATAATCAATTAGACTACATTTTAAAAGATATATATTTAAAAGATTATGACGCTGTATTTTTCTCAACATATATTTGGAATGTATATGATATAGTGAAAATATGCGAAAATCTTAAAAAAGTAAAACCAAATCTTATAATAGGATTAGGTGGTCCGGAAGTTTCTTATGATAGTGAAGAATCTATGGAAAAATACCAATTTGTCGACTATATACTTCGTGATGAAGGTGAAATGGTTATGAGAGACCTTGTTAAACATTTCAGAGGCGAAATGTCTATAGAAGATGTAGACGGAATTACTTATAGACAAGATGGAAAAATAATAAGAAATAAAACAAGAGAATTATTAAAGGATTTAGATTTAATTCCAAGTCCATATGAAAATCTAGATGTAAAAGAATATGAAAATAGAATAGTATATTATGAAACATCAAGAGGTTGTCCATTTAACTGCCAATACTGTTTATCTTCTGCTATAAAAGGGCTTAGATATTTCAGTATAGATAGAGTAAAAAGAGACCTTAAAAATTTAATTGATGCAAGAGTTTCACAAATTAAATTTATAGATAGAACATTTAATGCAAATAAAAAGTTTGCAAAAGAAATAATGGAATTCCTTATGGAAAATGATAATGATTATACTACATATCACTTTGAGGTAACGGCGCATTTATTAGATGATGATATGTTAGAATTTTTATCTAATTGTAAAGAGGGATTATTCCAATTTGAAATAGGTGTTCAAACTACAAACCAAGAAGCATTAGATGCAGTCGGAAGAAGAGATGATTTTGAAAAATTATCTTATGTTGTAAAGACTATAGAGTCTTATCAAAATATACATCAACATTTAGATTTAATTGCAGGATTACCTTATGAAGGATATGACAGTTTTGAAAAGTCATTTAATGATGTATTTGGTTTACAAATAGAACAATTACAATTAGGGTTCCTAAAAATGATAAAAGGGACAGGAATGAGAGCTAGAGCAGAAGAATTTGAGTATGAATATAAAGACTATGCTCCATATGAGGTACTAAGCAATAAATTTATAAGTTATGATGAAATATTAAAATTAAAAGATATAGAAGATATATTAGAAAGATATTACAACTCTAATAACTTCTCATTATCAGTAAAATATATAATCGAAAACTATTATAGTGAAAGTGCATTCAAATTCTTTGAAGAATTTGCAACTTATTTTGATGAAATGGGATATTTCCATCTTGCGCAAGGTAAGAATCAGTTGTATAGTATATTACTAGACTTCTATAAAGAAAAAATAGGTGAAAACTATGATTTATTTATGGAAATATTAAAATATGACTATGTTTCTTTAGGAAAAATATCAAGTGTTCCTAATATATTTGCAAAAGTTGAGGTTGATAATCTAAAACCAAGAGTTCATGAGTTTTTACATGATAGGGAAAATCTAGAAAAATATCTACCTAAACATGTGGATACACCGACTAAATATATCTTAAAATATGTTCATTTTGAACCATTTAAATACGATATATTAAAATTAAAAGAAGATATTCATGCAGATATAAAAGAACAAGAAAGCATAATACTATTTGTATATGATGATATAAAAGTATTTGAAAAATCTAGAACATATAAAGTTGAATTAAAGGAACTTACTAAAGAAAAGAAATAATACAATTCATGAGGAGGAGCATTATGAAGTTTAGAATAGATAAATATTTACTATCTAAAACAGAAGAATTGGCATTTATAACAGTTAAAGAAGATGCAGAATTTAAATTAGAGGGTTATACACTACCTAAAGATGGACTGAATGTACCTATAAAAAATGAGGTATTAGTAAAAGGTATAAAAGAAAATACAGCACAAGAAGGTCTAAATTCAATGTCTATAGCTGATGCAATGATATACATAATAGGTATAGACCCACAATTTAGATATAATGATGAATATAAAAAATTCTTAAAAGCATTAGAAAAAAACGTAAAATTCGATGCTAAATCTTATATGGGATATATGTCTAGAAAATACTTCGAAATAGGCGAAGTAACAGATGCTCTTATATATGTAAAAGCTCTTATAACATTATATCCAGATGATATTCAAGGATTATATAACTATGCAATAGTATGTCAAGAATTAGCTACTCAATATCAAAAAGATTATGATGCAAAAGCTATGAATGATATGCTATTAGAAGCTGGGGAAAAACTTGAACAAGTAACTAATTTAGACCCTAACTTTGCACTTGCATATTATCATTTAGGATACCATTATTACAACCAAAATCAATATATAAAAGCAAAAGTAATATGGGAGGAAGCATTAAAACTAGGTCTTGATGAAGAATTTACAGCAGAAGTTCAAGATAACTTAGGAAAAATGTACTCTAAAGTTGAGTATGAAGAAGGATATACTTTAGTATTCCAAGGAAAATTTGAAGAAGGATTAGAAAAATTACTGCCATTAGAAGAGAAATACGGAGATTGGTGGAATTTATTATTCATGATAGGTTTAGCTTATAAAAATATGGGCGAAATGGATAAAGCTAAAGAATACTATGAAAAAATACTTAGAATGAAACCACAACAAGTAGATACATTGGTGGAATTAGCTTTATGTGAAGCTTCTTCATTAAATATGAATAGAGCAATAGAGCTTTTAGAAGCAGCAGCTAAATTAAAAGAAGACCCAGAAATACTTTGTAACTTAGGTATGGCTTACTTAAATGTAGGAAACTTTGATGATGCAAATTACTACATTGAAAGAGCGTATGAGTTAAACCCAGAAGACGAAGTTACAGTAGCTTGTAAGAGAGAATTAGCTAAATATATATAAACATATATCTAAAATAATTTAATATAAAGCATATATTTAAAAAATTCCTATAGATGGTGATACATATAAGGCCATTTATAGGAATTTTTTTATGGCATATAGGAAATTATATTCATTTTAAAATTGTTGATAAATATAATTTCTGTATTATAGTTATCTTTGATGAATTAGAGGATATTAAATAAAAAATGCAAAACGGAAATGGGATAGCGATTGCATAAATATTATATTCACCTATACAACTTTAAAAAAATGAGATATAATTAACTTGTGCAATGGAAAAAAATGTATATAAATATTTAAAAAATATTTATTCACAACATTAAAAAATATAAAATTATAGTAGTAAAAAAGAAATTAAAATAACAAAAATAGTAAAGTTATAATGTTATGCAAAAATCGTTAAAAAAATATTAAAAATTTAACCAAAAATGGAAAATTTAGTATATAATTTAGTTAGGAATGTATTCTTAAATAGAATATATTTTGCTGTTTAAAAATATATTTTTTTAATTAAGAGTATATTTACATAAATAATAGATAAAGACATTTTCTTATAACAGCATTTTAGGGGAAAATTAAATTTTTTAAAGGGGAATATGAATATGGAAAAGAAAAAAGTTGATGTTTTAGAACAAATGCAAAATATGACTATAGACCTTAACAGTAAAGCCTTAATAGAAAAAGCTGAAAAAGACGGCGTTGAAACAATGTACAAAAGAAAATTAGGATATAAAGTACAATGTGGATTCGGTCTACAAGGTGTTTGCTGTAGAAACTGTGGTATGGGACCATGTAGAATCAGTCCAAAAACTCCAAGAGGACTTTGTGGTGCTGATGAACATACAATAGTAGGTAGAAACTATGCTAGAATGTGTGCTGGTGGTACAGCTGCCCATTCAGACCATGCTAGAGATATAACTCATACATTAGGTTTAACAACTCCAGGAGGAGCATATCAAGTTGCAGAGCCAGAAAAATTAAAAGAATTCGCTCAATTCATGGGTGTAGATCCAGAAGGTAAAGATATATATGAATTAGCTCATGAAGTATCAGAAGTATGCTTAATGGAATTTGGTAAACCACACGGTGTATCTAAATTATTAGCAAGAGCTCCAAAAGTAAGACAAGATATATGGAAAGAATATGGTATAGAACCAAGAGCAATAGATAGAGAAATCGCAACAGTAATGCATTCAACTCATATAGGATGTTGTGCTGATATAGATGCTTTAGTACATATGGCATTTAGATGTTCTATGGCAGATGGTTGGGCAGGATCTATGATAGGTACAATGTTATCTGACATATTATTCGGAACTCCAAAACCAGTTCATACAGAAGCTAACTTAAATGTATTAGATGGAAACAATGTTAACATAATCCTTCACGGACACGAACCAACATTATCAGAAATGATAGTTTTAGCATCTGAATTACCAGAAATGCAAGACTTAGCTAAAGAAGTTGGAGCAGATGGTATAACATTATCAGGTATATGCTGTACTGGTAACGAATTAACAATGAGACATGGTATAAAAATAGCTGGTGATTTCCATCAACAAGAATTAGCAATAATCACTGGTGCTGTAGAAGCTATGATAGTTGACGTTCAATGTATATTCCCTGCATTAGCAGAAGTTGCTACTCATTATCATACTAAATTCATAACTACTTCACCAAAAGCTCAAATAACTGGTTCTACTTACATGGAATTCCATGAAGAAACTGCTTTAGAAGATGCTAAAACAATAGTTAGAGAAGCTATATTAAACTTCAAAAACAGAGATGCATCAAAAGTTATGGTTCCAGAATTAAAATCAGAAGCTATGGTTGGTTATGCTGAAGAAGCTATAGTTGGACAATTAAATAATGTTGTTAATACTCAAATAGACGATATGAACACATTAAAACCATTAATAGATGTTCTTGCATCTGGTGTAATAAGAGGGGTAGTAGGAGTTGTTGGATGTAACAATGCTAGAACACCATCTAACTACAACCATTTAACTATAATGAAAGAATTAATTAAAAATGACTACTTAGTTGTAACTACAGGATGTGGTGCTTCTGCAGCAGCTAAAAATGGTTTAATGTTAAAAGAAAATGCAGCTAAATATGCTGGTAAAGGTTTAGCAACAGTTTGTCAATTAGTTGATATACCACCAGTAATCCACCTAGGATCTTGTGTTGATAACTCTCGTATATTAAACATATGTTCATTAGTTGCTAATGCATTAGACATGGATATAGCTGATTTACCAGTTGCAGGTTGTGCTCCTGAATGGATGTCAGAAAAAGCTATAGCTATAGGTACTTATGTAGTTGGTTCTGGTATAGAAACATTCTTAGGTGTTATGCCTCCAGTTACAGGTTCTTCAAGAGCTGTTGAAATCTTATGCGGAAGCATAAAAGATAAAGTTGGAGCTTGCTTCCATGTTAATGAAGATGCAGAAGCATTAGCTCAAGACATAATGGCTTGTATAGAAGCTAAGAGACCTCACTTCGAAGAATTATATCAAGAAAAAGTTCTTAATAAGAGAGTATCTGGAGAATTAGCTTGCTTATACTAAGATTTATTGTTAAGTAGAAAAATATTAAATTTATAGAATAGAAAAAGGTAGTCTATTAGAGATAATAGGCTACCTATAAAATACACGTTAGACAGACATAAAAATAAATAGTTTCAAGACTATATGACAAAAGGTGGTAATAAAGAAATGAAAGTAGCAATAACAGGAAAAGGTGGAGTAGGCAAAACAACTTTTGCCTCAATGTTATCAAGAATGTTTGCTGATGAAGGTTATAGAGTTGTTGCTGTAGATGCCGATCCAGATGCAAACTTAGCTTTAGCGCTAGGTTTTCCAAAAGAAGTATATGATTCAATAGTACCAATTTCTGAAATGAAAAAATTAGTTTCTGATAGAACAGCAACAAGCGAAGGCACATTCAATAAAATGTTTAAACTGAATCCAAAAGTAGATGATATTCCAGAAAAATATTGTAAAACACATAATGGTGTAGGATTATTAACTTTAGGAACAGTTGACACAGGTGGTTCTGGATGTGTATGTCCTGAACATGTACTATTGAAAAGATTATGTTCTCATTTAATTTTACAAAGTAAAGATGTTGTTGTTATGGACATGGAAGCTGGTATCGAACATTTAGGTAGAGGTACTGCACAAGGTGTAGATGCTTTCATAGTGGTTGTTGAACCAGGTGAAAGAAGCCTTCAAACTTATAGAAAAGTTAAAAAACTAGGTAAAGATATCGGTGTGCAAAGGGTTTTCGTTGTTGGAAACAAAATGAGAGATGACGAAGATATCGAATTCATAAAAAGTAATCTAGAAGATGGAGAAGCTTTAGGATTTGTGCATTACAATCAAAGTGTAATAGATTCAGATAGAGCCAATCAATCTCCATATGATGTTAGTGAAGAAACTAGAAATGAAATAAGAGCTATAAAAAATAGATTACTAGAAATTGAAGCAGAAAATAAAAGAAATAAATAATTTTTATTTTTATTTAATTTAAAATTACTAAACATAGTAGTTAATTAACATTAAATTAATAAGAAAGCTATATAATTTGATTAGTATTCGAATTAATTAGTGTTATTAAAATATATATATATGTGGGAGGATGTTTGTTATGGGATTCAAATCAGATATTGAAATAGCTCAAGAGGCT
>OLNU01002118.1_pt1 | contig 12817 bp, 10 predicted proteins | sample 1672241 | NCBI WGS metagenome assembly OLNU01 (sample SAMEA3136663, study PRJEB25190) | human gut metagenome | biome: human gut; feature: human-associated habitat; material: faeces | place: Austria | collected 2013 | reverse complement strand
TGCGCTGGGCGGTGCCGGTGCACTGATGGCCAAAAGCGTACAGACGCTGGAAGTGATCGCATGGCCGGACCTGGGCTGTGAGGCGGTGCGCCGCCTGACCGTGCAGGATATGCCCCTGACCGTTGTGTTGGACGCCCACGGCGGCGATCTGTACGAGGCAGGCCCTGCGGCCTATCTGGCCACACGGTAAGGCAAAAACGCCGAGAATTGCACCCTTTGCACAAAACAGGGGCGGCGCAAAACCGGCAAAACAGCAGTTCTGTGCAGAAAAATATGGTTAGTTTAACAAAACTTGCTGCGAATTACTTGCATCAACCGCAAAAGTGTGATATCCTTTAACATACGACAGCGGGTACACATCCCCTGTCGGAAAAATCCCCCAGAGGGAATGAGGCAGGAGGCCGGACAAACCATGCAGATCCACCAATCCGCAGAAGATTATCTTGAAACGATCCTGATGCTGAGCCAGCGTATGGGCAAAGTGCGCTCCATTGACGTTGTCAATGAGCTGGGCTTTACCAAAGCCAGCGTGAGCATCGCCATGAAAAAGCTGCGGGAGAACGGCTATATCGCGGTGGACGGCGAAGGCAACCTGACCCTGCTGGAGCCCGGGCTGGAGATCGCTCAGCGCATTTACAGCCGCCACCAGCTGCTGACCCACTTCTTTGTGCAGCTGGGCGTGGACGAGCAGACCGCCGCCGAGGACGCCTGCAAGGCAGAGCACATCCTCAGCGAGCAGACGCTGGAAAAGATCCGCGAAAGCGCCCTGCGCAACGACGCCGCCCATCCGCAGGCAAAGTGATATGATTCCAAGAGACACCGGAACGCCGAAAGACGTTCCGGTGTCTTTTTTTGTATGAAATTTTCGGTTTGTGTTGCATATCTGTTACGGATTTGGTACAATAAATCTGTGCGGAAAAGGAACGTTGGAAGAGCGAAAAAGGGCCGGGACGGCGCAAAGCCGCCCTAGGGTAAAGGAGAGCGTTGCGGCATGGATGCGATTGCCCATACTCAGGTCAGTGTGGTCTGTCTGGTCACGCTGGCGGTCTTGCTGCGGGCGCAGCAGAAAATGCGGGATAAAAGTCTGCCCGGGCGGCTGTTCACGGCGCTGCTGTGGTCTGCCGGGGCGCTGACGATCGTAGATCATGGCAGTGCGCTGGCGCAGCTGGGCGCGTGGCAGGATCTGGGCATCCCCCTGACCTACCGGCTGAACGCCGGGGGCAGTATTCTGTTTTATCTGCTGGCGGCGTGCTGCTGCTTGCTGGAGTTTTTGTATGTGGAGGCAGAGCTGGGGCGTACATGGATGGAGGACGGCCGCAGGCTGGCGCTCAGCGCCGCACCGGTGGCGTTGCTTTTGCTGGCACTGCTGACAGCGCGGGACGAAAACGGCTTTTGCTATCTGGATGCAGAGGGGCTGCGGGGCAGCACCCTGTTCTGGGGGGCGAAGCTGGTGGGGCTTGCCTATCTGGCGGCGGCCTTTCTCCGCTGCAGCTGGACGCTGAGCAACTGGAAGCAGGAAACACCCAAAGAGGAACTGAAGACCCTGCTGCTGCTCGCGCTTGCGCCGGCGGCAGGCTTTTTGCTGCAAGGCTGGCTGCCCGGGCGCGGGCTGCTGTGCTGCGGCATTACGCTGGGGCTGGTGTGCGTGTATGTGCTGGTGTTGCAGACCAAGTTCACGGTGGACACCCTGACCGGCGTCAGCAACCGCATCGTGGCGCTGCGGTATCTGGAAAGCGAACTGCCCTACTACCGCCGTCACCCCAACCGCTCGCTGCACTTCCTCATGATGGACATGGATCACTTCAAGCACATCAACGATGAATACGGCCACCTGGAGGGGGACGCTGCGCTGGTGCTGCTGGCGGGCATTTTGAAAAAGGTGTGTGCCAACTACAACGGCGTGCTGGCGCGTTACGGCGGCGATGAATTTTGCATCGCCTGCGGCTGCAACAGCGTGGAGGTGCGCACCCTGATCGCCTCCATCCAGCGGGAGCTGGACGCTGCCAACGCCGCCTCCGGCAAGCCCTACCAGATCGAGATCAGCATCGGCTGCGCCCGCCTTGAGCCGGACATTGCCACCGTGCACGACCTGATCGATAAAGCCGATCAGGAAATGTACCACCTCAAGACCCGCAAGCGCGGAGTTTCCTAAAACAAAGAAGGCACCTGCACCCCTTCCTGTCTGTGCGTTGGCACCCGAAGGCGTTTGCGGGTGCTTTTTCTTTGACCTGTTGAGCACCAAGAAGCAACCCCGCAGTGCGGATGTTTCCGCAGGAAACAGGCACTGCAAATGCCGTTTCCCTCTACGACCCCTCCTGTGAAAAAGCAATTTCGAAACGCCCGCAGGCGTTTCGAAACTGCAAATCAAAATAATTCTTCCGCTGAAAATGGCTAGAGTGCAACGACGACGACCGCCGCCAGCGGCGGAAACAGGAAGGAGTTGTTGGGGCAGCGGCCAGCAAGACGCACGTGCCGCCCAAGGCACGATGCGGATGCTGGGTGCCGCAACCCGATAGCGGAGGCCATTCAAAATCATCCCGCCCCGCGCTTTCTAAACGTTTTTTACCCTTCTGCCCTTGCATCCCGGGGTGGAACGCGGTATTCTTATAGAATAGACCGGAACCGCGACAGCACAGGGGAGGGAGACCACATGGACGCACAGGAGATCCGCACATTGCTGGGCAAGTCTATCTTTGAGCGGGCACAGAAGTACCGCAAGCGTATCCTGCAAAGCAGCTGCACCACCAACGAGGACGGGGTGCGGCACCTGACGGCGCTGGTGCAGGGTAGCGGGCCGGACTGCTATTATACGCAGGTCTGGCTGCGGGAAAACGGCAGCTTTGTCAGCGCCTCCTGCGACTGCCCCTATAACCAGAACGGCGACGGCACCTACTGTAAGCACATTGGCGCGCTGCTGCTGCAGGACGCGGAAAAGAACCCGCCTGCCCCGGAAAAAAAGCCGGAGAGCATCCCCGGGGTGCAGCGGGGCGTGGCAGGCTTGAGCACCGAACCCCGCAAGGACAGTTACAGCGCCGGGCTGGATATGCTGTTCGGCCGCAAGTGGCGGGGCGAGGAGCCGGAGACCGACTATGAGGCCCAGCTGCTGCTGAAGCGCTACCAGCGGGAGGATGCGCAGCCCCAGCCCCAGAACGCTGCCCAGCGCACCGGCTTTGCCCTGCTGGAACCGGAGCTTACGCCGCACAATGGCCGCATCTGGCTGCGGCTGCGGGTCTCGGACGGCATCGGCGGGCGGCAGTATCTGGTAAAAAGCATTCCGCAGTTTCTGGATGCGATCGAGCGGGGCGAAAGCGTCAGCTACGGGAAATCGCTGGCCTTTGTGCACCGGTGGGATGCCTTTGCTCCGGATGCACAGCAGCTGCTGCGGCTGCTGCGCCGTCAGGTGAGCGCCCGGCAGGCGTTTGAAGCCGAGGGCACCATGCGCTCCGGCTGGGAGAAAGGCCCGGCGGGCGGTCTGCCGCTGACCGGCGAGGGGCTGGATGCCCTTGTAGAACTTTACGCCGCCGAGGGCGTTGTGGGCGGCTATACCCTTAAAGAGGGGCTGCCGGTCATCAGCCTGAAGGTGGAGCGCCGCAAGGGCGGCGTGCAGCTGAGCTGTACCCCGGCACTCAGCGGGGTGCAGGGGCTGGACTATGCCTACCTGCTGGGCGAAACCACCCTCTGGCGGATGCAGCGGGAGGAGTGCCGCCGGGTTCTGCCGGTACTGGACACCTTTGGCGGGCGCAGCTTGTTCTTTACCAGCGCGGACGCCGCCGCCTTTTGCAGCTATGTGCTGCCGGAGCTGGGCAACCGGGTCAACATCGTGGACCCCGACCGGCTGCTGCTGAACCAGATCCCGCTGGAACCGGTGGTGCAGTTTTATCTGGACGCCGACCGGGGGCTTACCGTCACGGCCTACCCGGTCTTTCTGTATGGAGAGGACAGGGTAGCACCCGGCGAGCCGGTGCCGCCCGACCTTTTGCGGGATGCCCGCACCGAGAACCGGGCAAAGCGCCTGCTGGAAACCTATCTGGAACCCGAGACCGGTAAGCCGGGGCATTACAGCATTTCCGGGGAGGAGGCGCTTTTCCAGCTGCTGGAGGAGGGCATTCCCGCCCTGCTGGCCATGGGCGAGGTGTACCAGACCGATGCCTTCCGCAACTTACAAGCCGCCCCGCCTAAAATTTCGGTAGGGGTATCGGTGCACGGCAGCGTGCTGGATCTGGAAGTGGACACCGGCGCCTTCCCGGTGGAGGAACTGCGGGAACTTTTGCAGTCCCTGCACCAGAAAAAGCGCTACCACCGTCTGCGGGACGGCAGTCTGCTGCGGCTGGACGACAGTCTGGAAGGGCTGGACGAGCTGAACGACACGCTGGAACTTTCCGGTGCAAAGCTGAAGGACGGCCACGCCGCCCTGCCGCTCTACCGTGCCCCTACGCTGGACTGGGCGCTTTCGGGGCAGAACGGTCTGCGGTTCGACCGGGATGATGCTTTCCGCCGCATCAGCCGCAGCTTCCACGCCGTGCGGGACAGCGAATATACCCCGCCGCTCTCGCTGCAAAAGACCCTGCGCAAATACCAGCGGGACGGCTACCGCTGGCTGCGCACACTGGACGGCTACGGCATGGGCGGTATTCTGGCCGATGATATGGGTCTGGGTAAGACCGTGCAGGTGCTCAGCTACCTGCTGGCCATGAAGGAGGGCGGGCAGCAGCTGCCCAGCCTTATCGTCTGCCCGGCGTCGCTGGTGCTGAACTGGCAGGAGGAATGCCAGAAGTTCACCCCGCAGCTGCAAAGCGTTGCTATGGACGGCGATGCCGCCCACCGCGCCGCGCTGGTCGATGGGTGGGCACAGGCGGATATCGTCATCACCAGCTACGATCTGCTGCGCCGGGACGAAAAACTGTATGCCGGGCAAAGCTTTTACGCCTGCATTCTGGACGAAGCGCAGGCCATCAAAAACCACACCACCCAGAAATACAAGGCGGTGTGCCGGGTGAACAGCCGGGTGCGCTTTGCGCTGACCGGCACCCCGGTGGAGAACCGCTTGGGCGAATTGTGGAGCATCTTCTCCTTTTTGATGCCCGGGTATCTGCCCCCCTACAAGACCTTCTGCGCCCGGTTTGAAAAGCCCATCGTGCAGGACGAGGATGCCAACGCCGTGCGGCGGCTGAACCAGTTCACCGGCCCCTTCATCCTGCGGCGCATGAAGTCCGAGGTGCTGCGGGAGCTGCCGCCCAAGACCGAGAACGTGCGCCGCGTTGAACTGGAGACCGAGCAGCGCAAGCTGTATCTGGCAGCGGTGGTGGACGCCCGGGAAAAGCTGCGGGCGGCAAAGCCGGAGGACAAGATGACCGTGTTTGCCGTGCTGATGCGGCTGCGGGAGATCTGCTGCGACCCGCGTCTTGTGGCGGACAACTGGACGGGTAGCAGCGCCAAGCTGGACGCCTGTCTGGAACTTGTCACCGAGGCAGTGGCAGGCGGGCACCGCATTCTGCTGTTCAGCCAGTTCACCTCCATGCTGGAACTGCTGGCAAAGCGGCTGGACGAAGCCGGGGTAAGCCACTTTACCCTGCAGGGCTCTACCCCGAAGCCGGTGCGTGCCGAGCAGGTGCGCCGGTTCAATCAGGGTGAAGCAGACGTCTTTCTCATCTCGCTGCGGGCGGGCGGCACGGGTCTGAACCTGACCGCCGCCGATATCGTCATCCACTACGACCCGTGGTGGAACGTGGCCGCGCAGAATCAGGCCACCGACCGCGCCTACCGCATCGGCCAGCGCAACCCGGTGCAGGTGTACCGGCTGATCGCGCAGGACACCATTGAGGAAAAAATCGTGGAACTGCAGCAGGCCAAGCAGTCGCTGGCCGACACCGTTACCGGTGGGGCAGACGGCGCGATTTTGTCCATGAACCCCGAACAGCTGCTGCAGCTGCTGGGAGAAGAAGCATAAAGGAGTGTATCCATCATGAAGGTTTGGGATCTGCATTGCGATACCCTGTACGAACTGCGCCGCGCCGAAAAGGCAGGCGCACCCAAAAGCTTTTTGCACAACGATCTGCATATCGACCTTGAAAAATTGCGGCAGGGGGATTATCTGCTGCAATGCTTTGCGGCCTATGTGGATCTGGCCGACCCCGCTCCCGGGGCTGACCCGCTGGTAAGCGTGCTGGAGGAGATCGACATCTTCAAGCGGCTCATGGCAGCTTACCCGGAAAAAATCGCCCCGGTGTACACCGCCGACGACCTTGAGCGCAACCGCGCCGAGGGCAAGCTCAGCGCCATGCTGACGGTGGAAGAGGGCGGCTGCTGCAAGGGCAGTCTGGGCGTGCTGCGGCGGCTGCAGGAACTGGGCGTGCGCATGATGACCCTGACGTGGAACTACCCCAACGAGCTGGCAGCCCCCAACGCAAACCCCGGCGGGCCGCTGGTGGCCAATACCGAGACCGGCCTGACCGAGCGGGGCTTTGCCTTTTTGGAAGAGATGGAAAAGCTGCACATCACCGTAGACGTGAGCCACCTTTCCGATAAGGGCTTCTGGGACATCGCAAACCACAGCACCCGCCCCTTTGCGGCAAGCCATTCCAACTGCCGTGCCCTGTCGCCCCACAACCGCAACCTGACCGATGAGATGATCCGCGCACTGGCAGAAAAGGGCGGCATTGCGGGTCTGAACTACTGCGCCTCCTTTGTGGACGCAGACTCGGCACACCCGAAGCTCTGCCGCAGCACGGTGGAGCGGCTGGCAAAGCACGCGGCTCACTTCAAGCAGGTGGGCGGCATTGAGGTCATCAGCCTTGGCAGCGATTTTGACGGCATCGGCGGTCAGCACGAGCTGGAAACGGCGGCAGATATGCCGCTGCTGGCCGAGGCACTGCGCCGCGAGGGCTTTACCGAGGACGAGGTGGAGGCCATCTACTGGCGCAACGCTTACCGCTTCTTTAAAAACAATCTGTAATATCAAGTCGAAAAATTGCAAAAATGCCCGGAGATGTCCTGCTGCGTGCAGGTATCCCGGGCTGTGTATTGCCCTGCGAGGGGAGGTTTTATATGGTCTGAGGCGCGCGTCCCCTGAAAAAGAACAAACGACTTGGAAAGATAAGAGGAATTATAACAATGGGTATCACGATCTCGCCGTGGATGATGGCGTTTCTCATGCTGATGACCGGCTTTGCAGGTTTTGTGGATTCGGCAGCCGGCGGCGGCGGGCTGATCAGTCTGCCTGCCTATCTGTTTGCCGGGCTGCCGCCCCACTACACCTATGCCACCAACAAGTTCAGCGCTGCCTGCGGCACGACCTTTGCCACGGCAAGCTTTTTCAAAAGCGGTGCCATGAACGTGAAGGTGGGCGTTCTTGCGGCCATCGGCAGCTTTGCAGGCAGTGCGCTGGGCGCGCACATCGTGCTGCTGCTCAGCGATGAGATGCTGCGCACCATGATGTTCATCATCCTGCCGGTGGCGGCGGTCATCATTCTGTGGCAGCGCAACCTGCCGGACGAGAACCGGGACGACGGCACGCTGGATCTGAAAAAGATTTTACTGGCGCTGGCCATCGGCTTTGGCATCGGCCTGTACGACGGCGTTATGGGCCCGGGCACCGGAACCTTTGCCATCATTGCCTTTACCACCCTGATGGGCTTTGACCTGCGCACCGCAAACGGCAACGGCAAGGTGCTCAATCTGGCCAGCAACTACGCCAGCCTGTTCACCTATCTGATGAACGGTCTGGTGGTGTTCCACATCGGCATCCCCTGCGCCATCAGCAACATTCTGGGCAACCTGCTTGGCTCCCATTTTGCCCTGAAAAAGGGTGCCCGCTTCATCCGCCCTATGATGCTGGTGGTGCTGGTGCTGCTGCTGGGCAAGCTGATCTCGGACGCGGTGCTGTAAGGGCAAGGCGGGACGATTTGGAATGGCCTCCGCTTTGCTCTGGCCATAATCAGCGGAAAGAATATTTTATTTGTAGTTCCGAAACGCCTGCGGGCGTTTCGGAACTACTTTTTCACGGGTAAAAACAAAGTCGGGCAGCCCGCGGGCTGTCCGACTTGTTTTTGCGAATAGGTTTTATTCCAACGTCAGCTCTTTATCAAAGAACGCGATGCCGAATGCGCCGGGGCCGGTGTGGGTGCCGATGACGCAACCGATCTGGCGCACCAGCGGTGCGTCCAGATGCAGGTTGTCCTGCAGGTAGGTCAGCAGCGGCTGCAGCTCCCGGTGGTTGACGGTGTAGCCCAGCAGCGGGGTGTAGCCCGGGTGGATGCCGCCCATCTCGTCGATCTTCTTGAACAGCGCCACATACACGCCGGGCAGACCGCGCGCCTTACCGGCCAGCGCCACCTTGCCCTCTATGACGGCGAGGATGGGCTTGATGCCCAGCATACCGCCCGCCACAGCTGCGGCGGCGGACAGTCTGCCGCCCTTGCGCAGGTATTTCAGATCGTCCACGGCAGCTACCAGATGCAGGTGCTGCTTGGCCTTTTCCAGATCGGCGGCGATCTGGGTGATCGTCTTGCCGGCGTCCCGCAGCTGCACAGCCAGCCGCACCAGCAAGGACTGCCCCAGACAGACGTTCTCGGTGTTCACGAACACCACATTATCCACGTTGGCAAGGTCGGCAGCAAGTCTGGCGCACTGACCGGTGCCGGACAGCGCATCGGACAAAAAGATGCCCAGCACTTCGTCTCCGGCGGCAGCAGCGTCCAGATACAGCCGCTCGAACTGCTCCGGGCTGGGCTGGCTGGTGGTGGGCAGCTTGCGGCAGGCTGCCAGATGGGTATAGTATTCGCTGGGGGTCATGTCGATGCCGTCCCGCAGGACGGTGCCGTCCTCCAGCGTCACGTTCAGGGGGATCACGGTCACGCCCAGCTGCTGCGCCTCGGCGGGCAGAATATCGCAGGCGGAATCGGTGAGGATACGGATCATAATAATACCTCCGGTCTACCGGTAAAATACAGTATACGCAACGTTTTTGTTAAAAAGGTTGGAAATTATTATACCACCATTTAGGGCGATGTGTCAATGATTTGCATAAATTTGCCGCGACAGAACGCCCAAACCTTGCGCACCCGGCGGCAGATATGGTACTATAACCGGGAACGAACCATAGCAGGAGGAGGGAGACCGACCATGCACAAGCTGAACCCCCGCACCGCCGCGCTGCTTTCGGCCTTTGGCTGGGCGGTGGGGTATCTGCTGGCGGGCAAGGTGCTGACGGTGCTGCTGCCCATGCCGTCCGGCGGCGCGGCGCGTTTCTGCCGGGTCTGCCTGCTGGCTCCGCTGGCGGAGGAAGGGGTGTTCCGGGGCGCAGTGCAGCGCCGGGCGCAGCCGCTGGGCAGGGGACAGGCTATTCTTTTGCAGGCGGTGCTGTTTGCCTTGCAGCACGGCAGCGCTGCCGCCATGGCCTATGCGCTGGTGTGCGGGCTGGGTCTGGGGTGGCTGGCCGACCGCACTGGGCATCTCTGGCCGGGGGTGCTGCTGCACAGTGCAAACAATCTGCTGGTGCTGGCGATGGGATGAGAGGATGGGATACATGACCGATTTTGAACTGATGGGTCTTGCGCTGGAAGAAGCCGCCAAAGCCGCCGCCTTGGGTGAGGTGCCGGTGGGCGCGGTGGTGGCGCGGCACGGCGAGGTGATCGCCACGGCGCACAACACCCGGGAGACCGAGAAAAACGCCCTGCACCACGCGGAGCTGCTGGCCATTGATGCCGCCTGCAAGGCGCTGGGCGGCTGGCGGCTGTGGGAGTGCGAGCTGTTTGTTACCTTAGAGCCCTGCCCTATGTGTGCGGGCGGCATCATCAACAGCCGTCTGCGCCGGGTGGTGTACGGTGCTGCCGACACCAAGGCCGGGTGCTGCGGCTCGGTGACCGACCTGTTTGCGCTGCCCTTCAACCACCATCCGGTGGTGGAAAAGGGGCTGCGGGAGGCCGAGGCGCAGCAGCTTTTGCAGGCATTTTTTGTTTCCCTGCGGGAAAAGCGGGCAGGCAGACCCCGCTGGAAGCCCCCGGTGCCCGAAAACAGGGGAAAATAAGGAAAAATAGTGGGAACTGCGTAAAAAATTGCAGTTCCCACTTTCTTTTTGGGCTGGATTGTGGTATATTATTCAATGGAATCTTGTCGAAACCCATCGCAACTGCAGGCAGGCACGCCAAAGCACCGGACCTTTGCCGGACACATAAACGGAACGCTGCACTGTCTGGGGATGGGCACAGGGTTTTTCCGGTTTGGGCACTGCGCCCGGCCGAGAATACCGAACAGGAGGGATACACTCTTGTACGAGGACGAGTTTGAACTGACCTTTCAGGTGCCGGAGGAAGAGAGCGCACCGGAGCCCCTTGCCGCACCGGCTGCAAAGCCGGCTGCGCCGGTGGAGCCGGTGGTGGATGAACCTACCCGCATCATGACGCTGGAAAAACCGGCTGCGCCTGTGGTGGACGAGCCCACCCGGGTGATCACGCTGGAAAAGCCCGTAGAGCCGCCTGCGGTGGAGTTGCCCGAAGAGCCTGCGCCGCAGCCTGTAAAAGAGCGGCCTGCCCCTGCCGCACCCGCTGCGGCGCGCCGGGTGCTGATCTCCGGCGGCGACCGGGGCATCGGTGCTGCCGCTGCCCGCGCCTTTGCGGCAGCAGGGTATCAGGTGGCGGTGCTCTACCATCAGAACGCCGCCGCTGCCGCTGCGCTGGAACAGCAGCTGCCCGGGTGCATCGCCATCCAGTGCGATGTAGCCAGCCGCGCCAGCTGTGAGCTGGCGTTCCACGCGGTGGAGCAGGCCATGGGCAGGGTGGATGTGCTGGTGTGCAACGCCGGCATCGCGCAGCAGAAGTTGTTTACCGACATCACTCCGGAGGAGTGGCAGCGGATGCTGGACGTGAACCTGAGCGGCGCGTTCCACCTGTGCCAGCTGGCACTGCCCGGCATGATCCGCCGCAAGCAGGGCCGCATTCTGACCGTGAGCAGTATGTGGGGTCAGACCGGCGGCAGCTGCGAGGTGCACTATTCCGCCGCGAAGGCTGGGCTCATCGGCCTGACCAAGGCACTGGCGAAGGAAGAGGGCCCCAGCGGCATCACGGTGAACTGCGTAGCGCCGGGGGTCATCGAGACCGACATGATGGCGGCTTTTACCGCCGAGGACAAGGCGGCGCTGGCCGAGGAGACCCCTGTGGGGCGGCTTGGCACCCCGGAAGAAGTTGCAAAGCTGCTGGTCTTTCTGGCCGGCGAGGATGCCGGATACATCACCGGACAGGTGTTTGGGGTGAACGGCGGCCTTGTGATCTGATGCACAGGGCAATATTACAGGAAATTCCCCGGAGTGGGAAGGAGAGAAAAAATGGGCATGACTTTGAAGGAACTGTTGACTAAGGGCGAGGGCACCCTCTCTGCACAGGAGGCTAAGGCGTTGGCGGCACAATGCCGCATGGATGTAGACACCCTCTACACCCTGCTGGAGGAGCGCGGCATTAAGGTCCTGGAGGAAGAGAGCGAGCCGAGTCTGGACGTGGACAGCATCATTGCTGAGGTGGAGAACGCCGAGAACAACAACGATGACATGGGCCTTGCCGATGAGAACGAAGAGGATGCCGAGGAGAACCCGGCAGACCTGAAGGCTGCCATGGACGAGCTGCTGGACGACCCGGTGAAGAACTACCTCAAGCAGATCGGTCAGATCCCGCTGCTGAGCGCCGAGCAGGAGGTGGAACTGAGCCGCCGCATCCATGCCGGTGCCGAGGCTGCACACATTTTGCAGGCAGACCGCCAGAAGTACGGCGCACCGGAGTACATCAAGAAGAACAGCGCCCGCTTCTCCTTTGAGGAGGACGAGAACAGCCGCAGCTACACCGAGGATCTGGACGAGGACGGCGAAAAGTCTGCCGAGGATGCCGAGGAAAAGGCAGACGAGAAAAAGGCCATGGAGGCCGTGGAGAACGGCCCCCTGAGCGAGGAGCGCCGTCAGGAACTGCTCAAGACCCGCCGCGACGGCCTGAACGCCCGCCGCAGCCTGAGCGAGGCGAACCTGCGTCTGGTGGTGTCCATCGCCAAGAAGCATGTCGGCCATAATCTGGCCTTCCTTGACCTCATTCAGGAGGGCAATATCGGCCTGATCAAGGCCGCCGAGAAGTTCGACTGCGACCGCGGCTTCCGCTTCTCTACCTACGCTACCTGGTGGATCCGTCAGGCCATCACCCGCGCCATCGCGGATCAGGCCCGCACCATCCGCATCCCGGTGCACATGGTGGAGACCATCAACCGGATGCGTCAGGCCACCAACCAGCTGGTGTACCAGAACGGCCACGAGCCCACCCCGGAAGAGCTGGCAAAGGCCATGGACATGAGCGTGGAGCGCGTGCGCGAGATCCAGCGCATGGCACAGGAGCCCGCCAGTCTGGAAAGCCCCGTGGGTGAGGAAGAGGATTCCTCTCTGGGTGATTTCGTCGCCGATGAGAACGCCGAAGCACCCGGCAAGGCAGCCGACCGCGCCATGGTGGCACAGCAGATCAATCTGGCACTCAAGAGCCTGACCCCCCGCGAGGAAAAGGTCATCCGCCTGCGCTTTGGTCTGGATGATGGCCGTCCCCGCACGCTGGAAGAGGTCGGCCGCGACTTCGGCGTCACTCGTGAGCGTGTGCGCCAGATCGAAGCCAAGGCCATCCGCAAGCTGCATAGCCGCAAGTGCCTGACCCTGCTCAACGGCCTGATCGAGTAATAATATGTATTTTGGGATAGCAGAACACCCGCGTGGGTTCTGCTATCCCTTTTTCATGGGGGAAAAACCCGCCCGTGAAAAAGGGGTTCTGAAAAGCCCGCAGGCTTTTCAGAACCCCAAATTAAA
>OLNU01002116.1_pt1 | contig 12820 bp, 9 predicted proteins | sample 1672241 | NCBI WGS metagenome assembly OLNU01 (sample SAMEA3136663, study PRJEB25190) | human gut metagenome | biome: human gut; feature: human-associated habitat; material: faeces | place: Austria | collected 2013 | reverse complement strand
AAATCTGATGCGCTCTGTTAAGCATTTTAACTGCGAATTAGTATAAACAAATACCCTGAGAAAGGGGAAAAACGAATGAAACGGAAATGGCTGTGCGCGCTGCTGCTCTGCCTTCTGCCTGCCCTCGCGCAGGCCGACGCGCCGGATGACGCGATGCGGCTGGTGGTCTATACCGCCCACAAGGAGGAGGTCTATCAGCCGATTGTCGAGGAATTTGAGCGGCGGACGGGCGTTTGGGTGCAGGTGGTTTCCGGCGGAACGACCGAGCTGCTGGAGCGCATCGCGGCGGAGGCGGAAGCGCCCGTGGCGGATGTGATGTTCGGCGGCGGCGTGGAATCCCTGCTGGCGTATGAGGACTATTTTGCGCCGTGCGATGCGCCGCGGGCGGCGATGCTGGAGAGCTGCCGGTTTGAAGCCCATCGCTTTGTGGCGTTTTCGCGCCTGCCGCTGGTGATTATCTACAATCCGCGGCTGGTGAGCAGCCCGCCCGCCGGTTTTGCGGATTTGCTGGAAAACCGCCTGCGCGGCCGGATCGCGTTCGCGAACCCCGGCGTTTCCGGGTCGAGCTTCACCGTGCTGGCGACGCTGATTCAGGCGCTCGGCGACGAGGACGCGCTTGGCCGGTTTGCCGACAACGTGCGCGGCCACGAGCTCTCCGGTTCGGGCGAGGTGGTTTCCGCCGTGGCGGCGGGCGAAATGCGCGTGGGCGTGACATTGTATGAGACGGCGAAAAAGCGCATGCTGGCAGGCGAGCACATCGCGGTGGTTTGGCCGAAGGAGGGGACGAGCGCCGTGCCGGACGGGGCGGCGATTGTCGCGGGCTGCGCGCATGGGGAAAACGCGCAGGCGTTCCTTTCGTTCATCCTGAGCGAGGATGTGCAGCGGCGCGTGGAGACGGTGTATGCCCGCGAAAGCGTGCTGACGGCGCTGGGAACGGGAGACGGCGCGCCCGCGTTTGAGCTCTGCGATTACGACATCGACTGGGCGGCGGCGCATCAGCGGGAGATTCTTAAACGCTGGCAGGCGCTTATGGAGGAGGATGCGCCGTGAGGGAAGGACGAAGCATGCGCTTTCAGACGCGCATTTTTCTGACGGTGATCTGCGTGGCGCTTGTGCCGATCATCCTGTGCTTTGCGCTGCTGCTCCCGATGATGGTTTCCACCAGCGCGAAGCGGCAGGAGGAAACGGCGCGGGCGCAGCTCGCCGGAATGACCCGGCAGCTTACGGAGACGTTTTCCGGCATGGAGCGGGCGCTTGACGCGCTGGCGGGGGATGAATGGGTGCGTTTGGCACTCGAGGAGGGCGACGCGGCGCACCCGCGAGCGGTCTATGCGGCGCTGGTCGGACAGGCGGCGAAGGTGCCGGAGATGACCCAGCTTATGATCGTCGGCGCGGACGGCGTGTGTCTGTGCGCCCTGCGCGGGCAGGAGGAAGACGCGGCCTTCGATACGGATTGGGGCGTTCTGCGCATGGCCGACGGGGAGAACGCCGTCTTTTTCGGCGAGGCGGGGCGCGTGGCCGCCGTTCGCCGCGCGGCCGGGGGCTATCTGCTGGCGGAAATCAGCGGGGACAGCCTCAGCGAGCTGCTCAGCCGGGGGCTGAACCCGGCCTACGGCGTGATGCTGCTGGGCAAACAGTGGCGGCTGATCGACGATTCCCGAACGACCGGGTCGGAAAGCCGCCTGCACGAGCTGCGCGAGCGGATGCTGGCGGGCGAGGCGCTCAGCGACGGCGACGCGGTGCTGACCTATACGACGCAGACCGAGCCGATCAGCGGGTTTACGCTGCTGCTCAGCCAGCCGCGCGTGTTCAACCGGGAGATGACGCACCTGATGGTGCTCGTCGGCGTGACGCTCGGCGCGGTCAGCCTGCTGCTGTGCCTGTGGGGCGCGCTGGTGCTCAGCAGACAGGTGACGCGCCCGGTTCGGGAGATGACGGCGGCGATGAAGCGCGTGCAGCTGGGCGAACTCAGCGCGCGCGTCGTGCCGCGCGGCGAGGGCGAGCTGGGGCAGCTGGCGGTCGGCTTCAACCAGATGGTGGCGGAATGTGAATTGAACCTCCGGCGCTCGGTGGAGCGGCAAAAGGAGCTGAACGATACGCGCATCCGCATGATGCAGTCGCAGCTCAACCCGCATTTTCTCTATAACACGCTGGATTCGATGAAGTGGATGGGCGTGACGCACGGCGTGCCGCAGGTGGCGACGCTGGCGGAGGATCTGGCGAAGATTCTGCGCGCGAGCATCTCCGGCGACGAGTTTGTGACGCTCGGGCAGGAGCTTGAGCTGCTGGAGCGATACATAGACATTCAGCTCATCCGCTTTGAGGATCGCTTCGCCTGCGAAATCGAGGTGGACGACGCGCTGATGGGCTGCATGGTGCCCAAGCTGGTGCTTCAGCCGATTGTGGAAAACGCGGTGATTCACGGCGTTCGCGACATGGACGACGGCTATATCAAAATCTGGGCGGAGGCGGGCGCGGGCGATCTGCGCCTCTTCGTGCAGGATAACGGACGCGGCATGGAAAAGCCGCAGGATGGGCCGCTGGGCTTCGGCGTATCCGGCCGGCCGGGCGAGCATTTGGGCATGTTCAACGTGGACAGCATTCTGCGCCTGCATTTCGGCGACGCATACGGCCTGAGCGTGCGCTCCAGACCGGGCGAGGGCTGTCTGGTGATGGTACGTTTGCCGATGAGGAGGGAGAAGGCATGATTCGCGTATTGATGGTGGATGACGAGCCGCTGGTTCGCCGCGGCATTGTCGCGGGCGTCGATTGGGCGGCGCTGGGGTGCGAGGTCGTCGGCGAGGCACAGTGCGGGGAGGAAGGGCTCGAGCTGGCGCGAAGGCTCAAGCCGGAATTGATTATCACCGACATCCGCATGCCGAAGATGGACGGCATCACGATGATGAACCTGCTGCGCGAGGAGGGATGCGCGGCGCACTGCATCGTGCTGACCGCGCACAGCGATTTTGAGTATGCGCGCGGCGCGCTGCTCTTCGGCGCGGACGATTATCTGCTCAAGCCGTTCCGCGATCAGGAGCTGACGCACGCCGTCGCGCGGGTCTGCCGCAGGATGCAGCCCGTATCCGCCGCGCCCGCGCCGAAGGAGAAGGAGCCGGAAGCCACCGGCTATGTGCGTCAGGCGATGGATTACATCGCGGCGCACTACGCCGACGCGGATATTTCCATCGCGGTGATTGCCGAGCATCTGCGCGTCAGCGAAGGGCACCTTTCCCACGTGTTCAAAAAGCAGACGGGCATGACCGTCACCAATTACCTGACCAAGACGCGCATCGACGCGGCCATGCGGATGCTCTCCCGCGACCATGTGAAGGTCTACGAGGCCGCCGCGGCGGTGGGGTATAAGGACGTGACCTATTTTTCCGCGACGTTCAAGAAGCTGACGGGTTTATCGCCGTCGGAGGTGGAGTGATGAATAGAAAACATCTGACGATTCTGTGCAAAGTTGTCAGAATCATCGGGTGAAATCGCAGAATTGTCCAGTTTCTTTTTTGCCGAATTGTGCGTATCATATAAAGTAACAAAGCGGCACAGAACAAGCCGCAACCTCACCGACTCAGAAAGGGAGATACGCACATGAAGAAACTGTTATGCGCCGTCCTCGCGCTCGCGATGATGATGACGGCATGCCTCGCGATGGCTGAAACCGTGGAGGAAGTGATCGCTCAGGCGCAGACCATGACCAACGAGGAGCTGTATGCCAAGGCGATTGAAGAATCCAACGGCAAGACGCTCTACGGTATCGGCAACTCCAGCCGCGGCAAGACCGCCGGCGCGAGCTTCATCGAGATGCTCCAGAAGATCGACCCGAACTACACCGGCACGATCGAGTGGTCGCAGCCGAAGAACAACTCCATCTTCACCACGCTGAACGCCGACATCAAGAGTGCCAACCACATCTATTCCATGACGCTCATTCAGGACGGCAACCAGATTCAGACGAAGATGCTCGACACCGGCAACCTGCTCAACTTCATCCCGAAGGAGTGGGCCGAGGGCGAAGGCGTGATCGTCGAGGGCAACGACAAGCCGCTGGCGCTGCAAACGCTCAACAAGGTGTTCATGTATAACACCGTGGGCGACAAGACCTTCACCAACTGCTGGGATTTCGTCGCCGAAGGCGTTGCGCCGCTGTTCATGGGCGTCAACTCCGAGCTGGTCGGCAAGAACTTCCTGTACATGCTGACCGAAGAGACCTACGCCAACTACCTGAAGGACGCGTTTGACGCGATGCCGGACGGCGCGGCGAAGGATCGCATCGCGGCGGAAGTCGAAGAGATGAAGCCGGAAGCCGAAGCGCTGATGCTCGACGCGGAGAACGCGCCCTACGCGCTGGCCTACATCAAGCTGTTCTGCGAGCAGTACAACGAGCAGACGGACGACGGCCCGATCTGCAACACGCTGGTCACCAAGTCCGCCGTCGATCAGTGCGGCCTGCTGGTGTACTCCAAGCTGCGTTCCGTCGAGGAATCGGCTGAAACCTCTGTCAACAACATCGCCGTCGCGGCGTATCAGGACGGCTATCAGGGCATCGGCGGCTATGCCTACAAGCATTACCTCCAGGTGCTCAAGACCTCCCCGCTGCCGTGGACGAGCTGCGCGTTCATCGCTTACATGACCACCACCAACGAGGGCTTCGCCGCGTGGGGCAAGGACATGGGCGGCTACAGCGCCAACCCGGTCTGCATGCAGGATCACTCCAAGGATGGCTACGTCGATGGCGTGAACACCTATGACGCGAAGAACGATCGCGGCTACGAGTGGTGGGTGTCCGCGGACGGCGGCCGCCTCGTCGTGGAAGACCCGGCGTACTGCGCGCAGGTGTCCTTCGACCTCGGCGACTGGATCGACATGATCGTGGGCAACAAGTAATCGCTTTGGAATCAAAAAGTCCTTAGAATCTTGACATGTGAGGGGCATGAAGCGTTTCATGCCCCTCGCATGGTACAGGGGGAATATCATGCAGCAAACTGTCAAAGCGAGCAGGGCGCGGGTTTGGCTCAACAAGCTGAAAACCACCTTTTCCAAGCCGCAGAATGCCATTCTGCTGGCGCTGGGCATCCTGCTCACGTTCTCAACCGTCGCGCCGATGATTTCCATCGCGCTGGATACCGTAACCGTTCATGTCGGCTCGGTCGATAGCCATTATACCGGGCTGAAGGAGGGCTACACCCTTTATAACTGGGTGGATCTGTTTACCGGCAAGCTGGCCAAAACGAACCTGTGGACGCCGCTGCTCAATTCGGTTCTGCTGTCGGTGTTCTCCTGCTTCGGCGCCATCTTCTACGGCGGGCTGTTCGCGTATCTCGTCACCCGCACGAACATGCGCTGCAAGAAGTATCTCAGCTCGATTTTCATTTTTCCCTACATCATGCCGCAGTGGACGCTGGCCGTCATCTGGCAGAATCTGTTCGATTCAAACCTCGTCACCGGCACGTCCGACGGCCTGCTGACCGCGCTTTTCGGCATCCGCATGCCGCTGTGGTGGTGTCAGGGCATGTTCCCCAGCGTCATGGTGCTCTCGCTGCACTACGCGCCGTTCGCGTACATCCTCATCGGCGGCATCTTCCGCAACATGGACGCGAACCTTGAGGAAGCCGCCACCATCATGGGTACGCCGCGCCTCAAGATTTTCGCCCGCGTGACGCTGCCGCTGGTCAAGCCCGCCGTGCTGAGCACGGTGCTGTTGGTCTTTTCCAGCGCGATGGGCTCCTACCCGGTGCCGCATTACCTGAACCTGACGACCCTGTGCACCAAATACGTGCAGATGGGCGAAAAGCGCGCGGGCGAGGCAAGCATCCTGGCGGTCATTATGATTCTCTTCGGCGTGCTGATTCTCATTGTCAACCAGAGGACGACCTCCGGCCGCCAGAGCTACACGACCGTCACCGGCAAATCCGGCCAGATTTCGCTGGTCAATCTCGGCAAGGTCGGCCGCAACGTGGTCGCGGCGATCTTCTGCGTGACGACGTTCTTCACCGGTATTCTGCCGATCATCCTGTTCGCCATCGAGACCTTCCTGCCGAACCCCGGCGATTACAGCTTCATCCGCCACGGCGTTGCGGGCAACCTGACGAGCAAATGGTGGATGACGAGCGAAAACATCACCGAAAATGGCATGTACGGCCAAAAGGGCATTCTCTTCAACGAGGCGATTTGGGGCGCGTTCAAGGGGACGCTGATCGTCGCGGTCTGCTGCGCGCTGCTGGCGGGCACAATCGGCCTGCTGGTCGGCTACTGTGTCAGCAAAAATCGCCGGAGCAAGTGGGCGGCTTACGTCAACAACATGGCGTTCCTGCCGTATCTGATGCCGTCGCTGGCCGTCGGCGTCGCGTTCTTCGTGTTCGGCTCCTCGATGGGCATTTTCAACACCTATCTGCTGCTCGTGCTCGCCGGCACGGTGAAGTATATCCCGTTCGCCAGCCGCAGCGCGCTCAGCTCGATGATGCAGCTCTCCGGCGAAATTGAGGAGGCCGCCATCATTCAGGATATCCCGTGGCACAAGCGCATGCTCAACATCATCATCCCGATTCAGAAATCCTCCATTATGAGCGGCTATCTGCTGCCGTTTATCACCTGCGTGCGCGAGCTGACGCTGTTCATGCTGCTCTGCTCGCAGACGAAGATCATCACCACGATGCTGGATTACTTCGACGAGATGGGTCTGTATGCGTTTTCCAGCGGCATCAACCTGATTTTGATTGTGTTCATTCTGATCTGCAACGCGCTGATTAACAAGCTGACCGGCGCAAGCCTTGACAAAGGAATTGGAGGAGAGTAAATGTCTCGGATTGAATTGACCAACGTCACCAAGCGCTGGGGTCAGTTTTACGCGGTGGATAACCTCAGTATGGTCATTGAAGACAATGCGTTCGTCACGCTGCTCGGCCCGTCCGGCTGCGGCAAAACGACCACGCTGCGCATGATCGCGGGTCTGGAAACGCCGACCAGCGGCCGCATCACCATCGACGGCGTGCCGGTGTTCGATTCCCAGCGGGGCATCAACGTATCGGCCAACAAGCGCAAGGTCGGTTTCCTGTTTCAGAATTACGCGCTCTGGCCGAACATGACCGTCTACCAGAATATCTCCTTCGGCTTGACCAACATCAAGGAGGAAATGGACGAGATCGACTTCGACGCCCGCGCGGCGGCGCGCATGATTGAAATTCTGCAAAAGCCGCAGGACGTCGTCCGCGCGATCAACGAGTGCGTTGACAAAAAGAAAAAGCTGAATATGGATAAGGCGTATCTCCGCCTGATTGATCTGTATGAAATCAGCCTGTTTACGGCCAAGGCGCTGATGGGCATGAAGCTGCATGAGGCGGGCGACCCGAAGGCCGCCGCCGCGCAGGAGATCAAAAAGCTGGAGGAGAAGCTCGCCGCCGCCAAGGCGAAGGCCGAAAAGAACGGCTGTACCCTCGGCGCGGATTATGTCCTGATGAAGGGCGGCCAGCCGGTGCGCGCCGTGCGCAAGATGACGGAGGAGGAGATCGACCTGATCGTTCGCCGCGTCGCCCGCATCGTCAAAATCGGCATGTTCATGGATCGCTACCCCAGCGAGCTTTCCGGCGGCCAGCAGCAGCGCGTCGCCATCGCCCGCACGCTCGCGCCGAACCCGAAGGTGCTGTTCATGGATGAGCCGCTCTCCAACCTCGACGCGAAGCTCCGGCTGGAGATGCGCTCTGAGCTTCAGCGCCTGCATTTGCAGACCGGCTCGACGTTTGTTTACGTCACGCACGACCAGATGGAGGCCATGACGCTGGCGACCCGAATCTGCCTGATGGAAAACGGTGTGCTCCAGCAGTACGACGAGCCGCTGACGGTTTACGGCAAGCCGAGCAACCTGTTCGTCGCGGATTTCGTCGGCAATCCGGCGATCAACTTCATCGAGGCGCAGGGCGCGCAGAAGCAGGACGGCACGGTGGAGCTGACGACGCTCGACGGCGTGAAGGCGGCGTATACGCCGGGCGAACCGGTGAACCTGCGCGAGTGGTTTGCCCGCGAGGAGAAGAACGCCGCGGCCAGCGTGGATACGCACGCGGTGGAAAAGGCGAACCGCGATTCGCTGTTCAAATACCACATCGCGAAGGTGGAGGAGGACGAGTTTGAGGACGAGGCGACGCTGACGCATGAGGATTTTGTGATCGGCGTTCGGCCGGAGTGCGTGAGCATCTGCGAAAACGGCGCGCTCGAGGGCGAAATCTTCAGCGCGATGCCCACCGGCATGGAAACGACCGTCAAGGTGCGCGTGGGCGAGTTCCTGTTCACCGGCGTCGTCTTCGGCGGCATCACCTATAAGATCGGCCAGAAGGTCAGGGTTTCTTTCACCGGCGAGAACGTCCTGCTGTTCAGCCGCGAAAACGGCAAGCTGATTACCCGCGGCACGCTGAAAATTTAAGCGATTCGCACGGGGATGGACGGCGCATTGACGATTTTCATTATTCTTTCATATGCAAAAGGGCGATTCTCTTTCCCTCGGGTGGGAGAATCGCCCTTTATTTATTGAGCAAAACCCATCTTTCTCCGATGCCGGAGGAAGAAAGTACCGCCGTGTTTCGTCTTTATACTAATTCGCAGTTAAAATGCTTAACAGAGCGCATCAGATTTTTTGTTCTGACGAAGCCAAGTGAAGTGAGGCGTACTGGAGGTACGTTGAACGGAACGAGGCAAAGTCAGAGCGAAAAAGATGGTGCGCGGATTAAGCCATTTTAACAAGAATTAGTATTATACCATCGAGGAGGCGATAAAATGCTGCGCTTTATGATGCTGCTCTGCCTGTGCCTGTTCCCGTTTTCAGGCGCATGGTGTGAGAAACAGGCTGCTGCCGAAGCCCCCGGCGCATCCGCGCTGGCCATCTGGGGCGGGAACGGGGATGAATCCCTCTCTTCGGTTTATCGCACTTCCGAAGGGGATGTCGTGTTGTTGGCGCAAACCGACAGCACGTCGGGCACACCCGCTCTTTCCTCGCGCGCGGCGGACGGGACGAGAGACGGCTGGATTCTGCGCGTTTCCGGAGCGGGAGAATTAAAATCCGAAACCCTGCTTTCTTGGGAGGGCGAGCCGTTCATCCTTGGCGCGGTGGAAAACCCGGAAGGTCTGTGCATGATTGTCGTGGAATCCATTGACAAAACGGAATACGTCGAAAACACGGGCTATATCGTAAAGTACAATGTCTCAAGCAAGGCCATTCAAAGGGAGAAATTGCCCGGACTGCCGCATGACGTGTATGCCTGTGGGCGCGGCCTGCTCATCACAGGGGCATGCGCCGTAGATGCGTCTCATGCGGCGGCATGGAGTGCTTTTGTAGACGCAAGCGGCTGTATATCCTGGGGCTATTGCAGCCCGGAGATGTACTCTGAGAATGAAATTGTTCTTCAAAAGGGCGTATTGCGGCAGAATGAAACCATTCTATATGGCAGAAAGCCGGATGAAGTGCCGGAAAAGCAATATCTTCGGATTCTGGATCAAGGCGGGCGGTTTCTCCGCGATCTTCCGCTGCCGGAACTGAAGCATTTCAACATTCACGGCATGCTGCCGACGGACGAAGGGGTTTTGATCTACGGCTACAAATGGGAGAGCGGCGAATGTGCCTCAATGGTTTTTGTTCATGTCGATCTCGAGGGGCATGTGCTCTTTTCCAAGACGTTTGCGGATATGCAAAGCGTTTTATCCGTGTGTCCCGCCTCACGGGGCGGATACTATTTTGCGGAAAATGCCGACGACGGGCTGAATGTGTTTTATCTGTCCGACGACGGGGAAACGGAATTGCTGCAAAGCGTCCCCTGCGACAATTTGATTTCATGCAGGAATATGTATGAGGAGGCGGATGGAGGCCTGACCTGCGTGGGGGAAATGCGCGTCCTGACCGATGACGGCTGTGCGCGGGAAAAGCTGTTCATTCTGAGCTTGACAGGCCTGCTTTTTTGAGTTCCTTTACAGGCTCGACGTGGTGAGCGAAATCAGCGAAACCGTCGGCGGGTTGAACAGGCGGAAGAACGGCAGGGGGTAAAGCCCGTCGTTGCCGCCCAGACCGGGGCTGACGTAGAGATAGGTTCGCCCCTTTCGGGTCAGGCCGAAATAGGTGTCCGCCCCCGGCAGAAGGCCGTAAAGCGGCAGGTTTTGAGAGGGGATGAACAGCGCGCCGGCAAACGGCAGGCGGATCAGCCCGCCCTGATAATGGCCGCAGAGCACCAGATGCACGCGCTCGCGCAGGCTGCCGGGGTACGCGCTTTCCAGCTCCTCGTCGGCGGGCGGCACGTGCGTCAATGCGATGTACACGTCCGCATCGGTCATCTTGGCACGCGCGTTTCGGGTCTCGGTCAGCCATTGCAGGTTGTACGTCGTCAGCTCGATGGCGTTTTCGTCGCCGTCGGCCAGCGCGTCGAGGTATTGCCGCTCAAACTGCGCCTGCATCGTGTCCATGTCCAGACTGAGCAGCGCGCTGGTCGTCAGCCAGAGCGTGTGCCCGTCGCGCTCAATCTGCACGGGCGCGCTGAGAAGCTGCCCGCCGCGCTGCTTGGCGCCGAGCACCCACGGGGCGAACGGGCTGCCGCCGGTGGCGTAGCTCATGGAAGCGGGCAGAGGGTCCTTGTCGCCCGGAATCATGTAGATTGGCGCGTCCGGATTCAGCTCGCGCAGCATCTCGATCAGCGCATAGAGCGGCTGCGCGTTCCCCCGTGAGGAAACCATGTCGCCGGTGAACACCACCGCGTCAAAATCCTCGTTTTGCAGCGCAAAGCGGATCAGCGCCTGATTCGAGCCGTAGGTCGCGCCCTTGAGGTCGGAAATTTGCAGCAGGGTGTAGCCCTCGAACGCGGGATCCATCCGCCGGATCGGCACGGTGACGCGGGCGACCCGCACAAACTGATTGACCGCCAGATTGACGGCCAGCGCGATCAGCGTCATCAGCAGCAACGCCAGCAGCAGCCGCCTGCCCAGCGACGCGCGCGGCTTGGGCTCGAAAAACTCGCCGCCGGGCTGGGCGGCCTTGAAATGCGCCGTGTGCTGCGGGGAAAAGGAGTCGAAGCCGGTTCGGCTTTGAGAGGGTCTTCTGTTCATGGCGGAAACCTCGAATCTATCAAAATCGCTGCGAGCAGCCCGAAGGCCGACCCTCTTTCGTATGATGGAATGTGTATGTTCAGCCGGCGAAAGGCCGGGGATTGCAAAAATATCCAGAATATAATTTCATTATACAAAATTCCCCGAAGGGATTCAATCGGGAAAGCGCGCGAAACGAAAAAAGTTTTCGCCGCGCTTTGCAGGGGAGGCCAAGTGTGATACAATGAGCGGGAAAACAATCGACGGAGGAACATCATGGCGAAGGAAAAGACGGTGTTTGTGTGCAGCACCTGCGGCTATGAAACGCCGCGCTGGATGGGCAAATGCCCCGGCTGCAATGCGTGGAATACGCTCGAGGAGCAGGCTCCGCAGGCCGCGCAGCAGGCGGCAATCCCCGTGAAGGCGAACAAGCAGCGGCCGGGAACGGGCGCAAGCGCCATGCGCCTTTCCGAAATTCCCGAGGAGACGAGCGCCCGCGCGACGACGGGCATCGGCGAATTGGATCGCGTGCTCGGCGGCGGCGTGGTGGAAGGGTCGCTGATGCTGGTGGGCGGCGACCCCGGCATCGGCAAATCGACGCTCTTGCTGCAAGCGTCGGAGCATCTGGCGCGGGGCGGCGCGCGCGTGCTGTATATCTCCGGCGAGGAATCCGTTCGCCAGATCAAGATGCGCGCGCGGCGGCTGGGCGTGACGAGCGACAATCTGCTCATCCTCAGCGAGAACGCGATGGATGCGGCCGAACGCCGCTGGGAGGAAATCGCGCCGGATTACATGGTTATCGACTCGATTCAGACCATGTACCGCCCGGACATGGCCAGCGCGCCCGGCAGCGTTTCGCAGGTGCGCGAATGTGCCAGCCTGCTGATGCGCATGGCCAAGACGACGGGCTGCGCGGTGTTCCTCGTCGGCCATGTGACCAAAGAGGGCGCGATTGCCGGTCCGCGCGTGCTCGAACACATGGTGGACGTGGTGCTCTATTTCGAGGGCGACAGGCAGCACGAATACCGTATTCTGCGCGCGGTGAAGAACCGCTTCGGCTCGGTCAACGAGCTAGGGCTGTTTGAGATGCACGAGCGCGGCATGGTTCCGGTGGAAAACCCGTCGGAGCTGCTGCTCTCCACGCGGGCGCGGAATGTGCCCGGTTCGTGTGTGCATTGCGCCATCGAGGGTTCGCGGCCAATGCTGGTGGATGTGCAGGCGCTGGCGCTTCAAACGGCCTACGGCACGCCGCGCCGCACGACGAACGGCTTTGACGCGGGGCGGCTGGCGCTGCTGCTGGCCGTGCTGGAAAAGCGCGCGGGCGTGTCGCTGTTCAATCAGGATGTGTATATCAATGTCGCGGGCGGCCTCGAGCTGTCCGAACCGGCGGCGGATCTGCCGCTCTGCGCGGCGGTGGCGTCCAGCGTGCGCGACGCCTGCGTGCCGGGGGATTGGGCGGTGATCGGCGAGGTCGGTCTGGCGGGCGAAATCCGCGCGGTTTCGCAGGCGGAGCGGCGGCTTGCGGAGTGCGCGCGGCTGGGCTTCACAACCGCCGTCATTCCGCGCGAAAACGCCAAGCATCTGCGCGCGCCGGAGGGCATGCGGGTCTACGGCGTGGAAACGCTGGCCGAGGCGCTGGCTATCCTGTTCGGATGAGCGTCATCAAGTGCGGAAAGGGCTATTTTCCCCCTTCGGGGTGGAGAATAGCTTTTTGTCTACAGTCTGGGCCTCCCTCCCTGAGGGAGGTGTCACGCCGTAGGCGTGA